>WNFQ01006257.1_pt1 | contig 11903 bp, 9 predicted proteins | sample 5400171 | NCBI WGS metagenome assembly WNFQ01 (sample SAMN13153356, study PRJNA577476) | soil metagenome | isolation source: 20 cm soil under Madrone tree | place: USA:California | collected 2016-06-14
GTCTTCTTCGCAAATCTGCTCGACATGGTCGGGCGCCCGTTCCGGCACGAGGCTGAGAACCGGCGGCTCAACTTTGAGGTAGGCAGCGACAGCCGCCTGCCTCGCAGCCTGGTCACCGACTCCAAGCGGTTGCAGCAGGTGCTCAAGAACCTACTCTCGAACGCGTTCAAATTTACCGAGCACGGCGGGGTACAGCTTTCTGTTTCGGTGGCGGAGAGCGGCTGGAGCGAAGACCACCCGGTGCTGGGGAATGCCGCGTCGGTTGTGGCATTCCAGGTCGCTGACACCGGCATTGGTATTCCGCAAGAGAAACAACGAATTATCTTCGAAGCATTTCAACAGGCAGATGCAGGAACTAGCCGGAAATACGGCGGAACCGGTCTGGGATTGGCAATCAGTCGTGAACTTGCCAGTCTGCTGGGAGGAGAGATCCAGTTACGCAGCATCCCCGGCAAGGGCAGCACCTTTACGCTTTATCTGCCGCAAACCTACGTGGGTCCGTCAGCGGCATCGATCACCAAGGATCGAAAGGCGTTCTCGGCAGTCTCGCCGTTGCAACTTTCGGTGGTCAACGTTGCCGAAGAAGAGGCCGAGCGATTGGTCGACGATCGCGAAAACTTGGCGCCAGACGATACTGTCCTGTTGATTGTGGAGGACGATCCGCATTACGCGCGCGTGCTCTGCGATCTGTCTCACGATAATGGCTTCAAGGTTCTGGTAGCGCGGGGAGGTATGGAAGCTCTTTCTCTCGCCCGCGAGTATCATCCCGCTGCCATCTCGTTGGACGTCTTCCTTCCGGACATGTTGGGCTGGACGGTGCTCAATCATTTGAAGCAGGATCCCAGCACACGTCATATACCGGTTCAAATGTTGACAATGGATGAAGACCGCCAGCACGGCCTGGCGCGGGGAGCATTCTCCTTTGTTACGAAGCCCACCACTCCCGAGGGTCTTGCGGTCGCGCTTTCCAAGATCAAGGCATACGCCAGCCCCAGACGGAAACGCCTGCTGGTGGTGGAAGACAATCCTTCGGAACAGACGACGATCCAGGCTCTGCTGGGGTCGGACGACATCGACATGGCGGTTGCCGCCACCGGTAGGGAAGCTCTGGAAATTCTTGGAGGGGGCTCGTTCGACTGCGTCGTCCTGGACCTCCGGCTGCCGGATATGTCCGGCTTCGAGGTCCTCGAGCGGCTGAGGGATACTCCTTCCCTCTGCGATCTTCCGGTTGTAGTCTTTACCGGTAAGGAGTTGTCCTCGGAGGAGGATGCGCGCTTGCATATGCTGGCGCGCAGCGTGGTTGTAAAGGGAGTGGAGTCGCCGGAGAGGTTGCTGGACGAGACCGCTTTGTTCCTGCATCGTGTGGTCGCCGACCTACCTCCGGAGAAACAGACGATGCTGGATCGCCTGCATCACTCCGATGAAGCGATGACCGGCAGAAAGGTGCTGGTGGTCGATGACGATGTGCGGAATATCTTCGCGCTGAGCAGTGTGCTCGAACGTCGCGGCATGATTGTTCTCACGGCGGGAACCGGCCGGGAAGCAATCGCCACGCTCGAGTCAACGCCGGACGTGGCCGTCGTGCTCATGGATATCATGATGCCTGAGATGGACGGCTACGAAACCATGCAGGTCATACGGCAGAAGCCGACGTTCGGCCGGCTTCCGATTATCGCCCTGACGGCCAAAGCGATGAAGGGAGACCGAGAAAAATGCCTGGAAGCGGGAGCGTCGGAGTACTTGGCAAAACCCGTCAACACCGACCAACTGCTTTCGGCGCTGCGCATGTGGCTCCACCGGTAGCTCCTTTGGGGACCGGAGTCGATTGCGCAAGAAAAGAAAAATGAACCAAAAAGTCAACATTTTGATGGTTGACGATCAACCTTCCAAGTTGCTCAGTTATGAAGCGATTCTGGGTGAGCTGGGAGAAAATCTGATCAAGGCCACGTCCGGAAGAGAGGCCCTGGATTGCCTCTTAAAGACCGATGTTGCTGTTGTGCTGATGGATGTCAGCATGCCGGAAATGAATGGCTTCGAGTTGGCGGAAATGATCCGCGAACACCCACGCTTTCGACGGACTGCAATCATCTTTATTTCCGCTATCCATTTGACCGATCTGGACCGCCTCAAAGGATATGAACGGGGCGCCGTCGACTATATTTCCGTGCCCGTAGTTCCGGAACTTTTGCGGGCAAAAGTCAGCGTATTCGCGGAATTGCATCGGAAAGCGCACGAACTGGAAGCGCTGAATCGAGAACTTGAGCAACGTGTGGCGGAGCGCACGCAAGAGCTAGAGACGAAGGCGGAAGCGTTACAGCAATTGAACCGCACCCTGACCCAGAAAAATCAAGAACTGGACGCCATCATGCGCACCGCGCCCGACGTCATCTTCAGCAGTCGAGCGGAAGGCTACCGCGACTATCTTAGCGAACGGTTTTATGAATATACGGGTGCCGAGGAGGGGAGCGCGACCGGCTTCGCGTGGATGGAATACGTCCATCCCGAAGACATAGTGGGCCTCCGGGCCGATTGGAAAGCATCGGTAGAGTCGGGTGTTGTTTACGAATCCGAATATCGCTTGAAAGCGAAGGACGGCCAATATCGATGGTTTCGCGCCCGGGCGGTTCCGGTCCACGATCACGACGGAAATCTTAGCCGGTGGTACGGAACCTGCGCCGACATTCACGACAGCAAACTGTTGGAGCAGTCGATTCGAGAGAACACGGTGCAGTTGGAGAAGGCCGTCCAGGAACGGACGGAAGCTTTGCGACGTCTCTCGAGCCGCCTCATGACCATGCAAGACGAGGAGCGGCGGCGGATCGCGCGAGAGCTGCACGACAGCGTCGGTCAGGAGTTGGCTGCCGCGAAAATGATCCTGGACAGCATCATGCTGAAGACACATTCACAACCCGATCAGGCGGTTGCTGAGGCGAGCAATGGCATCGATCGGGCCATCCAGGAAGTTCGTACCATGTCTCACCTGCTGCATCCGCCCTTGCTCGACGAAGTAGGGCTGGTTTCGGCTCTGCGTTGGTACTTGGACGGGCTAACCAAGAGAAGCGGCATCGAGACATCCTTGGAAGTCGATCCGTCCAATTTTTGCCGGCTCCCGCGCGACATGGAAACCGCCGTCTTCCGCATTATTCAGGAAGCACTGACCAATGTCTTCCGCCATTCGGAAGCGAGCCGGGCTTGGGTGACCCTGACCCAAGGCGAAAAGCATGTCGCCGTCATCGTGCGTGACAATGGGAAGGGGCTCCGCGAGGAGACTGTCAGATTGCGTCCGGGAAGCGTGGGTGTCGGGATAGGGGGAATGAGGCAACGGGTGGAAGAGTTTGGCGGTGCATTGCAGCTGGCGAACGCAGACCCCGGTGCGATGATTGAGGTGTTGTTAATTCCTTTAGCGAGTATCGCCGGGGAGCCAGTACGTGCTGGCGCCTGAACCCCCACGGGCAGACTTGGGCGGACCTGGTTCTAACGTCTGAGTTCGCCCGCGCGCAGCCCGGATGTCCACATTCGCAAGCGATCGATGAGCTTCCCTTTGCCGTCTCGCAATACGGGCTGCAGTCCTTGTTCTGGGGCGCAGTCGCACAGGTACAATTCGGATGCGCGCATGGGCTTTCGTTGGGCAGTCCCAAAGATGCTCCCTTCCGTAAGATCTTATGATTAGGGATTCTGGCCTGCGAATCTGTCGGCGCTTTTAATATCCTCATGCAAGGCAACTCGACTCGGCCACAGAGGCTACATGCCGTCGACTCGCTGGGATATCGGGTGGACGGTGAGGTATGAGGGCCAGGTCACCGTTCGATGGGCTGCCTCCCGCGCGCATAAGAGGTTGCACGACTACAGAGAATAGGGGATTGTGCCAGAAAACGGCCTAGTCCAATATGTCCGGACTACTGTCGGCTTCTCCGTTTCTGCATGCTGATGTTTTTCCGCTGAAAAGGGCAACGATTTGGATTCCGTTCGTTGGCATCACTTAGGCGAAGACAGAACAATGGGAGTCCGCATACTCATCGTAGATGACCACGAGATCTTCCGGCGTGGACTTCGCTCGCTGCTGGAATCTCGAGCCGACTGGGAAGTCTGTGGAGAGGCGACCGATGGTCAGGAGGCGGTGGACAAAGCAAAGCAACTTCAGCCCGATGTGATCGTGCTCGATATCACGATGCCGCGTCTCAATGGTTTGGATGCCACCGCGCTGCTCCGCAAGGAGGTTCCCGCCGCCAAAGTGGTCATTCTCAGCCAGCATCAGCCGGCTCTTATGAGACAGGTGGCTCTTACGGCCGGAGCTGGCGCGTACGTCACGAAATCCGAGGTATCCCGGGAATTGATGGTGGCAATCGATGGCCTGCTATCTGCGGGCTCGAGTCAACCTGCGAACGATATTGGCCACGGTACGGAATAGAGCAGAGCCGGTTGTGGCCGAGCTCTTGCTCGTTTAAACGACCGGGCTGCGGCCTTGGATAACGCGGATCAGGACCACAATGATGGCAAGCACCAGCAGCAGGTGAATGAACCCCCCCAGGGTGTAGGAACTTACCAGCCCAAGCGCCCACAACAAAAGCAGAATTACGGCAATTGTCCAGAGCATTGTGAAACTCCTTCGTCGCTCTTGGCGACGCGATCGAATTAGCTGACCGGGCGCGAGTCTAGGGCCTTATTGCTGCGGTACCAATCGGGAAAACGCGGTAGATGGGCTGCGATGTTCTGCTAGTGCGGAGCCCAGGGGACGTAGGAGGCGTCCCAGAGGCCGTCGCAGGAATCGTCGTAACCGAGTCCGGGCCTGGTGTAATTGAGATTTCGAGTTTCCGATCGAGCAGCCCAATTCTCGCGCGATTTCGCTATGCGCTTTACCCTCGACGTCGTGCAGGAGAAAGATGGTTCGGTAACCCGGAGGTAGTTCGCGCAGCGCGCGATTCAAAGTAATCCGGTCAATCGCCCCACTAAGCCGTATGTCGTCCACCGGACAGGCATTCAGAATGGCGCTTTCGCCGAAGTCATCGGTCGATCCACTGGTATCGAGAGAGACTGGTTTTACATGATTGGCTCGCAGGCGCATCAAAACCACGTTCACCGTCAAGCGATATAACCAAGTCGACAGAGCGGATTCCCCGCGAAACGTGGACAGGCGTAAAAAGCATTGCAGAAATGCTTCCTGTGCGCAGTCTTCGGCTTCCGTCTTTTCCCGCGTGATGCGCAGACAAATCGCGTAAACGCGCTGTTTGTGCGTCTCGTACAAGCGGGCGAATGCGTCCTTGTCTCCTAATTGTGCCCGTTGCACCAGTTGCTTTTCCGAGAGTCCATCCGTCCGCTGCTTCATAGTCATGGGCCACTGTAAACAGCGGTCCCAATGGTTAACATCAGGTAGTGGCTGTAAAGCGGAGAGCGTAAATCCCTAAAATTCCTGAGCCTGAATAGGCGGTTATCCTAAAATAGGTCAGACCCGCGCGGAGCTCCAGGCGTCCGAGATAGACATTCCACGGTCCTGTCAGGGTAGGGAAGGGGAAGGGCCCCAAAGAAAATGCCATAGGAAGGATGGGAGCGGCTCTTTACGAAAAGGTCACTAGCAAGATTTACATACTATCGGGGTTGCCTCAAGTACCTTAGCTTCCTTAATTCATTGGTTTAGGAGTTTGGCATGGTTGATGCTGGTTCGAGGTTGGGTTAGAAAAGGAAAAAGTGTTTCCCAGTGCAGTCGGAAGTCGGCCCAGCAACATCTTAGGCATTGCCGATATCCGCGTTACTCAGCCGGCCGGAGAGTTCTGGAGGTGGGAAATGAGTACATTGCGAATCCTGATTGCGGATGACCACGAAATCGTTCGTCACGGTATTCGGGCATTGCTCGACAACCACCTCGGCTGGGAAGTATGTGGGGAGGCAACGGATGGCCGCGGTGCTGTGGAGAAGGCGCGCGAGCTGCAGCCTGACATTGTTCTGCTGGACGTCGGTATGCCCAATCTAAACGGGTTGGATGCAGCACGTCAGATTCTTAATATTCTCCCCGGTATCCGTGTGTTGATTCTCACGGTTCACGAATCGGAACAGATTGTGCGGGAGGTGCTGGAAGTGGGAGCCCGCGGTTTCGTTTTGAAGTCAGATGCAGCCCGGGATCTGGTGGCGGCGGTGGAAGCGCTGCAGCGCAGGGGCACCTTCTTCACGTCCAAGGTGGCGGAGACTGTGCTCCATGGATTTCTGAATCATCGGGTTACCGACGAGAAGCCGTTCAAGGAACGACTGACGGCTCGCGAACGCGAAGTGGTGCAGCTGCTCGCGGAAGGTAAGACCAGCAAGGAAGTAGCAGTTGCCCTCAACTTGAGCGTAAAGACCGCGGAAACTCATCGCACGAACGTGATGCGCAAGCTCGACCTGCATTCCGTGGCCGACCTGGTGCGGTATGCCGTTCGCAATAACATCGTGCACGTGGCATAACCGGCGGGGGGGCAAACTGGCCTTAAAGGGAAGCCCAAGCCCCATCCATGTCCCCTAAAAAAACGCTTTCACTAGGGAGCTTCCGGCAGTTTCCTACATCGATCACCGGATGGGCCTCAGCCTGCTAAGTCTTTATTGTCGAAGGCGCTTGATGTTTTGTCTTCGGAGTTGGAGCAGGCTCCAGGTCGTGAGACACGTTGAACGTCGAATCCTGTTTTCCGCGTCCCACTTCCGGCTCGGCCCACTTGTCGCCTGTCTCTCAAGCACGGCGGTAGGAGGGGGGTGGGTTATCACGGCAACATGGCGGGTCTTAATAGTCAGCGCGGAGATGAACCGTGAATTCGTGAGAAATGCCATGAACCAATGGGCAATGGAGGCGGTCTCTTGTTCCAGTTTGCAGGAGGCTCGAGACCTTCTGCCGGATTCGACTTTCTCACTTATATTCTGCGAAGAGACGTTGCCAGATGGTACCTATCTTGACGTGCTGAACATCCAGGGTAAGGCGCTGAAGACCCGTGTGGTCGTGATCTCGGATATGTCCCATGTCGAGGAAAAATATCAGCAGGCGATAGATGTAGGGGCGTTCGAGATGATCGCTAGCCCGTGCCGGGCCAGCGACGTCCAGTGGGTGGTGATCCGTGCGATCCAGGAGGAGTCGCGACACGCTGGGCGCAGGGCACGCTTACTGTAGACTTTCCGCTATCCGAACCTCGAACCTTCGGTGTACCCGACCATTTCGGTCATTCTACCTACAGCGCTTGCTCGATCGGCGGGCGTCTGTAACCCTGACTAGCCTAAGAAGTGGAATCCCGACCGGCACTAGTTTTAGGGGAGGTGACTTGAAAAATAAAATGTTCGCGCTTTGAAATGTTGCGGGGACCGCGTTTTGCTGTTCGCCGCTTACCTATTTTTGCGCTCCATCCCCGACCTGAAACGTTATATACGAATTTCTACTATGTAGTACGAACGACGCGAGACACGCCCAAAGGCGGTCCACAGGAATGAATCCCGCGCGATTTTCTTCGGGTCGAGCCGCATAAAAAGGCGCGGTCACCCGGGTTTCCCGTGCCGCGCCTGCGATTACATCCTGGTGCGCTTGTACTAAGCCGCGGACCTGTTCTTGCGCGTACGAACCGGTTCCTTTCTGGTAGCGGTCTCCTCGGCCGAGCCGTCGCGGGCTTCCGTATTGATGCTTTCCGAGAGTTGAGTCAATTTCTCGTCAGCCTGCTTTTCCTCCTCAAGGGTTTCTTTCAGAAGGTCGAGATCGTCCGATCGGCTCAGCAATTCGGCGAAAGTGCAGACGGTGCCGTAGGCGGCGATCTCATAGTGCTCCACGCGTTGAGCGGCAGAAATGAGGCCAGCGTCCAGCACTTTTCCCTCGAATTCGTCTATGACTTCCGCGCCTTCCTTGATGAGGCCTTCCATGCCGACACACTTTTTGCCTTTGGGAGACTCGTCAAGCTTCTCGAAAATCTCCTCAAGTCGCGTTACGTGGTTCTTGGTTTCTTCCAAATGATTGGCAATTGCGTCGCTCAGTTCTTGAGTCTCAGCGTTCTTGACCAGCTTGGGCAGGGCTTTTACGAGTTGTTGTTCTGCGCTGTAAAGGTCCCTCAGTTCGTCGATATAGAGAGTTTGAAGCGTTTGGTTGGCCATGTTGCCTCCTGAGAAATAAAATCAAAAAATCGCGTTTTCCGGATTGGGAACCGGGCGCGTTCGCCGGTTTCATCCCAACCTTCGAGCCACGACCCTGAAATGTGAATCCGGTCTTGCGGGTAGAGTGACCACAGGATTGCCGTAAGGCGAAGTTTCGGTCGCGCGAACGACCAAGACTACTGACGCACGACTACGTCGACCAGACCACTTTTGTTCGCGACTTCCACCCGCACGTCTTGTCCCTTACGTTCGAAGGCCAAATCCACGGAGGCGTCCCGTAGTCGCAATCCTTCAATTACGACCATGGGCACCGACTCTGGCAGTGATGGCCGATTTAGCACGATGCAGCGTTCTTGAGCGTTCAGCGAGAGTCCCACAGAGGAGGACAGAAGCATGAACGGGGCGGCAGCCGACCAGGCTTGCGGGGAACACGCCACGGGATAGAGAGTTGGTCCTTCGCCGTCTCGCTTGTGTAAGCCGCACAACAATTCAGGTAGCCGATTCAGTTCGAAAAACGTGCTCGCTTCGAAGATTGCAGCCAACAGGAGTGCCGCCTCGCGCGTGAGTCCGTACCTGGCGAGGCCGCTCGCAAGAAGCGCATTGTCATGCGGCCAAACGGATCCGTTGTGATAGGAGAGCGGATTGTATTTTCGCTCGCTCGAGCTTATTGTGCGGACGCCCCATCCCGAAAAAAAATCACTGCCCAAAAGAATTTGTGCAATCCGCTCGGCTTTGGATTGAGAGGCGATCCCCGTGTAGAGACAATGGCCGGCATTGGACGAGCGCACGCGGCACGGCCTCTTTCTGCTATCCAACGCCAACGCGTACATGGAGAGATCTTCACACCAGAACGCCTTCTCGAAAGCCAATTGCAATTGCTCGGCCTGGTCTTCTAGCGAAGCCGCCATCTCGGAATTACTCAAGGCCCGGGCCAGCACCGCCGCCTGCTTCTTGGCTGCATAGACATATCCTTGAACTTCGCACAGCGCGATCGGGGAGTCCGCCAGGGAGCCATCGGCGTGAAACACCGAGTCGCTCGAATCTTTCCAGCCTTGCTGGATCAGCCCCTTCGCCGAGCGGCGCTGATATTCCACGAAACCGTCCCCATCGAGATCGCCATAGGTATCAATCCATTCCAGGGCCTGTTGAATATGAGGCCAAAGCGTCCGCACAAAATCCAAGTCTGCTGTGCGCTGGTAATAGGCGCCAGCCAACATGACAAATAAAGGAGTGGAATCCACACTGCCGTAGTAACGGCGGAAAGGGACTTCTCCGAGCTTCGCCATTTCGCCTTCGCGCGTCTCGTGAACGATCTTGCCCGGATCCGCTTCCGCTTCCGGAATGTGTTCCTGAGCTTGGGTTTCCGCAAGATAGTGAAGCACCCCCTTCGCGATGCGCGGATCGAGCCACAAGGTCTCCAACGCAGTAATGATTCCATCGCGTCCGAACACGGTGCTGAACCAGGGCACGCCTGCATAAGGGTAGTCGGCCTCCGGGTTTCCGACCGTCATCATATTCAGGTCGGAAAGGGAGCGATTCAGCCAACTATTAAACTGGTCATTCGAGCTGTGGACTGCACAATTGCCGTCCCGCATCTCAGCAGCGCCTTTCACTGCCCGCTCCAGTGCGATGTCGAAGGTTTCGGGAGGATCAGACAAGTTGTCGCCACAAGTGATCGACAATAGAAACTTGGCGGTCTCACGAGGCTTAAGGTTCGCATCAAACACGATGTGAGAGGCCGAAAGATCCGCCGGTATTGGGGAGCAATGCAGCTGCGTGCAGCGCATTACGTTATCCAAGCCCCGGTAGCGAAGGGTGACGCGTTCCTCCTCAACCAGGTCCGGAAGACGTTCGCCTCGGCACGAACGTCTTACTCCGCGTACTTCAAAAACATCCACAAAGTCAGCAGCGAAATGAATCTGTATTGGCAGGCGGACGGTGGTCGCGGCGTAATTCGTAATGCGCAGCTGTTCGTAGCAGGTATCCCCCAAAAGCAATTTCGATCGCACCAGGTGAATGGTTCCGCGCGCCAGTACCACCTTATCCCCGTGCAGGAAATCCACATTGGTGAGATCTGCGGTGAAGAGGGAATTGTCCGCCCTGACGCCCGAACTCAGAAACAACGGCGGCTTTGCGCCCAGCGACACCGCCAGGCGGGAGAGAAAACGGGTGCCTCGATAGTAGATGCCATGCTCGCCGAGTCCGGACGGTCGAATGTCCCCGTACGGGTCAAACACCGCAAACATTCGGCCATACTTCAAGACACGAGTGCGTTCCTCGGCGGGGGCCCATTCCGTCGCTACGTAGAACTCAGTTTTGACACTGACTTCAACCAATGGAGACTCCGCTTGGTGCGGAAACGATTTCATTTTTGTGACGCAGGATGGTTTCGTAGAGCTGCAGGTATTGCGCGCTCATCAAACTTGCCGTGAACCTTTCTTCAAATCTTCGACGGCATGTTGCCCGATCAATGGATGCGATCTTCGATACTGCGTCGACGGCTTCGGGTACATCATGAACGAGGAAGCCGGTCAAGCCGTCTTCCAAAACCTCGGGAACTGAGCCTTGCGGATAGGCGATGATCGGCGTTCCGCAAGCCAGAGCCTCTATCATTACGATGCCAAACGGTTCCGGCCACACGATTGGGAACAAGAGCGCGGCCGCCCCGCCAAGGAACTCATCTTTTTCGGGAAAGCCGATTTCTCCCAGGAAATCGATGGAAGAATCTTCGAGCAGTGGCTTAATCCGGGTGTCGAAGTATTCCTGATCCGTGCGGTCGATCTTGGCGGCGATCTTAAGCGGCATCCCTGCACGCTGGGCGATTGCGATGGCCTGGTCCAGGCCCTTCTCGGGAGAGGTGCGGCCGAGAAAGGCGAGATACTGTCCCGGTTGGGGGTGGAACTCGAACTGGTTTTGCGGCAGTCCGTGATAAACGGTGCCTTGCCAGTTCAACCACGGCAATGGCCGGCGCTGGACCTCTGAGATAGATGAAACCGGAACTTCCTGAAACTCTCGATAGAGTGGTGCCAGTTCGGGCACGTCCAGGCGCCCGTGAAGGGTCGTCAGTGTGGTCAGTTCCATGTTCCGGCTTAATGGAAAATGCAGGTAGTCGATATGAAAGTGAATGATGTCGAATTGGTGTCTCTGCGCGAAAACGGTTTCGAGCATCAGAATCTGCGGAGCCAGTTGGTCGACGCAATTTGCATTGAGCCGCAGAGCTCGCGGACATACGGGGACCAGCTTCGCTTGCGTAAGAGAATCTCCGCTGGCGAACAAGGTTAACTCGTGACCCTGTTTTACCAGTTCCTCGGTTAGATAAGAAACAATGCGTTCGGTGCCGCCATACAACTTGGGTGGAACGCTCTCGTAGAGCGGCGCCACTTGCGCAATTCGCATACAGACAGGCCCCCAATCTGGTGGAAGTCAAAGAAGGACGTGACAAACCTTACTGGAACCCCTCCTCATGAAGGATAGGGACGCAGATGACGCCCTCCCATCCAGTCCATGCTGTAATGAACAAGTCAGATCTCCGTAGCAACTCCACAAAGAGATATGGTCAGGCTCGAGTTAGAAGAATCTCGGTAAATTCGGATCGAGCAAGCAGGCACGACGCGATCACAGGCTCGCGTTACAGTTTCGACTCCTACTTTCGCGGAGTATCTTTCTTGTCCGCATCGTCCTTGTGCCCAAAGTCGGTACCGAAGTGAGGTTCTGATTTTGTTCCAGTAATCTTGACCGGGAGTTCTGTCCCCGCGCCATTCTTACTGAAAAATGGGTCCACGGGCTTGAGCAGAATCGCCTTCCACCCGGTCACCATG
>WNFQ01006092.1_pt1 | contig 11901 bp, 12 predicted proteins | sample 5400171 | NCBI WGS metagenome assembly WNFQ01 (sample SAMN13153356, study PRJNA577476) | soil metagenome | isolation source: 20 cm soil under Madrone tree | place: USA:California | collected 2016-06-14
TCCGTTGCGCTGATACTCGGCACGAGTGATTTCAGTCCACGGCATGGTGCTCTCCCTCGAATCTTCGCAAATCCGATGGAATCACAGCCTGCTGAAATCACTCACTGCTTTTTGGGTCAGGCTCTGAGGAGCGCGCTCTTGCGTGCGTCTCGAAGGATGAGATGAATGGTTTTCATGGTTCGAGACGGCGCGAATGCGCCTCCTCACCATGAGGTCTGAATGCTTGAAGGCTTAAGGAAAGCGCGATGAACCAGAAAAACCTGCTTGAAGTCGACTGGAGCCTCATCCCGGCGCCGACCGACGACGGTGCGGCGGCGCATCTTGTGGGCATGATGATTCCGCCCATCAGTCTGGTCGCCACCGACGACACGTCTGTGACGTTGTCGGCGCTGCCCGGGCGTATCGTGGTGTTTGCCTATCCGCGAACCGGCGAGCCCGGCAAGATCTCGATCGTCGACGATTGGGACATGATTCCCGGTGCGCGGGGCTGCACGCCGCAAACTTGCGCGTTTCGGGACCTCTATGCCGAATTGAAGGCGGCCGGCGCCAAGCATGTGTTCGGCCTGTCGACGCAAGGCAATGCCTACCAGACCGAAATGGCCTCCCGGCTGCATTTGCCGTTCCCGATTCTGTCGGACGAGCAGTGGGCGCTCACGCGCGCGCTTGATTTGCCGACCATGGAGGTCGCGGGGCTGACTTTAATCAAGCGGTTGGCGCTGATCGTCGATGACGCGCGCATCACCCACGTTTTCTACCCGGTGTTTCCACCCGATCGAAACGCCGGCGACGTGCTGGCGTGGCTGAAGAAAAATCCGGTTTGAGCTACGCGGGATCGTGCCCCGGATGCTGCGCAGCGCGCCGCTCCTGCGGCGTGGTGCGCTGCTGATCCGGGGTCCATCTGCTCTCGCACGATATTATGGGTCCCGGCTCTGCGGAGCAGCGTGAAGTACGCTGCACCGCGTCCGGGACACGCTCAATCTTCTCCCAAATCGCTACGCACTTTCGCAAAGACGTTGCGAAACATCTCCGGCGTTAAAACCCCCGTATTGGTGTTGTACCGCGAGCAATGATAGCTGTCGTAGAGCGTCACCTTGCCGGCGCGATGGATCGTGCCGTGCGCAAACGGCGCCGCGGAGCTGCGGAGGCTGAGTGCCTTCACCGTCGATTCATGCGCCACCCGGCCGAGCGCCACGATCGCGCGCAGTTGCGGCATCGTCTCGATGGTCGCTGAGAGGAACGGCCGGCAGGTGTTGATTTCGGCCGGCAGCGGCTTGTTCTGCGGCGGCACGCAGCGCACCGCGTTGCCGATCCGGCAATCGATCAACGTCAAGCCGTCGTCGGGCCGGGCCTTATAGAGGCCTTTGGCAAAACCATATTCGAGCAGCGTCGCATAGAGCAGGTCGCCGGCGAAATCGCCGGTGAACGGTCGGCCGGTGCGGTTGGCGCCTTGCAGGCCGGGCGCAAGACCGACGATTAACAGCCGCGCGTCGGGATCGCCGAACGAGGGCACCGGCGAATTGAACCATGCCGGTTCGCGCGTGCGCGCGGCAGCGCGAAAATCGGCGAGCCGTGGACAGAGCGGACAATCGCGGTCGGGTTCGGTGCGGAGGAGGGGCGCGCTCGCCCCCCTTGCATTCTCACTCGTCGAAATCGTCGTCATCGCCCCTCGGCGCCACCGTGGTCGCACGCTGCAGGAATTGCGGCGCGTGATGACGCGGCTCGCGCGGGGCCGGGCGTTCGGACGGATCGCGGCCGAGCTTGGACTGCAGCTCCATCAGGTCGGTAAAGACGTCGGCCTGACGGCGCAATTCGTCGGCGATCATCGGCGGCTGGCTCGAGATCGTCGAGACCACGGTCACCCGCACCCCGCGACGCTGCACCGCTTCGACCAGCGACCGGAAATCCCCGTCGCCGGAAAACAGCACCATCTGATCGACATGCTCGGCGAGTTCCATCGCATCGACCGCGAGTTCGATGTCCATATTGCCTTTCACCTTGCGGCGGCCGCTGGCGTCGATGAACTCCTTGGTCGCCTTGGTGACGACCGTGTAGCCATTGTAGTCGAGCCAATCGATTAGCGGGCGAATCGACGAATACTCCTGATCTTCGATGATCGCAGTGTAGTAGAAAGCACGCAGCAGAGTCCCGCGGCTCTGGAATTCCTTCAAGAGGCGCTTGTAATCGATGTCGAAGCCGAGCGTCTTGGCAGTTGCGTAGAGGTTGGCGCCATCGATGAAAAGCGCGATTTTGTTGGAGGGAGAGGACATTCAGTTTCTCATGTTCGTGTGTCGGTAAACGTTTTTTTTGGCGCGGCGGCAGTGGGCCTACGCGTTTCGAAAGTGCTGCCAAAGTCCGTCGGGTCCGCGTGGACGGACACCGACGCAGGTAAGTAGGTAACGCTCAAAGGGCAATAGACCTATAATTTTACCAACGCAATGAAGCGTTTTCTTGTCCGAACAGCCTTCACAAGGCTTCGGACGCTCCGGCTCATAGGCCCCAAAGAGAGTTAGCAGGGCGGTTGCCGGGGGCCAAGTGCAAATTATTGGCCTTGCGAAAAGACCTTAGCCCATATAACTAAAGCCATAAATCAGCATACCCTGTCCCATTAACGGAGCGACAGTCGATGGCGCGCGTCACCGTAGAAGACTGTATTGACAAGGTCGACAACCGGTTCGATCTGGTCCTCTTGGCGGCGCATCGCGCCCGGATGATCTCGTCCGGTTCGCAGCTTACGGTTGACCGCGACAACGACAAAAACCCTGTGGTTTCGTTGCGGGAAATCGCGGATCAGACGATCTCCCCAGAAGATTTGCGCGAGGAATTGGTTCATTCGCTGCAGAAATTCGTCGAGGTCGATGAGCCTGAGCCCGACACCGTGCCCTTGATCGGATCGGCGGGTGCCAGCGTCGATGCCGACGACACCGAGGTCGCGGTCGAGCGGATGACCGAAGAGGAACTTTTGAAAGGTCTCGAGGGTCTGGCGCCGCCGGAAGAGCAGCCCGAAGAGGACGAGTAAAATCGATCCGCTCGGGGCTACCCGGACTCATTTGATTTACCAAGACCAACTTACCAAGACGTCATTTACCAAAAAAGGCCCGGACCTTCGTCCGGGCCTTTGCTTTTATTGACCTTTTCGTGGTTACCATGGGCTATCGCGGCGGTGGATGAATTCCGTGACGGCACCTTCGATTTGATCGGATGGTGTGCGGTTTCGCGTTAGACTGGTTCCGACACGCTGAAATCGAGCCGCTTCCTTGACCGAACGGGCTGCCGCCGCGCTCGGCAAGGAATAGGTAAATCCGGGTGAGATCGAAAAGCGCCGCGCATTCGGCGAGCGCGCCGGCCAAGTCGCCGCGTTCGCGCATGATGCGGCAATATGATCTGGTCGAGCGTGTTCGGTCCTATAACCCCGATACGAATGAAGACCTGCTGAACCGCGCCTATGTCTACGCCATGAAGGCGCATGGCGCGCAGACCCGCGCCTCCGGCGATCCTTATTTCTCGCATCCGCTTGAGGTCGCCGCGATCTTGACCAATCTCAAGCTCGACGATGCCACCATCGTCGCGGCGCTGCTGCACGACACGATCGAGGATACCGAGGCGACCCGCGCCGAAATCGATCACGTCTTCGGGCACGAGATCGGCGCGCTGGTCGAGGGCCTTACCAAGTTGAAGCGGCTGGAGCTGGTGTCGCGCGAGGCCAAGCAGGCCGAGAACCTGCGCAAGCTGTTGCTCGCCATCGCCGACGATGTCCGCGTGCTTCTGATCAAGCTCGCCGACCGCTTGCACAATATGCGCACGCTCGAATTCGTGCCGCCCACCTCGCGCCACCGGATCGCCGAGGAAACGCTCGACATCTATGCGCCGCTTGCCGGCCGCATGGGCATGCAGGAGATGCGGGAGGAACTCGAAGATCTTTCGTTTCGCACGCTCGACCCGGAAGCTTACGCGGTCGTCAAGCAACGGCTGGATTCGCTTGCCGAGCGCAACCGCAATCTGATCGGCGAAATCGAGAGCCAGCTCACCCACAATCTCCAAAAGAACGGCGTGATCGCGCATGTCTACGGCCGCCGCAAGCAGCCGTTTTCGATCTGGACCAAGATGGAGCGCAAGTCGGTCGGCTTCGAACAGCTGTCGGATATTTTTGGTTTCCGGGTGGTGCTCAGCGACCTCGAATCCTGCTACCGCGCGCTGGGCGTCGTGCACACCACCTGGCCGGTGGTGCCCGGCCGGTTCAAGGACTATATCTCGACACCGAAGCAGAATGATTATCGTTCGATCCACACCACCGTGATCGGCCCGGGCAATCAGCGCGTCGAATTGCAGATCCGCACCGAGGAAATGCACCGGATCGCCGAATTCGGTATCGCCGCGCACGCCTTCTACAAGGATGGCATCGGTTCGCCGACCGAACTCTTGAAGCGCGAATCCAACGCCTTCGCCTGGTTGCGTCACACCATCGGGATTTTGTCCGATAGCGCGAATCCCGAAGAGTTCCTCGAACACACCAAGCTCGAGCTGTTCCACGATCAGGTGTTTTGCTTCACCCCAAAGGGAAAGCTGATCGCGTTGCCGCGCCAGGCCAACGTGATCGACTTCGCCTATGCGGTGCATACCGACGTCGGCAACAGCGCGGTGGGGTGCAAGATCAACGGCAAGTTCGCGCCGTTGTCGTCCGAACTCCAGAATGGCGACGAGGTGGAAGTTTTGACCTCGCAGGCTCAATCGGCGCCGCCGTCGGCGTGGGAATCGCTCGCCATCACCGGCAAGGCACGGGCGGCGATCCGGCGTGCGACGCGCGCGGCGGTGCGCGATCAATATGCCGGCCTCGGCCGCCGCATCGTGGAGCGGTTGTTCGTCCGTGCCAAAATCGAATATGACGACGACAAGCTCAAGGGCGCGTTGCCGCGGCTGGCGCGCGCCTCAATCGAAGACGTGATGGCCTCGGTCGGACGCGGCGAGCTGAAAGCGTCCGACGTCGCGCGCGCGATGTATCCCGATTACAAGGAAGAGCGAGTGGCGCGATACGGCGCCAAGAAGGGCCTCGCTGCCAAATTGAAGCTCAAATCCGCGCCCGATCGTGTCCGCGGCCCACCGGCGATCCCGGTGCGCGGCATCAACTCCGATTTGCCGGTGAAATTCGCGCCCAATGGCGGCGCGGTGCCAGGCGACCGGATCGTCGGGATCGTAACTCCCGGCGAGGGCATCACGATCTATCCGATCCAGTCGCCGGCGCTGAAGGATTTCGAGGAGGAGCCGGAACGCTGGCTCGACGTGCGCTGGGACGTCGATGAAACGACGCCGCAGCGTTTTCCGGCGCGGATTATGGTCGACAACGTCAACGAGCCGGGAAGCCTCGCCCAGGTCGCCACCGTGATCGCCGAGCACGACGGCAATATCGACAATATCAGCATGTTCCGCCGCTCGCCGGATTTCACCGAGCTGACCATCGACCTTGAGGTCTACGACCTCAAACATCTCAGCGCCATCATCGCCCAGTTGCGCGCCAAAGCCGTCGTCGCACGGGTCGAGCGCGTCAACGGGTAGGGTTATGCTACCCTCATGGTGAGGAGGCGCTTGCGCCGTCTCGAACCATGAGGTCACTATGTGTTCTCTCATCCTTCGAGACGCGGCGAAGACGCCGCTCCTCAGGATGAGGGATGTCCAAATTCCAATTCGCCCTCGAGTCCCGTCATGCCCGCTCCTCCGCTGCGTCTCGGCGTCAATGTCGATCACGTCGCCACCCTTCGTAACGCGCGGGGCGGCACGCGGCCCGATCCCGTGCGCGCGGCCCGTCTTGCGATCGAGGCCGGCGCCGACGGCATCACCGCGCATTTGCGCGAGGATCGCCGCCATATCCGCGACGCCGACATGGCGCGGCTGAAGGCCGAAATCTCCAAGCCCTTGAATTTCGAGATGGCGGCAACCGCCGACATGCTGAAAATTGCGTTTGCGACCAAGCCGCACGCGGTGTGCCTTGTCCCGGAGCGCCGCGAGGAACTCACCACCGAGGGCGGGCTCGACGTGGCCGGCCAGCAAAACACGCTCAAGCCCTTTATCGCCAAATTGAGCGAGGCCGGCGTGCGGGTGTCGCTGTTCATCGCCGCCGAGCCGCGGCAGATCGAAATGGCGGCGCAGTTGCGCGCGCCGGTGATCGAAATTCACACCGGCGCCTGGTGCGATGCTGTGGTCGAAGGTCATGCGGCAAAGGCCGAATCGGAATGGCAGCGGATCGTCGCCGGCGCCAGGCTTGCGCGCTCGGCCGGCCTCGAAGTCCATGCCGGTCACGGCCTCGATTATGAGACCGCCGAGCGAATCGCTTCGCTGCCCGAGATCGTCGAACTGAACATCGGCTACTTCATGATCGGGGAGGCTGTGTTTGTGGGCCTCGCCGAGACAGTTCGCGCGATGCGGGCCGCGATGGATCGCGGCCGCAACAAGCTTGCGAGCAAGGCATGATCATCGGCATCGGCTCCGACATGATCGACATCCGCCGCGTTGCCAAGGTCATGGAACGCCATGGCGAGCGCTTTCTCGACCGCATCTTCACCGAGGCCGAGCGCGCCAAGGCCGAGCGGCGGGCGAAGAACGAGAAAATGGTGGTGGCGACCTATGCTAAGCGCTTCGCCGCCAAGGAGGCCTGCTCCAAGGCGCTGGGCACGGGAATCCGGCAGGGCGTCTGGTGGCGGGATATGGGGGTGGTGAACCTGCCGGGCGGCCGCCCAACGATGCGATTGACCGGCGGGGCGTTGGCCCGCCTTCAGGCGCTGACGCCGCAGGGCTATGAGGCGCGGATCGACCTCACCATTACCGACGATTGGCCATTGGCGCAGGCCTTCGTCATAATTTCGGCGGTCAATCCGGGCAAACCGTGACGCCTCGCGGGCCGCCTTGCCAGACGGTCCGCCTCACACTGGAAATCTCCAGCCTGTCAATGGATTAGCAAGTTTTGATAACGTCGTTGATTGCGTGGCCGCGAACAACCGTCTAAAACGCCCGCAGGGACCGAACAAAGCCAATTCCGGTTTGCGCTGGAATTGGCTTCAACATCAGAATCAGGACCATCTTCTCGACGCGAAACCCAAGGGGCGGTTCGCGAGAGGAAAATGCTCTGCCACCGCGTGGGTAGAACGCGCCGGGAATTGGGAAAGCGATGAGCGTGACATCCGGGACAAAATCTGAAAGCGGGTTGGGTGAAACCATCCGCGTCATCATCCATGCGCTGCTGATTGCGCTCGTGATCCGCACCTTTTTGTTCCAACCCTTCAACATTCCCTCTGGCTCGATGAAGGCCACGCTTCTGGTCGGCGATTATCTGTTCGTCTCGAAATATTCCTACGGCTACAGCCATTATTCGATCCCGCTGTCGCCGCCCTTGTTTTCGGGACGCATCTTCGGCTCGGAGCCGGCGCGGGGCGACATCGTGGTGTTCCGTCTGCCCAAGGACGATTCCACCGACTACATCAAGCGCGTGATCGGCTTGCCCGGCGATCGTATCCAGATGAAGGACGGGCTGCTCCATATCAACGACGCACCGGTCAAACGCGAGCGCCTGAGCGACTTCGTCGGCGAGGACCCTTGCGGTTCCGACACCACCGCGCGCGTCAAGCGTTGGAAAGAGACGCTTCCGAACGGCGTCAGCTACGAGTCGCTCGATTGCGTCGACAACGGCTTTTACGACAACACCAGCGTTTACTCCGTGCCGCCGGGTCATTTCTTCATGATGGGCGACAACCGCGACAACTCGACCGACAGCCGCGTGTTATCGGCGGTGGGCTACGTGCCTTACGAGAATATCGTCGGGCGGGCGCAGATGATTTTCTTCTCGATTGCCGAAGGCGAACATGCCTGGATGTTCTGGCGCTGGCCGATGGCGGTGCGTTGGAATCGCATATTCTCAATCGTGCGATGAACGACGAAACACCTGACATCCAGGCCGCGCCGTCATCGGGCGAAGCAAGCCCCCAGCCGGACGCCAACCCGGGAACGGCGAAGAAAAAGCGCAAGATCAGCGCCAAGGCCGCCACGGCGGCGCTGGAAGCGCGGATCGGTTACAAATTCGCCGATCCCGCGCTGCTGACGACGGCCTTCACCCACGTTTCTGCGCTCAAACCCGCCGGCTCCGGTAAGCGCGGCGACAGTTACCAGCGCATGGAATTCCTAGGAGATCACGTGCTCGGGCTGATCGTGTCCGACATGCTCTATCGCACCTTTCCGAAAGCCGACGAAGGCGAGCTGTCGAAGCGGTTGGCCGACCTCGTGCGCAAGGAAAGCTGCGCCGACGTCGCAAAGTCGCTCGGGCTGGTGGACGACATCAAGCTCGGCTCGGTCGGGGCCCTTGCCAGCGCCCGTTTGCGCACATCCGTGCTCGGCGACATCTGCGAGGCAGTGATCGGCGCGGTGTTTCTCGATGGCGGTTACGCCGCCGCGGCGCAGTTCGTCGAACGCAACTGGACCGAGCGGATGAAGAGGCTGCGACGGCCAACGCGCGATCCGAAGACGGTGCTGCAGGAATGGGCGCAAGGCAAAGGCTTGCCGACGCCGGTCTATCGCGAGATCGAGCGCACGGGGCCGCATCACGATCCGCAATTTCGTGTCGCCGTGGATTTGCCGGGCCTCGCGCCGGCCGAAGGGATCGGCGGCAGCAAGCGCGCCGCCGAAAAAGTTGCCGCCTCCGTGATGATTGCGCGCGAAGGCGTCGGCGGCGCTAGCAATGAGTGGTGAACCCTCTGACGAAGCCGCAGAACGTGCGACGCGATGCGGCTTTGTCGCGCTGATCGGCGCGCCCAATGTCGGCAAGTCCACGCTGGTCAACGCGCTGGTCGGCTCCAAGGTCACGATCGTCTCGCGCAAGGTGCAGACCACCCGCGCGCTGATCCGCGGTATCGTGATCGAAAACAACGCCCAGATCATTCTGGTCGATACGCCTGGAATCTTTTCGCCGAAACGACGACTCGATCGCGCCATGGTATCGACCGCATGGAGTGGGGCCCATGACGCCGATCTGGTCTGCGCCTTGATCGACGCCAAGGCAGGTATCGACGAGGAGGCCGACGCGATCCTGACAAAACTGGCGAGCGTCGATCACGATAAAATTCTGGTGCTCAACAAGATCGATCTGGTTGCGCGCGAAAAGCTGCTGGCGCTCGCCAAGGCGGCCAACGAGCGCTTGCGCTTTACCCATACCTTCATGATCTCGGCCCTATCAGACGATGGCGTCGACGATCTCCGGCATAAATTGTCCGAAATGGTGCCGCCGGGACCGTTTCATTATCCCGAAGACCAGATGTCGGACGCTCCGATGCGGCATTTGGCGGCCGAAATCACCCGCGAGAAAATTTTCCGGCAGTTGCATCAGGAATTGCCGTATCAATCCACGGTGGAAACCGACAGCTGGACCGAGCGCAAGGACAAATCCGTTCGCATCGAGCAGACGATTTTTGTCGAGCGCGAAAGCCAGCGCAAGATCGTGCTCGGCAAGGGTGGCTCCACCATCAAGGCGATCGGCGCGGAGTCGCGCAAGGAATTGGCCGAGATCGTAGGCGTTCCCGTGCATTTGTTCTTGTTCGTCAAGGTGCGCGAGAACTGGGGCGATGACCCCGACCGCTACCGCGAAATGGGTCTTGAGTTTCCGAAGGAATAGCCGGCGTCATCGATGAACGTACCGAAAAACGTGCTCTGGTTTGAAGTGCTGCTGTATTTGTCGCTTGCGCTCGACGCGTTGTCGGTCGCGTTCCATGATCGGACGCCGAGCGGGGAAATGACGGAGCAGATGATCTTGGTTGAAACCGTGCTCGACGGCTGCATGATCCTTCTTCTGGTTTACTTCGTCTGGCTCGCGGCCCAGCGGCGCAAGAACTGGCCGCGTTGGGTACTGGTCGCCTCCTTGGTGCTGTCGGTCATCTCGCTGGTGCAGATCATCGGCGACGGCGGCGTGGGGCTCGATAGCGGCATCGAGGTTGTTTCCTGCGCGCTGACGGCGGCCGGTTTGTATTTTTCCTTCACCGGCGACGCGAAGGGCTGGTTCAACGCGTGAGGCTTCGTGTCCCGGACGCGGTGCAGCGTACTTCACGCTGCTCCGCAGAGCCGGGACCTATTGGTTGCCGCATGGACCCCGGATCAGCAGCGCACCGCACCGGACGATGCTCCGCATCGCCGGGGCGCGCTGCGCAGCATCCGGGGCACCTAGCTATACCGGCTGCGCCCACCGACGAAATCCGCTACACTTCCCCCCATGGAATGGACCGACGAAGGCATCGTGCTCGGGGTGCGGCGGCATGGCGAAAGTAGCGCCATCGTCGAGCTTTTGACGCGCGGCCACGGCCGCCATCTCGGCCTGGTGCGCGGCGGCGCCGGGTCGCGGATGCGGCCCTTGCTGCAGCCTGGCAATAGCGTGCGCGCGGTGTGGCGGGCGCGGCTCGACGAACATCTCGGCTATTACCAGGTCGAAGGCCTTCGCCTGCGCGCGGCGACCCTGCTGGCGTCGTCGCACGCGGTATATGGCGTGACGCATTTGGCGTCGCTGGCGCGGCTGTTGCCGGAGCGCGATCCGCACGAAGGCATTTATGAGATGCTCGATCGCACGCTGGACGACTTCGACGATGTCGGTGAAGCCGCGGTCCATCTCATCCAATTCGAACTGGCGATGCTTGCCGAACTCGGCTTCGGGCTCGACCTGGAAAGCTGCGCCGCGACCGGCGAAACCACCGATTTGATTTACGTGTCGCCGAAATCCGGCGGCGCGGTGTCGCGGCAGGCCGGCGATCCCTGGCGCGACCGGCTGCTCCGCCTGCCGCAATTTTTGCGACAAAGTGAAGGCTGTTGGTCCGATTCTGACCTTCAGGACGGCTTTCGCCTCACCGGTTTGTTTCTGTTGCGACACGTACTGGAACCGCGCGGGCAAGGCCATTCCGACGCGCGCGAGGGTTTTATCAACGCGGTGACGAAGCACCGGGCGAGGGTGAGTTCGGCTTCAATTTGAGGGTCGTCCCTGCGAACGCAGGGACCCATACTCCGCGGCCTAACAGTTGGCGCGGTAGCCTTAGTCATTTTCTTAGCTAATACTTGTGGTCCCGGCGTTCACTGGGACGATGATCAATGCTTTTTTGCAAAGTGAGGGTTGTCGCCGAGCAGGTCGCGCGGCCTGATCCACTCCCCGCCCAGCGCAGGCGTTTGGGTGAGCGTTTTTGCATCGGCGATCGCGAAGCCCAAAATAAAGAGACCCTGTCTCAAACGAGCAAAGCAACCAAAAAGACCATCGGCGATATTCAGATCATAGCGATATTCGAAAATCTCAGACGCGTTCCATTTTCCTTGGGTAAGTGTTCCATATCGGCGCATCATTTCTTTTAGTTTTGGAGGCAACCCGTTCTTCGCGAAATCTTCTTTGGTCTTAAAGATTGCTTGCACGCGGCCATCATTCGATAGCGGCAATTTGAAATGCTCGAAATATAAGGCCAAGGTTGCTTTGTGTGAGAATACGTTAAGGTGTCGAATCGTTAGTGGGCCAATTGTCGCTAATTGTGCGCCAGGTGGCACAGGTACCCCATAACGCTGCAGGTGACCCCTTGCGCGAAGTTGCTCGTTTTCATTGTCAGCAGATAGCCACTCGTTAACAAGCTCGGGCGCTTGAATTTTCACTTGTGCGGCGAGCTTCGAATGATCCGCCTGCGACTGCGCGTTACTATTCATGCCCCATCTGCTAATCATGGAGGCCGCTAAGTCGGATGTACTTGTTCCGCCATTACATACCTGACAAGCTGGCATGACCAGCTTGTCAGGTCGATGTTTATTGTCGAAGAGCGACCTAGGCGGCATGTGTTCGCGCGTCGACGTCGAGTGATCGCCGCCGCATAGGCAGCATCGCGGAAATCTCTGGATAAAATCGGCGGTACTGCGTTG
>WNFQ01011837.1_pt1 | contig 11900 bp, 11 predicted proteins | sample 5400171 | NCBI WGS metagenome assembly WNFQ01 (sample SAMN13153356, study PRJNA577476) | soil metagenome | isolation source: 20 cm soil under Madrone tree | place: USA:California | collected 2016-06-14
CCAGCACATCATCGATCACGCCGAACTACTTCCCGAGTTGCGGCGCAGCGGTTGCCTGTTCATCACCTCCGCAGTGGAAGCTGTAGACGATGACATCCTGCGCCTGCTCGCCAAGAACCATACCAGCCGGGACTTTGACCGGGCCGTGGCGCTCACCCGCGAAGCCGGCATCGCGCTCGCCCCGACCTTTGTTGCCTTCACCCCCTGGACGACATTGGAAGGCTACATCGCCCTGCTGGAGCGGCTCGTGGAACTGCAAATCGTGGAAAGCGTGCCCCCGGTGCAGCTCAGCATTCGGCTGCTCGTCCCCGAAGGCTCCTATCTTCTGCAGCTCCCCGGCTTTAGGGAAAAGCTGATGGCCTTCGACGCCGAGCTCCTGGGCTATCCTTGGAGCCATGTCGATCCCCGGGTGGACCGTCTGCAGCGGGATCTACAGGCCCGGGTGGCGCGATGTGAACAGGAGGGTGCTCCACGCCGCGAAGTGTTCGCCGCCATTTGGCGCATGGCGCATGAAGCTGCCGGGCGCCCCGCGCCAAAGCTCGCGGGGAACCTGGGATCTCCGATCCCCCGTCTGTCGGAACCGTGGTACTGCTGCGCCGAGCCCACCGATCAGCAGCTCCAGTCCTTCTGATACGGCCGATTCAATGAAGCGCGTCCTGCTGCTGCTGCCCACCACCGGCTACCGCAACAACGATTTTCTGGCGGCCGCGAAAAAGCTGGGCGTGGAGATCGTGGCGGCGGCCAACTACTGCCATCAATTGGCGCCGTCTTGGGGCCTCGCTCCCATCATGGCGCTGCATTTCGACCGGCCAGAGCAGGCGGCGGACACCGTTCTGCGGGAGATCGGCGGCAATCTGGACGCCGTACTGGCGGTGGACGATTCGGGAGTCGAGCTTGCCGCGCTGCTTTCGGAGCGTCTTGGCCTGCCGGGGAATCCCGCCCACGCGGTGCGCAGGGTGCGTGACAAGCTGGCGTTCCGCCGGCTGCTCCGGGAACGGGAATTCCTGTGTCCCGAATTCCATCACCTGCCAACCGGCGAAGACCCCCGGACACTGTTTCCCGAGTTGAAGTTTCCTGTGGTGGTGAAGGCCCGGCGTTTGTCGGGGAGCCGCGGCGTGATCCGTGCCGATAATTCCGAAGAGCTGATGCGGGCCGTGAACTGGGTGCGGGCGATCCAGTCCCGGGCCGACCGGGACGCCCAAGACCTGGGCCTCATCATGGAGAACTTCATTCCGGGATCGGAATACGCTCTGGAAGGCAGCTTGGAGCGGGGAGAGCTCACTACCCTCGCCTTGTTCGATAAGCCCGATCCCATGGACGGGCCTTACTTCGAAGAGACGCTCTACATCACACCGTCGCGGCTGCCGGAGGCGCTCCAGGACTGCATCCATGAGGACGTCGCCCGGGCCTGCCGCGTGGCCGGGCTCGCGGCTGGGCCGGTCCACGCCGAAGTGCGGGTCAATGACCAGGGTGTCTGGATTCTGGAGGTCGCGGCCCGCTCCATCGGGGGCTTATGCGGGCGGGTGCTCACCAATTCCCTGGGCATGAGCCTGGAGGAGCTGATTTTGCGCCAGGTGTTGGCAGAGGAACCGCTCGCCATTGCCGGCGAGGGCGGCGCCGCGGGAGTCATGATGATCCCGATTCCACGGCGCGGCATTTACCATGGGCTCGAAGGCCTGGCCGCCGCGCAGTCGGTATCTGGCGTCACCGGGGTGAGCATTACGGCGGAGCCCGGCCAGATCATTGCGCCGCCTCCCGACGGGGCAAGCTACCTCGGGTTCATCTTCGCCCGGGCGGCGAGCCCCGCGGACGCGGAAATGGCGCTGCGCATCGCCCATCGCCAGCTGCACTTCGATATCCGCCCCGAGTATCCGGCGACGGTAGCGCCTGCCGCCGAGAGGCCGTGAGACTGAATCCGCAAGACCTGGGAAGATCGCCGACCTCACGCTCGAACACTACAACCGGCGTGCCGGCGAGACGACGAAAAGCAGCAGCGAGAAAAAACTGCCGCTTCGAGCAAGTGATCGCTACTCCCAGGCGCGGTTGTCGACGGTGTTCTCGTAGGTGGCGCCGGGTACCGTCATGTTCCACTTGACCGTCCAGTTGTAGGTGTCGTCGAACCGCTCGCGAGTGTAGGGCTGCGGCGCGGCGTGCAGCAGCCGCCAGGTCTGCAGCTCGTGCGGCTGGAGGAGCCCGCCGGTCTCCCTCGCCAGGTAGTGCGCGTAAGGCGTCGGGTCCTTTTCGAGCAGCTCGACCGCGCGCGCCTGCGCGCGGAACATCTTTGCGAGCGTCGGGCCGTCGAGCTCGTCGCCCGCCGCCTCGGCGCGGGTCGAGTGCGACTCGATCAGGATGCGCAGGCCCCATTTCTGGGCGACGCTGATCCACGGCTCCATCAGGCTCGCCGCCGCGACCTTGCCGTCGCGCACCGCCTCGAGCCGCTTGAGCATCGAGCCTGCATGGACCCGCTTGACATGCTCCGGCGCGAGGAAGCCTTCCATCATCTTCAGCGTGGTGAATTCCGAGCCGTTGTTCGGCGTCACCGCGATCGGCTTGTCCTTCAGCATCTCGGGCTCGTAGAACCCGGAGTCGCGGGAGACGACGACGGCGAACATCGACATCGAGGCGCCCAGGGCCACGATCTTGCGCCCGCGCAGTCCCTGGCTGTCGGCCTCCACGGCCCGCTTCATGATTCCCCACTCGCACATGCGGTACTGGTCGATGCCGCCGTCGTTGTAGACCGAGTCGAGCGGGCGGTCGAAGACCGAATCGAACTTCACGAAGTGGGAGGTCGTGATCTGGGCCATCCCCGGCGTGGTCACGAACTCGAGGTCCAGGCCTTCGTCCCTGAAGAAGCCCGCGTCGCGGGCGACCAGCACGGGCAGGTCGTGGACCGCGTTCATGATCGCGACCTGGGGCTTGGTCGAAGCTTCCTGCGTGGTCATAGCGGCTTGATCTCCACTTTGCGGAACTTCACCACTCCCGCGCCGTACTGCAGCGCGATCGGGCCGCGGGAAAGCTTGTTGTCCAGAACGTCGACGGTGCGGGTTCCGTTGAGCGTGACGATGAGGCGCGGGCCGATGGCCGTGATCTCATAGATGTTCCACTGGCCGCCGGCCTTCGGCATCGGCACGACTTTGGCCACATCGACGATCGCGCCGGTGCCGTACGACGGCTCGGGGCGCTTGTCGTAGATGTTGACCTCGTAGCAGTTTGCCGCGGTGACTTTCTGCGGGGCAAGCCGCCAGTTGGCGTTGCCGATCTGGCTCCAGTTGTCCAGGCTCGAGCCGTCGAACAGCGTGGTCCATCCTGCGTCGCCTTGCCCTGACGGCGAGCTAGAGCAGCCGAGAATGGTGAAGCCGGTTACCAGCAATGCCGCGACCGTGATTGACGAGCTTTTCATGCGATTTCCTCCATGGGGTCCTAAAAGCCGTACAGACGGGCTGGATTATCCACCAGGATCCTGCTGCGCGTGGCCGCATCCGGGGCCCACAGCGGCAGCTGGTTCAGCAGGCGGCCGTCATCGATCTGGAACAGCGGCGTGAGCTCGGTCGCCTTGCGCCCCGATGCCGAGTTCGGGTGTGGCCAGTCGGTGCCCCAGACGATGCGCTCCGGGTTGGCGGCGATCAGCGCCTGCGCGAGCGGCACCACGTCGGCGTAATCCGGCGCCAGGCTCGAGGAGCGATAGGCGCCCGAGATCTTCACGTAGGCCCGTCCGGAGCGCACGAGATCCAGCAGCTCGGCGAACCCCGGTTGCCGCGGCCCGAGCTCGGCGCGCGCGCCGCCGAAATGATCGAACACCACCGGCACCGGCGAGACGGCGACCAGGTCGCTGATCGCCGAGATCGTCGCCAGGTTGGTGTACAGCTGCACGTGCCAGTTGCGGCCTTTCACGCGCTCGACGGCCGTTTCGAGCCGCGAGCGCCCGGCCGCCGGGTCGGCTGCGCCGCCGGTCGCGAGATTGAGCCGGATGCCGCGCACTCCGGCCCTCGCCATGGCGTCGAGCTCGCTCTCCGGCGTCTTGTCGTCGATGACGGCCACGCCGCGCGCATCGGCGCCGCGCGCCTTCATGCCGTAGAGCGTGGCCGAGTTGTCGGTGCCGTAAATGCTCGGCGTGACGATGACCACGCGCTGCATGCGAAGCGCCCGGTGCAGCGCCGCCATTTCTTCCGGCAGCGCCGTTTCGGGCGTGTACACGCGGCCCGGGAAGAACGGGAATTTCGCGGGATCGCCGTGGATATGCGTATGGCAGTCGCAGGCGCCGCGCGGCACCTCGAAGCTCACCGGCGTCGCCGGCTGCGCCGCCTTGGCAAAACTAGCCCGGGCGCGCAGCGCTCCGGCGGCGGCGATCGATGCGGCCATGAACCTGCGTCGCGTCAGCATGTGCTCCTCCTGAAGGGTGCAAGCATGAGAAACTGAGCGCCATTATCGGAGGAATTTGACGGTGGAAAAAGTACTGGCGGCGGTCAGGACGGGTCCCAGCAGGACCGAGATGCGCGAGTTTCCCATGCCGGACATCCCGGAGGATAGCGCGCTCTTGAGGATGGAGGTCGCCGGGATCTGCGGCACCGACGTCAAGCTCTACAAGACCCCGCCTTCGAGCACCCCGGTGATCATGGGCCACGAGAACATCGGCACCATCGCCAGGGCGGGCCGCGAGTTCACCCGGCGCAAGGGCTTCAAGGAGGGCGACCTGGTGTTCGTCGAGCATTACGTCATGTGCGGCAAGTGCGAGTGGTGCCACCGGGGCGAGTACCGGCACTGCGAAAACACCGACTGGCGCCATAACCCCGACGCCATCCGCTATGGCTACACGTCGGCCGAGAAGGCTCCCCATTTGTGGGGCGGCTTCGCGCAGTACGTGTACCTGCCGTGGAACGCCGTCGTGCACCGCGTGCCGAAGGGCGTCACGCCCGAGCTGGCGGGACTGGTCACGCCGATGGCCAACGGCGTCGAATGGTCGCTGTTCGACGGCGGCGTCGGCTATGACTCCCGCGTGCTCATCCAGGGCCCGGGCCAGCAGGGACTGTCGCAGACCGTGATCAGCAAGCAGGCGGGTGCCTCGCTCATCATCGTCACCGGCACCTCCAGGGACGCCGCGCGCATGGAGGTTGCCAAGGCGCTGGGCGCCGACTACGTGATCGACGTGCAGAAGGAGGATGCGCTCGCGCGCATCAGCGAGATCACCGGCGGCAAAGGCGTGGATGTCGTGCTCGACTGCACCGCGGGCGCCGGGACCACTCCGGTCCTGCTCGGCGTGGACGCCCTCAAGCGCAAGGGCGGGACGATCGTGGTGCAGGGGGAACTGGCGGAGTTTCCGGGTTTTCCGCTCGGCAAAATCACGGTGAAGTTCATCACCATCAAGAGCGCGCGCGGCCACAGCTACAGGGCCTGCGAACTCGCCCTGCAGCAGCTCGCATCGAAGCGCTTCCCGCTGGAGAGGATCACGACCCACCGCTTCGCGCTCAAAGATGTGGACCTGGCCATCAAGTCGGTCGGCGGCCACGGCGTGCCCGACGTGATCCACGCTTCGCTGATGCCGTGGAAGTGACCGCGTGCGTCGCGATCGCCACCGGCGACCCGGGCGGCATCGGCCCGGAGATCTCGCTCAAGGCGGCGCTCGACCCCGAGGTGCGGGCGATCTGCCGTCCGGTCGTCATCGGCGATCGCGGCGCGCTCGAAGCGCATGGGAGGGCTTGCGGTTCTCGAAAGAAAACAGCTCAATCCCGGGGAGCTGAAGATCGGCCAGATTTCCGCTGTCCATGGCCGCGCCGCGCTCGACTCGGCGCAGGCCGCGATCCGCGGCGCGCTCGCCGGCGAGTTCGCCGCGGTCGTGGCGGCGCCGCACACCGAAGCCGCGATCCACGCCGCCGGCGTCGAGTTCGACGGCTATCCGTCGTTCGTGGCGCGCGCCGCCGGCCTGCCGCCCGAGCACGGCATCCTGATGCTGTGCTTCGAGCACGCAGGCCGCGAGATCCGCATTGCGCACGTCACGCTGCATGCGAGCGTGCGGCGCTGCCTGGCGATGATCACCGAGGAGCGGGTGCTGAAAACCCTCCGCGCCGTCGACATCGCTCTGAAAAAACTGGGATGCGAGAAGCCGAACATCGCGGTCGGCGGCGTCAATCCGCATGCGTCCGGGGACGAGGAAGAAAGGGTAATCCTTCCAGCGCTCGAAGCCGCGCGGCGCGACGGGATGCGCGTCGACGGCCCGATTGGCGCCGACACGCTGCTCCAGCGCGCGGGCTACGACGCCTACGTCGTCATGCTGCACGACCAGGGTCACGTAGCGGCGAAGCTGCTCGCGCCCAATCGCGCCGCCGCGCTGACCATCGGCACGCCGGTGCTGTTCTCCTCGGTCGGCCACGGCGCCGCGCTCGACATCGCCGGGCAGGGGCGCGCCAACCCGCGCGCGATGGTGGAAGCGATTACCCGTCTGGTGGGCCGTCGATGAAAGCAATCCTCGGCCTGTCGTTCCGGCACGACGTTTTGCTCGGCGCCGACTTTCACTGGCAACGCCAAGCCGGTGCCGGGATAATCTAGCGGCAGATGGACGACCGCGGCTACATTGCCCAGGCGCTTTTCGACCGCTTGCGCGGCGGGGAGGTCGAGTTCCGCGTGCTCGGCGATACGCGCGGCTATCCCGACACCGCCGGCGACGAGATCGATCTCGCGGTGCACCCGGACGCCCTGCGCTCGATGCCGAGGGCGGTGGCGCGCTTCTGCCACGAATTCGACCTGCAGCTGGTGCAGCTGCTGCGCGAGGCGCACGGCTGGCATTTCGTGCTGGCGTGGAGCGACGACGTGGGCCGGCCGCACTTTCTCGTCGCGCGCGTGTTCAGCGATTTCTACCTCGGCGCGAGAAGGCTGCTGCGCTCCGACGAGCTGCTGCGCGCCTCGCCCGACGTGCGCTTCATCCACGGCCTGGCCACGACGGTGGAAAGCGGGGACCTCGCCGCCGAGCGCACCGCCTGGCTGTCCGAGCTCTGGCACGAGTATCCGCGCGCGGCCATGGAGCGCATCGCGCAGCTTTGGCGCAAGCGCGCCGAAATCCGCATCATCGCCCACGCCGCGAAGCACGGCGACTGGACGCGCGTGCGCAGCGAGCTGCCGCGGCTGCGCCGCGCCCTGCGCCGCGGCGTGCGGCCGCGGCTCGACGCCGTGCTCACGCGGCTCGGCATCCTCGCCGGGCGCGTGGTGCAGCCGCCCGAGGCGCTGATCGCGTTCGTCGGCCCGGAGCCAGAGCGCCGCTCGACGCTGATGCGCCAGGTGGCGCGCGAGCTCGCGCCGGCGTTTCCGACCGGGCTCGCCACCGTCGAGCACGGCTTCCACGAGCAGCACGACGGCGTCGATCTGCGCGTGGTGCTCGAGGCGCCAGAGGGATTCATCCGCGACCACGAGGACGTGGTCGAGGTCGACGCCTCGCAGACCCTGACGGTGCAGGTGAGCAGGGCGGAACGCCAGATCCTGCGCTGGCTCGAATGCCGCGTCGAGCAGCGCTATCCCGCCGCCGTGGTCGGCGACAATCCGCGCGCCGCGCGGCTGCTGCAGTTCGCCTGCCGCCACCGCGTCCCGCTGCTGCGCGACCTCGTCGAAACCGTCCTGAACTGCGGCATCGAGTGCCGCATCCGCTCGCCGATCCTGATGCCGCATCCCTACGGCATCGTCATCGACAGGAATGCGGTCCTCGGCAGCCGCGTCACGGTGATGCACCAGGTCACGATCGGCACCAAGCACCCGCACGATGCGCACTCGCCGGTGATCGAGGACAACGTGTTCATCGGCCCCGGGGCTAAAATTCTGGGCGCGGTGCGCGTCGGGCGCGGCGCGACCATCGGCGCCAACGCCGTGGTGACGCGCGACGTGCCTTCCCACTGCACGGTGGTCGGCATAAACCGCATTCTCGGCAGCGAGGGCGGCGAGGGCGGCGAGGAAAAGCGGCAGCTCGAACGCCAGACCGTGGTGAGCCTGTGATGGAGACGTTCGCCGATGCGTGACTCGACCCGGCTGCCTTACCCGCGCTCGTTCCTCGGGCTGCTGCTCACCGGCTTCACGCTGGTGATGCTGCCTCTGGTGGGCTCACTCGCGTACTCGGCGTGGAATACCGAGCGCCTGGCCGCGCAGAGCCGCACCGCGGTGTTCAACGCCTCGCAGGCGGCGCGCGCCAGCCGCTCGCTGGTCGACCGCATCGGCTCGGTCGAGCGCCTCGCGCAGCAGATCGCGCTGCTCGACGACCCGGAGCTCGGCGCCGACTACGCGCGCGTGCACCACAGCTTCAGGCAGCTCGCCGACGAGATCGCGCAGCTGCCGCTCGACGCGACGCAGTCCGCCGCGCTCGCCAGCACCGTCGCGCAGGAACAGAGCCTTTACGGCCGTCTCACCGAGTCGCCGCGGGCGCAGCTCGCCGCGGGCGAGATCACCGAGCATGTCGACCGGCTGAGCGACAGCGCGCGCGAAGTGCTCGCGATCAGCAACCTGATCGTCGACCGCGAGGTCGAGCGCCTGCGCTTCGACGCCGAGCACGTGCAGCGCAGCCTGATCCTGCTGGTGATCTTCAGCACCGCGGTGGCGCTCAGCATCGCGCTCGCGCTCACGCGCTACATCTCGCGCCCGATCGCCGAGATCGACGCCGCGATCCGCCAGCTCGGCGGCGCGGATTTCTCGCGGCCGATCGCGGTGCGCGGCCCCGAGGACCTGCGCTACCTCGGCCGGCGGCTCGACTGGCTGCGGCGCAGGCTGGATGAATTCGAGACCCAGAAGAACCGCTTCCTGCGCCACGTGTCGCACGAGCTGAAGACCCCGCTCACCGCGCTGCGCGAAGGCGCCGAGCTGCTGCACGACGAAGTGGCCGGGCCGCTCGCGCCGCCGCAGCGGCAGGTGGTTGCGATCATGCGCGACAACAGCGTCAAGCTGCAGCGCCTGATCGAGGAGCTCCTCGACTATCAGCGCGCGCTGCACGCCGCCGCTTCGCTGGAGGTCAAGCCGGTGATGCTCGATCAGCTCGTCGCCGAGGCGACCAGGGCGCATCACCTGGCGGCGCAGGCGAAGGGCCTGCGCCTGCTCGTCGATGCGCAGCCGGCGATGCTCGAAGCCGATCCGGAGAAGCTGCGCTCGATCGTCGACAACCTGATCTCGAACGCCGTGAAGTTCACCCCGTCGGGCGGAGTGATCTCGGTGAGGGCGAGAGCGCTCGCCGGCGAAGCGGTGATCGAGGTCATGGACTCGGGGCCGGGCGTGGCGCCCGAGGAGCGCGAATCGATTTTCAACCTGTTCTTCCGCGGCAGGACCAAGGCGGACACCGGAGTGAAGGGCAGCGGCCTGGGCCTGGCGATCGCCCGCGAGCTGGTCGAGGCGCACGGCGGCGAGATCGCCGTGGTCGCCGGCGGCGCTGGCGGACATTTCCGGGTGACCTTGCCGCGCCGGGGAGACAAGAGGGCTTATTCATGAGCGGAGAGCATCCCAAGATTCTCCTGGTGGACGATGACCGGGACCTGTTGCAGCTGGTGGGGATGAGGCTGACGGCGGCGGGGTATGCGGTGACGGCGGTGGAGTCCGGGGAGGCGGCGCTGTCGGCGCTGTCGGTGTCGCGGCCGCAGGTGGTGGTGACCGACCTGAGGATGGCGGGGATGGACGGGATGGCGCTGTTTGATGCGATCCACCGCGATTCGCCGTCGCTTCCGGTGGTGATCCTGACGGCGCATGGGACGATCCCGGAGGCGGTGATGGCGACGCGCCGGGGGGTGTTCAGCTTTCTGACCAAGCCCTTCGAGCCCAAGGTGCTGCTCGAGACGGTGGCCGAGGCGATGCGGCTCTCGAGCCCGCCGGCGGGGGAGCTGGAGGACTGGAGGGCGGAGCTCATTACGCGCTCATCGAGCATGGAGGATTTGCTGGCGCAGGCGCGCCGGGTGGCGGCCTCGGATGCGAGCGTGTGCATCTTTGGGCAAAGCGGCACCGGCAAGGAGCTGCTGGCGCGGGCGATCCACCGGGCGAGCCCGCGGGCCGAGCGGCCCTTTGTGGCGGTGAACTGCGGGGCGATTCCCGAGGGGCTGCTGGAATCCGAGCTCTTTGGGCACAAGAAGGGGTCCTTTACCGGGGCGGTGGCCGATCGCCGGGGGCTGTTCCAGGCGGCGCAGGACGGGACGCTGTTTCTGGACGAGGTGGGGGACATGCCGCTGTCCCTGCAGGTGAAGCTGTTGCGGGCGCTGGAGGAGCGCGAGGTGCGCCCGGTGGGCTCGCACGAGTCCCACGACATCGACGTGCGGGTGATCTCGGCCACCCACCGCAAGCTCGAAGAGCGCATTGCGGCGGGGGAGTTTCGCGAAGACCTCTACTACCGGCTCAACGTGGTGAAGCTCACCATTCCGGCGCTGGCGGAGCGGCGCGAGGACATCCCGCTGCTGGCGAATCATTTTCTGGGGCGGCTGGCGGAGCGCTATCGGCGCAGCCGCCTGGGGTTCTCGCCCGAGGCGATGCAGCTGCTGGTGTCGGCGCCCTGGCCGGGCAACGTGAGGCAGCTGCTCAATGTGCTGGAGCAGGCGGTGGCGCTGGCGAGCACCGAGGTGATCCCGGAGTCGCTGGTACGCCAGGCGCTCGATGCGCCCGACACGGCGCTCACGCCGCTCGATGAGGCGCGCCGGGCGTTCGAGCGCGACTACCTGGTGCGCATCCTCAAGATCACCGGGGGCAACGTCACCAAGGCGGCGCGCCTGGCCGGGCGCAACCGCACCGAGTTCTACCGGCTCCTGGAACGCCACTCCCTTGAACCCGGCATGTTCAAGGGGAACAATGCGAAGGAGAGAGCGACTGCATGAAGTTCCCGATCGCGATTTTCGCCTGCCTGATGGCGCTCGCCCTTCCGGCGCGCGCTCAGCAGGACCTCGGGCCGGAAGAGCTGGTCAGGAAAGTGACGCAGGACGTGCTCGACGCGATCAGGAGCGACAAGCAGCTCGCCGCCGGCGACAAGCAGAAGGCGCTCAAGCTAGCCGAGGAGAAAGTGCTGCCGCTCATCGACTTCGAGGAGGCGGCACGCCTCGCGGTCGGCCGCGCCTGGGCGCAGGCGACGCCCGAGCAGAGGAAGAAGCTGGTGGAGGAGTTCCGCAGGATGCTGGTGCGCACCTACTCCAACGCCATCTCGGCCTACGAGGGCCAGACGATGAAGGTGCTGCCGGTGCGCATGAAGCCGGGCGACACCGAGGTCACGGTCCACAACCAGTACATCCGCGCCGGCGGCACGCCGCTGCCGGTCGACTACCAGATGCACAAGACCGACCAGGGCTGGAAGATCTACGACATCACGGTCGAGGGCGTGAGCCTGGTGCTGACCTACCGCTCCGAGTTTGACGCCGTCGTCAAGCAGTCGGGCATCGACGGCCTGATCAAGCGCCTGGAGGAAAAGAACACTCCTGCGAAGCTGGGCTAGTCATTCATGTCGGCCACGTACCGCGGGCAGATCGAGCGGCTGTTTGCGCGGTCGGCCTTCTACCGGGACAAGCTGCGCGCCGCCGGCTTCGATTCGCCCGATGCAGTGGGCGGCATCGAGAACATCGCCGCGCTGCCGTTCACCGAGAAGGACGAGCTGCGCAGAAGCCAGGCCGAGCATCCGCCGCTCGGGTCGCACGCCGCGATCGACATCTCGCAGGCGGCGCGCATCTACTCGACCAGCGGCACGAGCGGCACGCCGCTCTACATTCCGCTGACGAGAAGCGACGTCGACGACTGGCGCCGGATCGGTCGCGACACCTACTCGAAGAACGGCCTCAAGGCAGGCGAGCGCGTCGTCACGACCTTCGGCGCCGGCCCCTTCGTCGCCGGCGCGTCACTGACGGCCTTCGAAGCGATCGGCTGCGCGCATATCCCGGTAGGCGTGGGCAACACCGAGAAGCTCCTCGCCGCGCTGAAGCAGC
>WNFQ01003220.1_pt1 | contig 11899 bp, 9 predicted proteins | sample 5400171 | NCBI WGS metagenome assembly WNFQ01 (sample SAMN13153356, study PRJNA577476) | soil metagenome | isolation source: 20 cm soil under Madrone tree | place: USA:California | collected 2016-06-14
ATCTTTGTGAATGCTTCGCGAAAACCGCTTTCCGATTCAAAACCGCTGCCGTTTCGCGCTCGATCCACGCGACCGCCCCGGCGAAGTTCGCTCAAAGCAAGACCCATCCGGCGCGCGCGATGATAAGCCTGAAATGTCATTCCATAATGCCGTTTGAACTGCCGACGCGCCGTGGATGGATCGATTGCCATGGCCGTCAGTTCCTTGTCCGTTACGCGTCCGTCCGGCGCGCGCTCAACTTCAGTGCGCAGTCGCTCGATCAATTTGGGCGGACGTTTGTCTGGATCCATCGGATGGCAACGCAGACAAGGACGATAACCTTCGTGCAACGCCTCACCGGCCGTCGCAAAAAAATCGACATTTTCTCGCGCCGGCTTTTTCGCCGTGCACGTTGGCCGGCAAAAAATTCCCGTCGTGCGCACCCCGACCAAAAATATGCCTTCGAAACTCGCATCGCGCTTCAGCAGGGCGCGATACATCGTTTCAGGTGGAGGAAGAAGCTCCGGCGTTTTCATGCGCGTTGGATTCGAAATGTGTAACAACCGCGAGTAACGCTGCGCACATCCACGAATGCAGTCTCCGGATTTTCAAAGAACTTTTCAATTATTGTTTCCGGTTCGCTCCCGTTCACGATCTCTGCGTCGATCATGTCGAACTTTGAATTATAAGCTCGCATCGCCCTGCCCTTGCGAAGGTCCGCTGGGAATTCACGCGTCGCCGTGTAACGCTGGCATGCCTCAGCATGAACGAAAATCGGACCACTTTCGGAGTAGGGATGATCAGGTGGAATCGCCGCGTAAGGAAAAAGAATCACGTGTTCGCCGGACCGGGCGAATCGCAGACAATGCCGGCACGGGTAACCATTAGGTGAATCCGCAACCATGATCGCGTGGTCTGACTCGCCATTCGCCGCCGACCGCCGCGCCGTCTCTGCCACTTCGGTCGGAAGAGGAACGATACAAAATTTTGAAGTTGTCATGAGCAGAACCTAAACGCGCTTCGCCAGGTCGCGCATCGACGAAATTCGGGCAGCGAATGCCAGCCAGATGCAGCGCGTTCAAGAAGGTTATTGCTCGATTCGTTTGAGCAGAAAAGCTGCACCGAGAAATGTGATCAGCGTTCCCGCCAGGAGCACGATAAGATCGACAACGTAAAACGAGACGCCGGCGTGGTACATGTTTACGAGCCGGAACGCACGGCAAAAATGGGTGAGCGGGAAAAGTTCGGAGATATATCGGATTGCTTTCGGCAGTTGCTCGAGCGGCGCAAATGCGCCTGAGAGAACAAAGACCGGCAACAGAAAGAAAACGGAAAATTGGATCGCTTGCGTTTGGGTGCGCGAGAAGGTTGAAATCAGCAACCCGAGTCCGAGCGAACAGAGGAGGAAGAGCAGGCAGATCAACGCAAGCGCGGGAGGCTGATAAAATGCTACCCCAAAATGCCACCAACTAAGCGCCACAATCACCACCACCAAACAAATGGAGACAACCAGATACGGCAGCATTTTCCCGATGACAATTTCACCGCGCTGGAGCGAAGTCACCAGCAATTGATAGAGCGTGCCCGATTCGCGTTCGCGGGCGATCGTGCAGGCCATGAGCGTGACAGTGAGCAATTGCAAGATCAACCCGATCACGCCTGGCACGACGTAATCGATGAAGCGCGACTTCGGATTGTACAAGTTCTTCGGCTCCGCGCTCCACGCGGTCATAAGCGAGACGAATTGTTTACGGATATCGACGGGCAATTTCTTGCCTAACTCGATCACGTCCTCCGGGAGTGACTCCACAATCAGGTCGCGCTCTTTGGCCTGGAACGTACCCAGACTCTTTTGCACAGCGCCTTCGACTGCACCGGCAGTGTTGGTGTCGCTGTCGTCGAGGTAAAGAGGTAGCGGCTTCGGGTCCCCCTTATTCAGGCTATCGGTCCAACCAACCGGTATAACCAGAGCCGCCTTCACTCCATTTCCGATCAGGTCCGACTCACCCTGAAAGTCGGGCGCTGGCATTCTCCAGTAAAACGTTTTGTCCTTGGAGATGATGTCGATGAAACGGGCGGTGCGCGGCGTCTGATCGCGATCGATTAGTAACGCCGGAACACCGGTGAGCTCAGTATTCTCGAAGGCATGCCCGAAAATTAGCGTAAAGAGCGGCGGGAGAATAATCAGTAAAAGCAAGACGCGCCGATCGCGGTAGATGTGGAGGAATTCTTTGTAAGCGACGCTCGCAATTGCGCTGAATGATGGCCATTTCATGATGCCGACTTTTTCAAGACGCCATCATAGCCCTGCGAATATGCGGTGAAAACGTCCTCCATGTCGGGTTCTACCCAGCGTTCCCCCAACAAACGAAGATCTGGAAAAGGCCAGTTCTCGCGCCATCTCGCCATCAATTTCTCCGGTTCCTGTGCGTAAAGGCGCAGGCTCCCGCTGCGCAAGGAAACGCCCAGCAGCTCGGGCAAATCTCGCAACCGCACCAGTGCAGGCATGAGTGGCTCCACATCGATCTCGAGCAAGCGCGCGCGAAAGCCCGATTTCAAAGCGCGCGGCGAAGCTTTCGCCAGCAGGCGCCCACTTTCGATAAAGCCCACTTCCGTGCAGCGTTCCACCTCGTCCATGTAATGCGTAGTAACAAAGATCGTTTTTCCCTCGTTACTCAGATCGTAGAGCAAGTTCCAGATTTGCTGCCGGTGAACGGGATCAAGGCCTGCTGTCGGTTCATCAAAAAAAAGGAGTGCCGGATCGTGCACCAGTGCGCAACCAATCGCCAGCAATTGCCGCATGCCGCCAGATAGACTTCCCGCAGCAGCATGAACCTTTTCTTCCAGGTCGCTCAGCCGAAGCAAGCGCTCGATCCGTCGCTCCAGTTCCGCACCCGGAACGCCATAGGCGCCGCCGAAAAAGCGGAAGTTCTCCAGAACAGTAAGATCACGATAAAGACTGAAGCGTTGCGGGACGTAGCCGAACTTGGTTCGAACACGTTGTCGATCTTTCCAAACATCCGCGCCTGCGATCATGGCCGTTCCACTCGTGGGATGGACCAGCCCGCATAACATTCGGATCGTGGTCGTTTTGCCCGCGCCGTTTGCTCCGAGAAAACCGAAGATCGTTCCCGGGGCGATTGTGAGTGAGAGATCCTGCACGGCATGAACGTTGCCAAAACTCTTACTCAAGTGGTCCAGCACGATTACCGGTTCGCTCATCTCAAAACCTTATTGCGATGATCCCCCGAATTTGCAACCATCCATCATCGACTAATAGATATTCCTCCTTTATGAACTTCGAAGACGTGGAACCCTCTCCCCGCCTTTTGGCGAGTTCATCCGCCGTTCTCGCGCTCGTACTACTGCTTGGAGGATCGACAATCGTGCGCGCTGACGCCGTTTCTGAGCTCGCCTCGTTTTCCATCTTCGACAAGGTCGACCTCGCTCAACTGGCGAAGAGCGATGTGAAAACCGCCCACGGGCCGCCCATGAGTAACCCGCGATTTCTCGCTGTCCAAAGCTGCTACGTTGCGCCGGGTTCGCCTGCCCAGCAAATCGAAGCGTCACGCCGATGGGATCCGACAAAACATCGCGAACTCAAGGTCTTTCTGCACTCCGACCTGCCGTCGAACCCGACGGCTGCGAATTTTGAAAAATTGAAGAACGCCCCCGATAACGGGCCGGTGCGGTCGTTGGTCGCGGCGACTCAAAAACTCAGTGCCGATCTTCAAATCAGCCGGGAGGAGGCAAAAAAGTTTTCTGCCGGAGGCGGTAGCGGCGGCGCAATGCCTGCATCGGTCGCAGCATTCTGGACCGACGTGTTGACCACGCGCGCGAAGAGTTTTGCATCCAGCGGAACATCAGGCCAGCCGCCTTATGATCATACTGGTAAGGCGATCCGTGCGAACGATGAATTAAACGGGTTGTTGCGGGAACAGGAAAAAATCCGGCGCCAATTTTCCGGATTTCTTGGAGCTACGGGTATCGGCCGCGGCGCTGGATCGCTTAGGCCGGAACTTTATTGGGAACTTCTCGATGTGGATGATCAAGGCGTGGTAACGCTCGGCGCGTCCTACAGTCGCTCCGGAGCCAACGGGACCTATCAAGCCGCTGATGCGCTTTATTATGCCAGCGGCGGTTATTATGTCGCGCTCACATTATACCAGATGTGGCCCGTTACCGTGGAGGGGAAACCTTCGACGCTGGTTTGGCGTGGCGACATGATCTCTGCGCCGTCGCTTGCCTCCCTGCATGGCGTCGAGCGCCTCGGATCGGAATCGGTGATGATGAAACAGATCTCCAAGTCTGTCACACTGTTTCGTCGCGACACGAGTGGTCGTTGAACGAATGAAAAATTCCACATGTCGATCTTTCCGTCGGGTTCTTTGCGCCGGGTCGTTGTTTCTCCTTGCGGCACGAATTTCCGCTGAGGAAACCGGGTCGAGCTCGACCTTCCCCCCTCCGGGTGAATATCTTGCCGAGGAAACCTATGTCGGTGATGGCGATGTTCGACGCGGACCCAGCAAAAGCGTTCGCGATTTTGATGAACACGATTCCATCCTCCAGCTTGTTTTGACCCCGCGAGTCAAATTTGGGGTGTTGCGGCTCGGCCTCGGATGGGAACGATTCTCTTTCGGTTTTCCACATCACGCGCCTCTGCCGAGCAAGCTGCAAGCTGTTAATTTGATCATCGGACTAGACACGCAGTTGTCGGATTCGATCCTGATCAGAGTCGAAGCCCAACCTGGTGTTTACAATACAGGGTTCGGTCATTTGTCGGACGATTTCAATCTTCCGTTCGTAATCGGCGGCACTTACATTTACAGCCCCAATTTGCAGATCGTCCTCGGCGTTGGTGTCGATGTCGAACGAAAGTATCCGGTTATTCCCGCCGCCGGAATTCGGTGGAAAATGGCGCCCCAATGGGTGCTTGACGCCGTGCTGCCAACCCCGCGTCTGGAGTACGAGATCAATCGAGGAATAACGCTTTATGCTGGTGCAAATGTGAAGCAAACCAATTTCCGTGTGAGCGACGGTTTCGGAGACCAGCATCAAATTCCACGGCTTAACCACGCGATCCTAAGTTATAGCGAGATCCGAACCGGCGGGGGCTTGGATTGGAAGATTTCGCCGATCATAACGGCGACAGGCGAGGTCGGATACCAGCCTTACAGAAATTTCGACTTTTATCGGGCTGATGTACGCTATCACGAGGACGGCGGCGCTCCCTACGGAATGATTTCACTCCACGGGGCGTTTTAGTGGTAGTGGCGGTCCACCCGAAGCACCCGAGCGATTGAGAGCCTGCCCTGACCGCAGTCGAACGGGGTCAATCGCCCTACCTAGCGCAAAGTCTTATCTAGCGCGCCAATCTTGGACGTCTCCGGCCAGCGCGATGCAACGCCAAGCACCACCAGGATTGTGCCGATGCCTCCAGCGACAACGGAAATCACGGGACCAAATAGCGCTGCGGTCAATCCCGATTCGAGCGCGCCAAATTCATTCGATGTGCCGATAAAAATGTTGTTCACCGCGGAAACGCGGCCGCGCATTCCATCCGGCGTGATCAGTTGCACAATGGAACCACGAATGATCACGCTCACACTGTCGAATGCCCCGATAAGAAACAACAAACCGAGCGACAACCAGAGCGCCTTCGACAAGCCGAAAAGGATGGTCGAAATCCCAAAACCAGTGACGCACCAGAGCAAGGTTTTGCCGGCATGTTTCATCGGCGGCAGATGCGCCACCACCAGCGCCATGGCGAACGCCCCTACCGCTGGAGCGGCGCGCATCCAACCGAGTCCGATTGGTCCACAATGCAGGATTTGATCGGCGAAAAGAGGCAACAGTGCCGTCGCACCCCCGAGCAGCACTGCAAACAGATCCAGGGTAATCGTTGCCAGGATCACCTTTTTGCTGAACACGAACCGCATCCCAGCAACCAGACTTTTCCAAGTGCTTTTCTCCATCTGATTGCGCGATTGCGTCCCGCGACGGATCGGCAGAACCAGAAGGAAGAAAACAAATGCGAATAATGCATCCAAGGTATAGACGCAAGGGAAACCGATGTGCGCGACCAGCAACCCACTGACAGCCGGGCCGACGACCGATCCCACTTGAAAAACGGTGTTGTTCCAGGTGACCGCGTTCGCAAACGTATCGCGCGAGACCAGCGTCGGGAAAAAGGAGCTCCGCGCCGCCCAATTAAATGTGCGCGCTGCTCCTCCAAGAAAAAGAAGGAGATAAATCAGGGGAACAGAAGCATCATCGAAATGGAACACTGGATGATGCCGCTCGAAAATCGTGGCGATAGCCGCCAACGCGCGATTGCCTCCTCGCAAAACGGCTACCGGAGGAATGGCAAGATGTTTCCACGAGACCAACGCGAGTGCTGCCGATGCGAGTGCGCTAAAGATCTGCGAGATCAGAATGATGCGTTTTCGACTGAATCGATCCGCCAAATGGCCGGCGGGCAACGATAATGCAACCACTGGCACTGCGATGACCAGCCCGACCAGACCAAGAGCCGTCGCGGAATGAGTGCGCGCGTAGAGCTCCCACTCCACTGCGACGGCGAGCATCTGACGGCCGGTGATCGAGAGTAGATTGCCAGCCGTAAACAGGCTGAATCCGCCGAAACGGAAAGCCGCGTAGGGGTCATGCGCTCGACGTTCCAATTTGATTGGCAAGGGAACCGCCGGGCGCTGACCCTCCGGCGATTCGTAGGACCTCGGATCGGTTGGCTGCGGCATGTTCGAGCGCGTTCGTTCGAACACGCGCAGGGCATTGTAGATTGGGCCGCGAGCGTCGCAACCCTGGCAGGGGCGTTTGCGCAGGGCGCTCGGCGTGAACCACTCCTACCAATGTCTGCTCTGTGAGACCCGGGACCTGACTCCTTCCTTAGGGGTCGTAGGAACGGGCACAAAAAACCAAGAATTTTTCTTCCATTCCACAAACCGGTTGCGGTAGAGTCGGCGGCTCCAGGAAAAATGGATAACATCATCGAGGCGAAAGAACTGCAGATTGAGCGCAAACATTTCTATGTGGAGCTCCGCGAGAACGATCGCGGGAAATTCTTGCGCATCACCGAAGAAGCTCATGGCCGCCGCAACAGCATCATCGTGCCGAGCACTGGCGTGGATGACTTTACGGCGGCGATTGCTGACGTTCTGACGAACAACGGAAGCGCGCCGGTTTAAGTCGACGGGAAAACTAGTCCCGTCCGATTTTTGGCGAGCCGCGTTGTTTTCTTTTATTCCCTTGTCGCGTTGACACTGCGACACCCGAAACTACTTTGCCGTTTTCCTCCACTGGCGCTCTTCCGGGCTTCACAATCATGGTCACAAAACGAAAATTCAGCGTGCGAAAGGGAATTCAGCGCACGAGAACAAGATCGACATCGAAGGTGCACGCGACGGTTCGCGGAAAAAGAACAAAAACGCCTCGGTACGTTTATTATTTCGGCGACGGACACGCCGATGGATCAGGCAGCATGAAGCCGCTGCTGGGCGGCAAGGGCGCAAACCTCCACGAAATGACCCGGATCGGCCTGCCCGTGCCGCCGGGGTTCACAATTACAACTGAGGTTTGCACTTACTTTTACGATCACAGCCGCTCCTACCCGCCCCAAATGGAAGCAGAAGTCACGGCGGCAATGGCCAAAGTCGAGAACTCGATCGGCAAGAAGCTCGGGGATAAGGAGTGTCCTTTGCTCGTCTCCGTGCGCTCTGGCGCGCGCGATTCCATGCCGGGAATGATGGATACGATTCTAAATCTCGGGATGAACGACGAAGTGGTGGAGATCGTGGCGAAAAAAACGAACAACCGGCGGTTTGCCTGGGATTCGTATCGGCGCTTCCTGCAGATGTACGGCGACGTGGTTATGGGCGTTCAGAAACGGCCGGGCGAAGATCACGAACCCTTCGAAAGCGTCATCGAACATCTAAAAGACAAACGCTACGGCAAGCATGACTTCCCGGATGTGCGATTAACGATCGCCGATTTGAAGGAGCTTGTGCAGCGGTTTAAAGCGTTGATCAAGGAGCGGACCGGAAAATTGTTTCCACAGGATCCAAGCGAACAACTTTGGGGAGCAATCGGCGCAGTTTTCGGCTCGTGGATGAATGATCGCGCCATCGTTTATCGACGGAAGTACGGGATTCCGCACGTCTGGGGCACGGCGGTCAACGTCCAGACGATGGTGTTCGGAAATATGGGCGAAACCAGCGCGACGGGAGTCGCGTTCACGCGGGATCCGGCTACCGGCGAGAAGGTGTTCTATGGTGAATATTTGATTAACGCGCAGGGCGAAGATGTCGTCGCCGGTGTGCGGACGCCGCATCCGATTGGCGATCTGGCAAAAGAAATGCCCGCAGCGCACAAAGAGCTGATGAAAGTCCGCACGATCCTTGAACATCACTTCAAAGACATGCAGGACCTCGAATTCACGGTAGAGGAAAATCGCCTCTACATTTTGCAGACCCGAAACGGCAAGCGCACCGGCCATGCCGCAGTCCGCATCGCCGTCGACATGGTTGGTGAAAAATTAATAACCAGGAAAGACGCCGTGCGGCGTGTTCCAGCAGATTCGCTCGCCCATCTCTTGGCGCCAATTTTTGATCGACAATCGGTACGCGACGCAAAAAAAATCGGCAGTGGCCTGGCGGCTGGCCCTGGCGCAGCATCCGGCCATGTCGTTTTCAGCGCGGAAGAAGCAGTAGCTCGCTCGGAAAAAGGAGAAAAGGTCGTGCTCGCGCGCATTGAAACCTCACCGGAAGATTTGCGTGGGATGATCGCGGCGGAGGGAATTCTCACTTCGCGCGGCGGAGTTTCTTCGCATGCCGCCCTGGTGGCACGGCAGATGGGAAAAGTATGCGTCTGCGGCGCAACAGGGATTCAAATCGACTACCAGAAACGTACCCTGAGCGCGAACGGCACGAGTTTGAAGCAGGGGGATTACATCTCAATCGATGGAACGGCAGGCGAAGTCTTTGCCGGAGAAGTCGCGACTGCGCCGTCGGAGATTGTGCAGGTACTCGTGGATCGATCGCTCGATCCGAAGAAAAGCATCACCTATCAAGAGTACGCGAAATTGATGAAATGGGCGGATGAATTTCGCACGCTCGGCGTGCGAGCCAATGCCGATACGCCCGAGCAAGTGACAAACGCAGTCGCATTTGGCGCGGAAGGGATTGGGCTCTGCCGCACAGAGCATATGTTTTTCGAAGGCGACCGGATTGATGCCATGCGGGAGATGATCCTCGCCGGCACAAAGGACGAGCGAGCGCGTGCGTTGGCCAAATTACTTCCCTATCAGCGCGGCGACTTCATCGGCATCTTTACCGCGCTAAAGGGTTTGCCGGCTACGATCCGCTTTCTCGATCCACCGCTGCACGAATTCCTGCCGGCCGATCACGCACAGCAAAGCGAACTGGCAAACAGACTCTGCGTCGCGGTTGAACAAATCGCCCGGCGCGTGCACGAGCTGCACGAATTTAATCCGATGCTCGGTCATCGCGGTTGCCGACTCGGAATCTCTTTTCCCGAAATTTCCGAGATGCAAGCACGCGCAATTTTTGAGGCCGCCGCCGAAGTACAAGCCAAAGGAATTAAGGTCCATCCGGAAATCATGATTCCGCTCGTTGGATTCCCGCGCGAACTGAAGCTTCAGATCGACATCGTCCGCCGCGTCGCCGGCGAAGTGACAAAGGAAAAGCAGACGAAATTTAATTATCTTGTCGGAACAATGATCGAAATCCCACGCGCCGCTCTGGTGGCCGACCAGATCGCGCGCGACGCCGAGTTCTTCAGCTTTGGCACGAACGATCTCACACAGACAACGCTCGGAATGAGCCGGGATGATTCCGGCAGTTTCCTGCCCGCCTACGCCGAACTCGATATCGTCGATGCAAATCCGTTCGCGACGATCGATCAAAAGGGTGTTGGTCGGTTAATGGAAATCACTCGCGACCTGGGACGCAAGACCCGGCCGAACATCAAACTCGGAATTTGTGGTGAGCATGGCGGCGAGCCTTCAAGCGTCAAATTCTGTCACCGGCTTGGTTTGGATTACGTGAGTTGCAGCCCGTTCCGGATTCCGATTGCACGCCTGGCAGCAGCCCAGGCCGCGCTCGAAAGTTAATAGTGGTTACGTTTGCGGATATCGAAGCGGCGCGCGAACGAATCAGTGGTCCGGTTTACTATTCGCCTTGCCCGCCTTCTATCCCGCTGAGCGAAATCACCGGGATGGAGATTTTCTGCAAGCTCGACAACTTGCAGCGGACGGGAAGTTTCAAGGAACGCGGCGCACGGAATGCGCTCTCACAACTATCCGCCGAGCAACAGAAGCGCGGTGTCATCGCAGCCTCCGCTGGTAATCACGCCCAGGCCCTCGCTTATCAGGGCAAGTTGCTCGGCATTCCGGCGACCGTCGTGATGCCGAAGTTTTCGCCTCTCGTCAAGGTAACCAATTGCGAGAAACTCGGTGCGACTGTCGTTCTACACGGGAAAGACTTCAGCGAAGCAAAAGCGCACGCACATGAGATGGCAAAGGAGAAAGGCCTCGCCTATATCGACGGCTACGATGATCCTGCGATTATTGCGGGCCAGGGAACGATGGGTCTGGAGATTGTCGAACAGGTTCCTAATCTTGACGCCGTCATCGTCCCGGTTGGCGGCGCCGGTTTGATCGCCGGTGTAGCTTTGGCCCTCAAAACGTTACGACCGGAAGTGAAAGTTGTCGCGGTTGAAGCGGAGAACGTTGCGAGTTTTTCAGCTGCACTTGAAGCGGGCAAACCGACGAAGATCTCGATGCATCCAACGCTGGCGGATGGACTCGCCATCCCACAGGTCGGCTCGAATGCGTTCCAAATCGCACGACCACTTGTCGATCTTGTTCTCACCGTGACCGAAGAGCATATCGCTCTGGCGATCCTGCGTCTGGTCGAATTGGAGAAAAGCGTCGTCGAAGGAGCAGCGGCCACGCCACTCGCCGCGTGCATGTCTGGAAAATTAAAGGAGCTCGCAGGCAAGCGCGTGGTGCTTTTACTTTGCGGCGGCAACATCGATCCAAACGTGCTCAGCCGCGTGATCGAACGCGGTCTGGTCGCAGATGGCCGCCTTGGCCGATTCACTGCCATCATCAGCGATCGACCGGGCGGTTTGGCCGATTTGGCAGCGCAAATCGCTTCGACGGGCGCGAGCATCAAACAAGTGGTCCATGACCGCGCCTTCGCTAGTTCGGACGTTTCCGCGGTAAACGTTCTCTGCACGGTCGAGACCCGAAACCATCAACACCTCGCTGAGGTCCGCGCGCAGTTAAAAAGCCGCGGTGTCAAAACCTACGACTCAAAGTAAATGGTAGGTTCCCCGAAGCGCCGACAAACTTGAAGCACGATCCCGCTTCCGTAGTCTCTTCAAATGAAATTGCGCGAACGAACCACTGATTTCGATTCATTCGCGCGTCGTCACATCGGTCCCAGCGAAGACGAAGTTCAGGACATGTTGCGCGAAGTAGGCTTCGAAAATCTCGATGCGCTGATCGATGCCGCCGTTCCAAAAAATATCCGGTTAGATCGACAACTGAATCTGCCGGAAGCCAAATCGGAGATTGAAGCGTTGGCCGAGCTGCGTGCGATCGCGAAGAAGAACAAAATCGCACGCTCATTCGTCGGGGCTGGTTACTCCGATTGCATTACGCCGCCCGTCATTCAGCGAAACATTCTTGAGAACCCCGGTTGGTATACTGCATACACACCTTACCAGGCTGAGATAGCGCAAGGCCGGCTGGAGGCGCTGCTCAATTTCCAACAGATGATCACGGACCTGACCGCGCTTGATATCGCGAACGCGTCGCTGTTGGATGAAGCCACGGCCGCCGCTGAAGCGATGTCGCTTTGCCACGCGGTCGCACCGA
>WNFQ01000565.1_pt2 | contig 11898 bp, 11 predicted proteins | sample 5400171 | NCBI WGS metagenome assembly WNFQ01 (sample SAMN13153356, study PRJNA577476) | soil metagenome | isolation source: 20 cm soil under Madrone tree | place: USA:California | collected 2016-06-14
GAAGTGTGGCAGTGCGGGCAGTGCCGGCACGGGTTTGACACGTTCACGAGCCAGGCAGTGTGTCCGTATTGCGGGGCGCGGTTCGCGACGACGCATTGTTTGTATTGTGGAAGACAGAGTCCAATGAGTGAGTGGATGTTTCCTGTGCTGGTGCCGCCCGGCGGTGTAAGCAAGGTGTAGTTACGAGCAGCTGGTTACTCTGGGTGCGGCCGGGGACAATCCGGCAGCGGGTGGTGAGCGTACTTAGGAAGGAAGAGATCGTTTGCCTAACGCCGATACAACGATCGGATCGCCGGATGCGGCGTTGATGTCGGCGATCCGCTCGGGAGACCAAGGAGCAATGGCGGCTTTGTACGATCGCTACTCTTCTATTGTGTATTCGGTGGCACTGCGGGTGTTAGGAGATACCGGCGCCGCGGAGGACGTGGTCGGTTGCGACGGCGGCGCCCGGAGAGCGCTGTTGAGGACGTGATTGTATCGGTCACGCCTGCTTTGGCGGCTGAGGCGGACCGCGCGCGGGCGGCGGAAAGAGTCCGAGGGTTGCTGGGCGGCATGCCGGTAGCGCAGCGAGCGGCTCTGGAGATGGCGTACTTTGAGGGGATGACGCATACCGAGATTGCGGCCAAGACCGGTGAGCCGCCGGGGACGATCAAGACGCGAATACGGGCAGGGCTTACTGCGCTGCGCAAGGCGTTTCAAGAATGAGTTTGCACGAACAATACGCCGAGGATCTGGCTTTGCACGCGCTCAACGCGCTCGAGGGCGACGTGCGGGCCAGTCTCGAGAAGCACCTGGAGAGTTGCTCGGGGTGCCGGCAGGAGTTGGAGCAACTGCGCGGAGATAGCGTTTTGCTGGCGATGTCGACGGCGGGGCCGAAGCCTCCGCAACGCTCGCGGCAAAGATTGCTGGAGGCGGTTGCCAAGGAGCCACGCGGGCTGTCGGCGGCGGCACAACGGAGGCCGGGGTTTAATTGGTGGGCGGCGTTTGGTTGGGCGGCGGCGGTCGCGATGCTGGTGGTGGTGATACAGCTGCGGCGGCAAAATGCGGGATTGCAGGAGTCGGTTTCGCAACTGGGATCGTTGATTGGGAAGCAGACCATCGAGCTCGAAAATGCGCGGCGAGTGGCGGAGGCGATTACGGCGCCCGATGCTTTGCGGGTGGAGTTGGTGGCAGCGAAGGCGCCTCCGGTGCCACGTGGCAAGGCGTTCTATCTGCGGAACCGGAATAGCCTGGTGTTTGTGGCCAGCAATCTGGCTCCGCTGCCGGCGGACAAGATTTATGAGTTGTGGTTGTTTCCGAAGAGCGGCGGAGCACCCATTCCCGCGGGAATGTTCAAGCCAGACGCGAATGGGAGCGCGAGCGTGGTGAATCCGCGGCTACCAGCGGGTGTAGAGGCCAAGGCCTTCGCGGTCACGCTGGAACCGGAGAGCGGTTCGCACCATGCGCCTCGTGGGACTGCGGTTATGGCTGGGGGCGCTTAGTTCGTCGTCGGATTTCCTGACGTCCTCGTTTCTATCATTCCGAACAACGAAGAGCTTTCACCCCGAAGGCACGGTCATTTTCTGTCGATGGTCGCTCGCCACCTGTGCTGGTCAGCTCGGAACCGCGTCGTTGAGTTGCCAGCGGGTGGCGTCTTTGGGGAAGCCACGCTCGGTCCAGGCGAGGACTACGCGCGGACGGACGGCGTACAGAACGGTCTCGTTGGGAATTGTCATAAGCGGCATTTTGTATTTTTCTCTCGAGGCGGAATCGAGTTTGGCCAACGTGGGCTTGTCGGATTCGGAGACCTCCTTGGCAGTGCCTTCGAGAATGACCACATCATCGCCGGAGTCCAGATGAATTGAGAGGGCGGGGTTGTGGGCCAGGTTGCGGGCTTTGCGGGTAGAGCGGCCGGTGCCAAAGTAGAAGGTGTCGTCGAAGAAAAACCCCCAAACGGGGATGGAGTGCGGGCGACCGTCGGGGCGCGCGGTGCAGATCCAGTAGTTGCGCGCGCGACTGAGGCGCTCTCGGACATGCGTCCACGGGAGATATTGCTTGCGAGGTTTGAGGCCGTAGAGGGCGGGGACCTGAGGCAGTCCGACCTGGACGCCGGGCGGGTCGGTGGCATTTTCTACGAGCACTGGGCGCTTGCCGGCGTTCGATGGGGCGGGCCTTGCTTTGCTGGCTCTTGATTTCGGCATGGGCACCTCACGTGTCTTGACCGGAATCATACGACGGTGGGCGATTTCATCGAAGAGTTTTTAGGAGTTTGCCGACATCGTATGACCCGGAACCGCAGCTGTCCGGTCTATTTTTGGCCGCTCGTGACTGAATCCGCCGCGGCTCGGAAAGTATTCATTCACTCACGACAGCTTAGCAGCTTGCGGAAAGGTAGGTCTCGTACGACACGAAACCTAGCGGCTAAAGCCGACTGATTATGACGAATCTTACGGCGCGGCTGGAAGCCGCGCCCCTTCAAAGCGACGCACAACACCGAGTAAGGCTTAGCACGAATGGGTGGAGCACTCCTCGAGTCGATTGACTCGCCCTGTATAGTATGGGGGCCTATGTGGAGATACGCGTGTCTGTTGGTTTGTTTGATGGGCTCGGCCTTGGCTGCGGAAAAGAAGTCGGCACTGCAATTGATCGAGCTGGCGAAGTCCAATCAGGCGGACTTGCGGTCGGGGGTCGAGGCCACTTTCGACCCCAGGGACTTGAAGGATGGAACGGCGTGGACGGGGCATGGTCCGGATTTCTTTTTTGCGACTGAGGCTGCGTCTCAGCCGTCTCTCATCATCGACGAGGCTCCCGGTCCTCCTATGCAACATCTGGATGGGTCCGCCCTCTGGTATACGCCGGCACATATCGAGGCTGTCGGGCGGCTGCATTCGTTCCACTATTTTCTCGAGGGCAAACCTTTTGGAGGGCGGCTTGATCTGCCGGCATTCGGTCCTCTGTCTTATCTGCAGCCTGGGGTTCCGTCGGGCGCGCTTTCGGAGAAGATTACTCACACCAGCAAGATCTATGACGGAATGAAGAGCGAGTACTGGATATACGTTCCGGCACAATATGATCCGAAAATTCCCGCAGCTCTGATGGTTTTTCAGGACGGAGGAGGATATCTCGATCGCGACGGTAAGAATCCGGCGTTGAATGTCATCGACAACCTGATAGCACAGAATAAAACACCAGTTCTGATCGCGGTGTTCATCAATCCCGGCGACATCACCGAGTCGCCGGGGACTCCCACTTATAAGTTCGTCAAGGGGTATTCCGAGACGTGGAGACGCAGTCTAAAAGATTCGATGCGGAGCACGTTGTACGACACAGTCAGTGATCGCTATGCCCATTATCTGCGGGATGAGGTGCTGGCGGAGGTGTCGGCAAAATACAACATCCGGAAGGACGCTTACAGCCGGGCGATTACGGGGCTGTCATCGGGAGGGATCTGTTCGTTGAACGCGGCCTGGCAGATGCCGGATCAGTTTAGCCGGGTGATTTCGTGGATCGGCAGTTTTACGAGCATTCAGTGGAAGGAGGATCCTCAGGTTGCGGATGGAGGGCAGGATTATCCGGACAAGATTGCGCGGGAGCCGAAGCGCAATCTGCGAGTGTGGCTGCAAGATGGATCGCAAGACCAGGAGAATCCGCTCTATGGGAGCTGGCCGTTGGCGAATGTGCGCATGGCGAATGCTCTGAAGTTGCGGGAGTACGACTTTCATTTCAGTTTCGGGAAGGGCACGCACAATTCGGGACATGGAGCGGCCGAGTTTCCGGAGGAGATGATCTGGTTGTGGAGAGACTACAATCCGGGGAAGACGGAGCAGATTTACGGGATGGAAGCGGGGGAAAAGGCGAAGCCGTTATTTCGGGTGGGGGTTGTGAATCGGGAGTAGGGTGTGGCGACCCTAGACTCTAGAGTCACTCGCAGCGAGCACGAATGAAGATTGCAGCGGTGGAACACTGTGCTTGCACTCACAATGGGTCAACCAGTGCTGGGGCCTCCTTACGCCGATTCGCATCGCTGTTGGTTCGTCAGTTCACACCCGCGACAACCGATCGTTTCCCGCGACCGGGCACCAAACGGGAGGCTGAATCAAGCTGCAGGTCTCGCGCTACTTGAGCGCAGTCCAGACTCATGCAGTCGCCAGTTCTTTTTACGGGTTGCTGTGGATATATTGAGTGATCTGACCGTTGTCGGCATTAATTTGCTTTAGGAATGCAACCATAGCATTCACAAAATCACCTGAGTGACCTTGTATGCTGCTCTGCAACTCCGGACGGTTGAGATACACCAGAAAACGCCGGAAGATATCCCCTTTAACTTGGGACAGGATTTTTTGGTCCTGTATAGGGGTTAGGTGGACAATTGCTTTGATCAATTCCGGGTGATGGTGTGGATTACTCTCGAACGTGGTGATTTGCCTTGCCAATTTAACGAAATCTTTGCGTGTCTCGCCAATTCCGCTTCCCGTGGCCCCAACTCCAAAATAAGCGACCGCCGTCCCCGGAACGAGCGCCCCATTCGTCATCACCATTCCTGAGGCGGAGCCATACGAGGCCAAAAAAGTCACTTCGGCAAGATCAATTTCCCAGGGATGCTGGCTGGGGACAAGATTGACCATGACGTGACGCTCCAATTCAGCTGTGTAGATCGTCACGAAATCTGTCGCAGTCACTTGGGCAATGGGGGATAAAGTCGCAAAGTCCGAAGAGTTACAGTCGGTAAGAACCTTAAGTATAGCGGTATAAAACGGGCTGGCATCGGGGGTCGTGGCAGGCTTCAAGTAGTCTGTCAGCTCGCTGAGATAGTTCTTGTCGGAAGGATCCAGGAGGGAGCGCCCTGGAGCCGCCCCATAACTCCGCCCGGACTTGACGATGGGTTTTTGGTATCCAAGGTTGTAAAAGTAGTTCACGGGATCGATTATTACCAGTGTTCCCGAACCGCTTGCCAGCAGCGCCATATCGGCGCTGGCGTCTACCGCGATGTTGGGACTGGCGTTTGGTTTGAGGTTGGATTGAGAAATGAAGGGTTGAAGACCACTTCGAATATTCCGTGGTGAGAACGATTTTCCCTGGATCTTCGACAGCAACCCTTGGAGATCAGTTTGTCCGTTCTTAAACATGCCAAACAACTTCTGGCTGACCTTCGAATCGAATTGATTTACGTCCTGTACTATCTGGTCTGCATTCACGACCGTCACTGCTATGTCATCATCGGTTTCGGTNNCTTGAAAGATCGATGGTGCGCTCAGGGCTCCGTGATAGGAGAACCGCTCCTGCTGGAGAGCCAGCGTCGACAGCATGGATAGTTCCGATCAGCAGAAACGCAATCAATGCACAGCCCAAACTGAGGCACGGACGCAACAGATCGTGCCTTAGTGTTTTTCGGCGGTGGATTGCTTTATTCATTCTGACCTCCTGAGTTTTCCCGAGTGGTTGATTGTTTTCAGCATATATACCACAGCTCGAGCGCCAAGTGGTGGAATCCCTGTCTAGTTATTACGGGACAGAGTAGCGTTGTGACGATCAACCAAGGCAATGCCGGGTTTGCGAATCCGAAAACAATCGGGCCCGGACATGGCGGGATTATTCCCGATAAGTCGGCTTCTGGAAGATACCGATCTCCCCTGGGTGAGACACCACCGCTCAGTTGCGCAGTGGTGGAAATGCTCGGCCAGGTTCGTGGTATTGGCAAACAGGCACGGGGCCTTTCGACTTCGGTCGGCTTCGCCTCCCCTTTGCTCAAGATGACAACCTGGATGTGGCACGCTGAGCGAACGCGTTCAGACCTGCGGCGAAAGTCACTTGCGCGCCGGCTGACCCTCCGCCAACTCCAGCTTCACGGTTTTGATTTCATACGGCTTGGTGTGCACGGTGACAGAGCCGGCGCTCAGAGAAAGATCTGCGACGTGGTGTTCCATGAGATCGGTCTCGGAGGCTGCACGAGCGGTTCCGGGTAGGTGCAGGACGATGTCTGTTTCTTTGCCTGCCCATTCGTAGAAGCGCAGAACCAGGGCGTTGTCGTCTTCTGCTTTCTTTATTGCCGTGAGAACTACGTTGTCGGGCTGGAGCTGGACGAAGGAGTGTTCGGGAGGCAACGCTCCCTGATGCTTCTCGACCGGGAGGGCGAACAGGCGATCGTTCAATTCGTAGCCGCGACGGATGGTTTGGGCCTCGCGCCAGGTCCCGGCGTGGGGATGAGGGAGTAGGTGAAATCGTGGTCACCTTGGTCGGCGTGTGCGTCGGGCCATTCGGGTGAGCGCAGAAGCGAGAGACGGAGCGCGTTGCCTTTGGCCTCGTTACCGTATTTGCAGTCGTTGAGCAGACTGAAGTCATGGCTGTCGTCGGAAATGTCGGCCCACTGCAGTGCGGGGACTTCGAATTGCGCTTGCTCGGCGGGTGTGTTGCGACTGGTGGGGCGTTCGACCGTGCCGTAGGGAATTTCATATGTGGCCTTGGGGCTGTGCGCGCTCAGCGGGAAGACAACTTTCAGGAGGATGTGCTTTTCCTGCCAACCGGCGTGCATCTTCACGTCGATACGCGGAATTCCGGCGTAGATGGTGATTGTCCTGGGCTGCTGCGTGCTGTCGATGCCGTGATAAACCAGCCCACCATTGGAGAATACGCTGATGACCAGCGGACCGCCGCTGTCGAAGGTCAGATCGAGCTTCACGCTGGCACCGCGGGTTGCGTAGTTGTTGAGTTTGGCGGGGATCTCGATCTGGCGGCGGAGCACGCGCGCTCCGGTGGACCAGCCTTCGTCGACTGTGACGGACTGCCAAGTAGAGTCGTCGAGATCGGGTCTTCGGGGTGGGAACGTTGGCATGGAAGCGCCAGTCGGGGATGGCTTGGGTGGTGAGGGAGTCGAGGCGGTCGAGAACGGGCTTGTAAGGATTGGGGACGGTTTGTGAGTGGGCGGGGATAGTGAGCAGGAATGAAAAATATAAATGTCGTTTTTTTCATGGGTCGCACCGGTGTTGTTGGGATGGGTGGAGTGGCTATTTAATCATTCTGAAAGGGCGATGTCTTCCGGGTGGTCCGGCGGGCTGTGCTTTCACTGCGACGTCACATAATACGACGCTGGCATCTTGCGCCTCCGATGGGCGTTGCAGATGCCAGCGGCTGTGTTTCAACTAACCTGCACTGACGGTATGTCCGGAATGAACCAAGTTGGCTGTGACGGGTAACCTGCGCTCTGGTGATGCTTGCCGGGATTGGCACTCGTCAGGCGGACGTGGAATCGTCCACGGGAGCGCGGCACGAGGGAACTCGTGCCCTTCCCTTTAGTACGTACAGTCTACGTATTAGTTCAGTAGCCGAGCTTCGCTCGGGTGCCCAGACGAGGCCGTTTGGGCTGCGTGAGCAAATTAGAGGACGGCGGCCATGCTGGTGCCGGCGGCTGCAAATACTTCGGCGGTGTCTTTTTCGGCGATGGGGATGAAGACTTGTACGACGTCGGGGTCGAATTGTGTTCCGCTACTTTGCAGCAGACGGGAGATGGCTTCGCGGTGTGGCAGGCCTGGACGATAGCAGCGATTCGATACCATGGCGTCGTAGGAGTCGATGACGGAGATGATGCGCGAAACCAACGGGATGTCGGGGCCTTTGAGTCCGGCGGGATAGCCCGTGCCGTTCGCGCTTTCGTGATGGTGCAAGGCGTACAGGCTGGCTTGCTCGAGGCCCGAAAACAGGCGCAGGATCGACCAACTATATTCGGGATGGCGATTGATGATGGCGCGTTCTTCAGGGGTGAGCTGGCCGGGTTTCCGTAGGATCGCGTCCGGAACGCCGATCTTGCCGATGTCGTGCAACAGGGCTGCAACTTCGACTTGATAGGAGAGGTTTTCCGGGATGTTCATTTCACGCGCCACCCGCACGGCCCATTCCGCCAGGCGGGTGCTGTGCACGCCCGTACTGATGTCTTTCAGATCAAGCAGCTGGTTGAAGGCACAGATGACGGACTTACGCAGGTCGAGTTGCTGCTCCTCGAGTTCCTTGACGTGCAGGAGAAGCTCGGTCAGTTCGAATCCCGGATTTGCTATCGCAGACATAGATGGTCGGCGTCGTTCAGCGTTTCGAGTGCGAAGCCGGCGTTGGTTGGCTCGCGCATTCGTTCTCGCGAAACGTTCCCCATGCCGGCTCAGGTTCTTAGTGGAGCACTCGGCACGCCAGGACGGACTGGTATGTATCCAACCGTCCCCATCCCATATCGAGGTCTCCGATCGGGTGGGCCACGGCGAGTCCCCATTGAATGCTCGAGGGCCGAGTGCAGCCGCCATTGGTACCTAGCATCAGAGCGGCGGTTCCGGCAGCAAACGGTGTGCTGAAGGACGTCCCCCAGCCGGCCGCGTACGTGCCCCAGGGATAGGTGGTCACCACGCCTTCACCGGGAGCAGCCATCCAGACCGGAGGCGCGCCGTAGTTCGTGAAGGTGGACTGGATATCCCAGTTAGAGGTAGAGGCGACGTTGACTACACCCGGCAGCGCGCCCGGATAAACGACTGCGCGCTGTCCTTCGTTTCCGGCTGAAGCGACGGAAACTACTTCCTTGCTGTTCGCATACTTGATGGCGCGGGCCAGTTCTGGGGAATAACTGGAAAAGTCAAAGCTCATGTTCATGACTTTAGCGCCGTGCTGCACTGCGTAGTAGATTGCACGGAGCACGTCGGAATCGTAACCCGTGCCACTGGAGCTGAACGCCTTCAGAGGCATGATCTTTGCCTGAGGTGCCACCAGGTGCACGACGCCGGCGGTCATGGTGCCGTGTCCGAACGCTGCGTACTGGTTGCCGTCCAACACTGCGACCGTGCGCTGATCGAGTACTGCCACGGTGCGTTGGTTGACTTCTCCCGCATCCGCCGACCGGTTGTCGGGATTGGCGTTCACATCGGCTCTTTCCGAACCGCCACTTACGTTACGCGTGAAGTCGTATCCGCTTACAAGGACGGACTTCAAGACCGGGTGGGTGGGATCGACACCAGTATCAATGACCGCAACCGTGACTCCCGCTCCAGCGACGTTGAACGCGGAGTGCGTTTGGTTGGTCTGGATGAGCTGGTTGCCGGGCTGGTACACGTATCCGTGCCACACGGTCGTGCCGTAATAAGAGACCGGTTGCTTGTCAGTCAAATAGCTTGGGGTGGAATCGGCATACGCCTGCTGCGTGTTGACGACCTGGTCGATCTCGACCGACAGAATGTTGGTCTGCAAACTTAGGCGCAAAAGGCTGGTCACCGGATTGAGAATGGCCGGGAACGTAACCAGGAACAACTGCCCGTCCGGATCTCCCAGGCCCGTGACAACGTGACAACCTGTAAGCAGGCAACTCAGGTTGATGCCGGGCAGACCCAGCGAGTCGCGAATGATGACGCGGGTCTGGGCTTGTGCTGCGGGCGCACAAAAAGAAATGAGCAGCAGGATCAGGCAAGCCAGGAGGCCCAATCGTTTGCGGCCAAATTGTGGTTTCCGGTCATTCATGCTTTTTGTTTCCCCCTGAAACAACGGACGTTGTAGTTCGGGGGATGTGGGCGAGTCTAAAATGGGACTCGCTTGCTAGCTACTTACGCCCGTAATCTCTACTGGTAACTGACTTCCTAGTAATCAACTTCTGGTTCCTTAGGTCACTTCGTACATCTATTCAAGACTCCCCAGCACGATGCGCAACGCCCTTCGGCCTTCAGTGATCACCGAAAGGCGAAGCTGATCCTGGGGTGCAAACTCGAGCTGGAACTCTCCGCAGCCATTGGTTTCGGTCTGCGTGACCATACGTCCCTGATTCGTCCACAGCACGATCGCGGCATTTCCCAGCCAGCTTAACGGCGCTTCTTTGTCAAGCACCTGGCCAGAGGCGGAGATGAGGTTTCGCTGATGGTTGCGTTCGAAGCGCATGTCGACGGCGAGGCCTTCGGCCTCGTAAACGACCTGGCGCGTGCTAGCCGGGCCGCTGCGGAGGCCTACGGGCAAAAGCTGGGAGGCACTGTCGAAGAGCATGGTCGCGATCATCGGACTATCTGATTCCTCCGCTTGCCTGAAATTGAATTCCGTTTTGACGAGGCGGACGAGGTTTTCCGGGGGCATGCAAAGGCGTTCTTCGGCGGCAAAATTTACGATCCGTCGCCAGAAGCCAAGGGCGCGCTCGCACTCTCGGCAGCTGGTTTTCAGATGCTGTTCAAGATCCTGCATCGTTCTGAGGGGGATCGCCCTTCGTACGAAATCTACCCAGGTTTCTGCTGCAAAATGCATTCTTGGCTCTCGGGACCACGTACACTCTTGCCTCTCATTGAACAAGGGCGGGGGAGAAGCAGAAAAATATAGGTTGGTGTGGATTTCCTGATTACCGATTTATCCCTTTCCTATCAATGAGAAAGGAGCCCAGTAATAGGGGTGGGGGTAACTTCGGCGTAGTTCCTGCATGGTGGCCTGCATCGCCTTTGGTTTGCTGAGGCCGGCCTGCAGACGGGTGTAGAAACCGATCATGAATTCCTTGGTGCTTTCGTCGTGGACATCCCACAGGCTCAGGACGAGGGATTGCGCGCCCGCTTGCAGGAGCCCACGCACCAGGCCCATCAACTCGTCTCCGGGCGAGACCACGTTCAGCCCTGTCGCACAGCCACTCAGAACGATGAGATCGGCGGGCAATTGCAGGTAGGAGAGGTCGTAGAGGCTGAGATGCGAGGTGCCTAGACGGATGGAGGAGAACATGGGATTGTCCTGGCGGAAGTAGCCGTGGGTCGCGATATGCACGACCCGGCTGTTGCGTCCATGAGTTCGGAGGACTTCCTCGGTGGCGGTTTCACCCAGGAAGAGTCTGGGGTTGGTAAGAATCCGGCTCAAGGCCTCTGCCTCGGCCTGAATCAGCGGGGCCTGGACGTCGGGAACGCCGAGGATCAGCGAATCACCGGACGCACTTCCCTGCTTCGCCTGGCAGACTGCATAGACGCTGGCACTGGGCGCATAGGAAACGGAGTGTCGATCAACCAGGTAGGAGTCGCCATCGTGCAGAGCGTGAAACGGAACGTAATGGAGCAGTCCATGCGGGACGAAGACCAGGTGCTGGGAGTTGAGGACATGGCGAATGGGAGCAAGTAGTTCCTGGTAAAGACTCTTGAGATGCGCTTCGGTTGAATGCAACAGGGAGTCGTTGAAGGTCGCGAGGTACTGAGGGTTCAGGCGGAACTTGGACATCTGGAACTGGAGCAACTGGAGCAGTTTCTGAATGCGCGAATGAAGCGTGACCGGAACCATGTGGAGTTGGTCGCGGGTCAACACGCAGGCGAGGGTGCGGTCCTGAGTGCGAAAGTACTCGACCAGAGCGGTGTCGGCGGGCAGGGCGGCGCGGATCTGCTCGAGAGAAGTCGTCGAAGCGACCAGGCCGGCCTCGTGGGCTTCAGAGGCGGTGGCGTCCTTCACAGCGCGCATCAGGTCGGCTTCGCGCAAGCGCGCCCGCTGTTCGAGTTGTTTGATGCGCTCCTGCGAACGCTCTTCCGGACGCAACTGCTCGCGCTCGATCAAGTTGTAGTACCAGTTAAGTTCCTCGCGAAGGTTGCGGATCGATCGCACCAACTCGCTTTGCCCGGAATCGGCGGCGCGGGGGACGTGCACCGACTGCATGAGCAGATCCATCAGGGCGCGGGACTTGGCTTGCTCGATGTAGCCAAAGGCTTCCTCGAAGCTGTTGGGACGGTGGAGGCAAAGGTCTACCAGGTTTTCGTAGACTTCCAGCTTGTTCTGGAAGAAGGCGATTTTCAGTTCTTCTCCGCGCAGCTTGCCGCGCACGTGCTCGACGGCCTCGCGCGCGCGGCGGTAGGACTCATACGCTGTTTGCGGCTGGGCGCTGGCTCGCGCAATTTCTCCCATCAGAAATTCGGCCTGATAGAGCAAGAGGGGCGAATCGATCTTCTCCAGGATTGCGCGAGC
>WNFQ01003221.1_pt1 | contig 11897 bp, 15 predicted proteins | sample 5400171 | NCBI WGS metagenome assembly WNFQ01 (sample SAMN13153356, study PRJNA577476) | soil metagenome | isolation source: 20 cm soil under Madrone tree | place: USA:California | collected 2016-06-14
CGCGGACTACTGTAGGGACGGCGGAAAGAGCGCCACTGCCAGTGTCGCATCCAAACAGACTCCGTCGCTCCGTCGACTCGACATGGCTAGCGCATTATTGCGTCGCCAGCTAGCTCACAAAATAGCCTTACCACGACGATGCCTCTTCTCTTCTATGTCCTCTGTTCTCGCTCAGGCCGCGCCACAGAGCCAATCAACAACGACGCCTGGAAGCAAGAGTGGGTTCAACAGACACATAGCGGAAGAATTGCAGGGTGTTTCTGCGAGCGAGGTTCTGGCAGAGTCGGGGACGCGGAAGGATGCGCAAATGAGGCATTTCACTGGTGAGAGAGATGTGTCTTGCTTGACGGCGCATTAGGCTGACGATTGTCCCCTCCCTCCCAGTTAATTTCGGGTGAGCTGCTTTGGAAAGGTTCCTCTCGTGCCTTCACTCTTTATTGCGCTTTTTATAGCCCTCAACACCCAGCCGCACACGGTGTGCTAAGACTTATCTTGGAACTTAATGGAGAGGAGATCCTCCGAGCTGATCCAGTACGTGGTCGTCCCGACTTGTCCATCGCAGATGGTTGATTTCTTTCTCCTGCAGCACATCGGCCTTCTGCACAGAGGCACAGAGAAGCTGATCGAATACAAAAATTACATTCAAGCCTTGCCTTACTTTGACCGTCTGGATTATGTTTCCATGAGTAAGCGCCTGTATGCTACATGGTACAAGAAATGACCCTGACACTTCCCCAGTGACAAATGAACTCTGCTACTCGCTTGCCGTTGAGAAGCTCCTCAACATCGAGGTTCCAGAACGCGCGAAATGGATCCGAACGCTATTCGGGGAAATAACCCGTATTCTCAATCGTGTGTTTGTTTAATGCAGGCACGAGACGTCTTCTCTCATCGCCTTTTCGACTCGTTCTAGATTTGATGGCCATTTTGACACATACAATGGACGTCGGCGCCCTCACTCCTTTCCTCTGGGGATTCGAAGAGCGAGAGAAGTTAATGGAATTTTACGAACGTGTGTCCGGCGCCCGACTACACGCCGCTTACGTCCGTCCTGGTGGAGTGGCGTTTGACCTCCCCCACGGTCTGCTCGACGATATTTTCCAGTGGGCTACGCAATTCAGTTCCCGCGTCGATGAGATCGAACAAGTCGTAACTGGCAATCGAATCTGGAAACAAAGAACGATCGGCATAGGGAAGGTAACGGCGCAAGAGGCCCTCGATTATAGCTTCTCGGGCGTCATGCTGCGTGGCAGCGGCATCAAGTGGGACCTGAGAAAGGTTGCCACCTATGATAAGTATGACGAGGTGCGCATTCTGGCTCCTGAACTTGTATTTGTTTGTCTTTATCTTTCCTAGGTCGAGTTCGATGTTCCCATCGGCAAGAACGGCGATTGTTATGACCGGTACCTCTGTCGAGTTCAAGAATTTCGAGAATCGTTGCGTATTATTAGCCAGGTAAGTGAAATTTGAGTCAACGCGCAGCTTCCGGGCAACTGAAGCCGTTCTCGCCAGTGCCTGAATAAGATTCCAACTGGACCAGTCAAGGTTGATGATCACAAATTGGTTCCACCTCCACGCGCTTCGATGAAGGAAAGCATGGAATCCCTCATTCACCATTTCAAGGTGAGAATTCCTCCCTTCTCATGAGATCGTGTATTCAGCGGATCTACAGATATTCTCCGAGGGATATTCCGTGCCGCCAGGAGAGACCTACGCAGCCATCGAAGCACCCAAAGGAGAGATGGCCGTTTATTTGGTTTCGTGAGTTACGCAGGGCTGGCATCTGACTATCGCCAAACACCTCTTCTTTCACTTCCACAGTGACGGAACCAATCGGCCATATCGGTGCAGTATCCGCGCCCCTGGCTTCGCTCATCTCGCCGGCGCCGATTTCATGATGAGACGTGAGTACCCTTGACGCAATGATGACCCTGATAATAATTGACGATTTATTTTCAGACGTAAGACAGCCTGTTATCGGCAAATTCGTGACTAATCCTATATCTTCAGCACTTCATTGCAGACGTCGTCGCCATTATCGGGACCATGGATCTCGTGTTTGGGCAAGTAATTTCATATCTCCCTTCGCTCGGTCGGGTCTTATTATTGGTTACAGAGAAGTCGACCGATAGGTGTAGATGGGTACAGTATCCCCAGGTATTGTTACCAAGATGGTCCACGAATAAATTTATGTTTAGAGAGCTCCACCACAACTATACAAAGTCGAGAGGATGTCTGTCTTCTTGACTAATGTGAACGCTTGCCGCTCCAAACTTTTCCCCCTCGCCATCAAGCTCCGCTCGCAATTTGGAGGCGAGAACCGGAAGGTAGCCTCGCTCTGTGTTCGTATGTCCACCTAGAAGGAACTTAGGATTCTTTTCGAAGACGTCGATCCGAGGGCTTACACAATATGACGTTCCTTCTAGATGCGACAGCGGCCAGAACTTCATGCTGGGGTATTATATATAAGTTTTGATCCGAGAACCTCATGATCGTCGGGTATTTAGCCTCACATGCGACATTTCTCCGGTGAAATAGACATCAGCGTCCACTCCGAGCAACATTGAACCTCCTGACCCAGCGCAGATCGCCACTGAATGAACCTCATCATTAGGGCTGTCTGTCCTTGATGCCACTTGTACTATGCGGATATGTGAAGATGCCTCAGTTCGATCAAGGAGAGAGAGAGGGAAAGAGTCAGTGTGATACGAACATTGAGTGAGACCCAAGTGTTTCTTGACTCTCTCCTGGAGAGTTGACAAAGTAGTCTTCTCATCCAAATTTAAAAGCCTCCCTGAGCCGCCTCTTCCAGAAGGGTGCTCATCTCCAATAAGATCGACGCGGCCACTGCCGAGGCCAGACGCAAGCCAGTCATTGATACCTTCGTACACTGAGTCTAGTGCGCTGTGGGGACTGTAGACGGAGATTCCCGCGGCTGCACAGCGCAATAAAGATGCTTGGATCGGGTTGGATAGCGTCAGGGAAGATAGGGGTTTAAAGATGGGTGGATGGTATGCTATGATCATGGACGCGGGAAGCGATAGCGCTTCGTCTGCGACGCGTGTGGTCAGGCTTTTCTCGAACAGAGGGAGTCAGACGGAGACCGCAAACTGCCAGTGGCCAGTGTGACGAAGAACTCACTCGGTTGTCAATAAGATTTTAAGTTGCTGTTGCTGCTGCTGCTGAAAAGGAGCCTCTGTCGGAACATTCGATAAGTTCTTAAGCGTCAGGTGTTAGTTAGAAAGTAAGATGGGCGCGACGACCTAGCAGTAGCCCAACCTGATACAGTATCAGCCAGTATGCCAGTGCTGGTGTCAGTACTACGGTATTTCAAAGTAGCCCTCGCCGCATTGATGGGAACTCACGTTGTCCCATTTTTCGGCGAGGGTGAGAGGGGCGATGCGGTCCATTATTTTGCTCACATATCTAGCGATCGACATTGCTGGGCAGGGACTACCGTAACTGTGAAGTGCTCTATCCGAGTTAGCTCCGAGTTAGTGAGTGTCGTTCTTCTCCAGTTTTTTCTTCTTCAGTAATGTAACCAGGTCGTAATTCTTCCATTTCGAACACACACGCTGATAACTACTTAGACCTCTCTTGTGTTCGAATATCCTCTTGCATCCAATGCATTTGTAGGTCATCGTGGATGCTATCAACGATCAACGACGCTACACGCGAGGGAATAGTGGCTACTGACCTCAGCTTCGAAAATAAAGAGCTGAGATCTCTACTACGTTGTGTATCTACTGTCATTTGGTAGGTATTGCTTCTATCCGGAATTTAGGACTTCGTATACTAAGAAAGGCGTGCGTCCCCAACGAAAAGTGAGAGTTCCCCACGAAAAACAACGGCGGTGAAAGATCACGTGCTCAGTCCTTTTCCGTCGCGCGGTGGCTGCACCTCCAAACAACAATACGAGCTTTCATGCTCGTATTGTTTAAGCAGCAAAAGTACCACTCCGTGGAGTCGAATGCCCGTAGTTAAGGCCGCTGGGGTCAGGCCGAGTAACAGTAAGCGTGGCGCAATCCCCAGTATCGTCACCATCTCGTATTAGTTCATTCATGTCAGTACAGTCACGTGTAATAGCCAGTGTAATAGCCATCTCACTCGTCCGTCAAACCATTCTGTGCTATGGCATCGCGTCGAGCTTTCTCCCTATTCTCCGCCCTATTCTCCACATCGACAGCCTCTTCGTCGAGTCCTTCTGCAAGACAACTCAAGGATATGGCCGTCAAGGACTTCGTTACGGTGGGCATTTTTCGTCGGTTATGACTCATAACAGAGGAACTCCGTTTACTCAAATCAGGTGGCCGTCGTGGGCCGCAGCAAACCATCGCAGAAAACAGAGTCGTGATATTCTCAAAATCGTATTGTCCTTACTGCAAAAGGGCCAAGGACATATTCGCGACTAGCTTCCCCGATATACACGTCAAGGTTTTGGAGTGCGTATCTCAGTGTTGTGCTTGCAAGGCATAAGGCTAATTTTGAGGTGCATCGTATTGTCAGGCTGGATCTCCATGATGATGGCCCCGACATTCAGGGATACCTCGCACAGTTGACAAACCAGCGGTCTGTGCCAAATATCTTCATTAGTGAGCTCCTATGCCACATCCGAGTCTGTGTTGCTTTGACACACTTTGACACCGATGACCCAATACCCAGATCAGAAGCATGTTGGCGGTGCGTGAGACATTAATCTGTCCACTGTAGTTGTTAAGATGTGCGATACTGACAGGGAACGACAACCTCCAAGCCTTGCACAAGAAAGACGGTGTCAAGGCTCTTCTCTAATCCGAGGAAACCAGTATTCGCGCCACTCGAGACCGAAGACATTTCCGAGGCGCAATTTGATCTTGTCGCGTACGGTGTGTCTCCCCGACAACATCTTATCCTCCGACACAACGAGAAAGGATGTTCTACATGTACTTATTAGTTCGATGAATAGAAAACATATTTGCGCAGAAACGAAAAAAAAAAGGGATCACAACAAACAGGTGGTGAAATCACCATATCGGACAGCAGAGTGGCACGCCTTGGCAAAACTGAGAATCCACACTGACACCACCTTCATTAGAACACTTTGATTCACTCACGAAAGAATTTGGTCTTCTGATGTGGCAGTTTTGCAATCTTACTTGTTCATGGCTCCAAACCATTGAACTACCCCGTGAACTCGCAGCTCGAAATCAGTAACACCAGTGTGTCCAGGACGTTCAGGATGCTGTCCACCCTCCATACAGCATCATCAGCATTCTTCATGAGGATGTCATCCCCTCACTGGCTTGCAGTTATGTTGACACATTGTAAAGGCCTCAAATGAAAGGGAAACCCTTGTGCTGGTCTCACAACGGTGTATGCTTTCGACACAACCACACATACAGTAGGACTGACATGATCTTATGATTTTGTAACAGCCGGTGTTAAAATTGTGACTATAATGTAAGCCCGTTGCGAAACCACAACAGGGTGACGACTCGTAAGAGGTTATGACCCTGTACCCGCTTGTGTCAAACCCGTGAGCCCCACACTTCCTCAATATTTTCCCTGATTTGGCGGTGTACGCAACAGTATTGTCCCAGCAATACTGCATGTTGATATGTCTATAAACAATAGAACGAAAATTTATGAAACGGCGCAAGTATGAAGAAATGGGTTGTCATCGTCGGGTGGGCATCATGACCAGGGACGGTGACTTAGGGTGGGTTGGGAGCATTGGGCCATTTGGGTGGGAACTAGGGCGGACACTGGCAAAGCGGAGGAGCTTTGCCTCCGCCGCCGCCCTGGCCAGCACCTGCTTGACGTCCAACGTGACGACTTCGCGGCGAAGGCAAACTCGGACTTGGAAACCCGACAGGAGAATCTTCATCCATATTGCCAAAGACAGGGTCTAATATACTGTGGATGAGATTGGCGAGTGCTGGTGGGAAAGGCGCAGTGACTTCGTCCACAAGACTGCTGGTCAGCAAATGATCTGTAGCAATGTCAGAAACCAAGGTAATAATGTAACTGGTGGGCGCACTGATCACTTGAGCCCTGTCATCGCTACCATGCCGAATTGGTACACGCAGTAAGACTGGGGCGTGAGGCGGAGCTGGGGCAGGTGACGACGGGGAATCTGGACCATCACCCACAGGAGCCGCGAGAGCAGAAAGCGACGACGACGACGACGACGACGATACGGCCAACGATGCGAGAATAAGTGAAGAGCTGGAAGGTAATCTCATGAAGAATTCAAGTGGTAGGAATCGGGGTGGCGGTGTAGGCTTTGAGCTCATCTATTGCGAACTTTTTTATAGGTGAGAGCTAAAGATCTCCAGTTGACCATGACTGGTTGGATTAATATCGGTCAGAAGCAGAGGACCATCCCCGTAGGGTACGATAACAGTAGATTTTCAATGCGAGCATCGGTTCAAGGTACTCGAACGGGACTTATCTCGGGTTTCCATCTTCCATTCTGGGGCAAGACGCCAATATCTCCAAGGATTCATGTCGGGATTGGAGCGAGCGCTGGCAACCATAAGGTCTCACAAGGATCGAAATCAAGGTCTGGGCGATGATAACAAGAGCCAGAGGGTCAAGGCGAAGAGACTAGTGGGTGACTTTGACGTGAGATGTTGAATGCATGAAGAGTTCGTACGCGATGAGACAGTGCGAGGAGGGTGTGTCCATGGACGACACACAACTCGGAACTTCGGAACCTGATAAAAGAAACCGGACCACTGGCAGCCTCGTGCCAGACGTTCAAACTCAGTCAGACGAGCGGTGTTAGAAAACTGTACGCGAGTACGATGTCATGATGATAATGTTCTTCATGTTCTCGAATTGTCCTTGCACGACGTCAAGGGCCTAGAGTGCGTATCTGCTAGTTGTACTTGCACGGTATGACGGTGAAGCATCAGTGCATCGGCCGGCATCGTCAGACTGGATCGCGGTGATGATGGGCCCGACGTTCTGAGAGCCCGTTCGGGAAAGAACGTGTCTCGCGAGACCGAGGTCTCCCCAGCCGAATATTACTGTAGTTGTCAAGGACATTATTTTTGATCCCTTAGTCGAGTGCCAGTAAGCGGGCTCCGTCATGCTTTGTCCACCCCCGTCGTGTATGTTTCTTTGACGCTGATGCCCCAATACCCAGATCAGAAGCATGTCGGCGGTGCGTGAGACACTAGTCTATCCGCTGTCACGGTAGTTTGTTACAATAACGTGAGCGACGGTTGACAAAATAGACACCCTCCAAGACTTGCACAAGAAAGATCTCGAGAAAGATGGTGTCAAGGCCCTTCTCTAGTCCGATGAAACGAGGATTCGCGTCACTCGAGAGACCGAAGGTATTTGGGAGGCTCAACTTGAAGTGGTCTTGTCTTGTTGCGTACTACGGTGTGTTTCCTCAACAGTCAAAAAAGCATGTCTCACGTGTCTATTGTTCCGATGAATAAATCTAAAATCTATTTGCGCAGAAATTGAAAAGCACTGTAGCTGAAAAATAGAGTGATGTGGAGCAAGAAAACATACGGCGTACTGCAACAGTATTGTACTGACTATATATCGATATGTATAAACAATAGGACGAAAAGGGAATGAAACGTGGCGAGTATGAAGAAAATATGTGGCATCGTCGGGCCTCACTGACCACGGACGGGGGGCTTAGGGTGGCATAGGAGTATTGGGTGGTGGGATGGGAGGAGGCGAAAAAGGCGAAGGCAGACTCGGACTTGGAGAACCGGCGAGAGGGTTGGGGGGAGCAACGAGCGGGTCTTGATGCCCGGCCATTGGAGGTGCAGAAACTTCAGCCTGCGAGGCAGATGGCTGCGAAGACGAATCTTCATCCGTAGAGCCATCGTCCACTCCGGACTCATCTCCCTTTTCCGCCCGCGATGTCTTCCCAGTGGGAGCCAAGTGTTTCACCAGGTCAAGTGGTTCCTCCCGCGCCTTCGGAGCAGTGTCATCGCTACCATGAGGAATTGGGGCATGCGGTGGGATTGGAGCGGGTGGCGCAACTGAGGCGTGAGGCGGAGCTGGGGCAGGTGACGACGGTGCATCTGCGCCTGCGCCATCACCCACAGGAACAGCGAGAGCAGAAAGTGACGACGACGACGACGACACGGCCAACGATGCGAGAATAAGTGAAGAGCTGGAAGGTAATCTCATGAAGGATAATGCAAGTGGTAGGAATTGGGGCAGCGGTGTAGGCTTTGAGCTCATCGATTGCGAACTTTTATAGGTGAGAGCTAAAAGATCTCTAGATGACAATGAATGGTCGGTCCGATGTTCGTGGGTTCGCGTAAAGACTGGTCAGATTTCAACTGTTCAAACCGACCGTACGGTTTCGTATTGGGCTGAAAGCGAGCATTGGCCTAACGTACTCAACACTCAACTGGTCCTATCTCGGATTTCCATCTCCCATATCTCCGCGTCCGGAGCAAAACGTCGATATCTGCGAGGGTTCATACCAGCATTGGAGCGAGCGCTGGCAACCATAAGGTCCCACAACGATCGAAAGAGGGGTCTGCCCAACCATAACAAAAACCACAGGGCGAGAGCGAAAAGACTAAATTACAATTTTGAGGTGAGATGTTGACTGCGTGAAGAGTTGTGAGTGTGATACGTACGCGAGGAGGAGGAGTGTGTCCATAGCCTGATTTGTAATCTTCTCCGCCTCTTAGTCGGCCTCTACCGTTCCCTCGGCGCTCTCTTGCTCCCCACGAAAACTTGCCAGGGCTGAGACAGATGCGTTTCGAATTAAACGGCAAGCCAAAGCAGACAACGTCGGCCCACGATTCAGTCTTCTTGTCAGGCGATAACCAGTCGCATCCATCTCCTTCAGTTTGTAGTTTTAATTTTGTCTGGTTTTCATGTCGTCAAGTTAATTGTCACCTTCCGCAGCTGCCCGACACAGTGGTAACTGATCGTCGAAGATTAGACTCTGCCCCGGATACAGACGCAGAGAGCCCAACCACACCACGTATAACGACCTCTAATGACCCTTACAACTTCGGTCATGCTCTCAAGACAGACGCAGAAATCACTGAGCTCCGCAACCGCAAGCGAGGCAAACGTCTCGCTAGTTATCATCGAAAACAAAATGATGTCTGTGTCCCTTCCTTTCTTCATGTCGTGCCTCAACGATGTTCGCGCACAGCTTATCACTTCTCTATTAAAACCCATGGAGGAGCATACAGAGGATGCCAGGAATGAAGAAGACCTCTCTCGTCTACCCGTAAATGTCTGCCCATCATGTTAGCGGCCGCTCTAACCAAAGATGATAAGATTAAGATCGCCGTGCGCGCAAGTCTCATCGCCAATGTCTCCCTTGCGGTGCTACAATGTTAGTGCTTCCTAGAACTGTTGTCCCTTTTTTCACTAACCTTCGGGTAGTGTACGCTGCTGTCACGTCGGGTTCCCTGTCGCTTTTAGCTACCGGCATCGACTCTATATTCGACGTCGGCAGCAATTTCGTCCTATACTACATACATTATAAATCAAGCAAAATGGATGCCAATAAGTGGCCAGTGGGTGGCGCCCGCTTGGAAACCATAGGCAATGTGATCTACGGTATGACCCACCGTTTGCAGTTATGAACCTCATTGACCCCTCTTTTTCAGGTTTTCTGTGCGGATGTTGAGCTTTTCCATGCGCTGGGCTGATCGTGACTTGAGCTTAGAATGGGATCCGTTAACCTTGTCGTAATTGTCGAGTCTGGGCGGGACCTTCTCAAACACAGTGACAAGAATTCAAATAAGTTTCATATAGCCTCCATCGTTGCGGTCGGTGCCGCATTAGGTGAGCCTGCCCATTTAACTCACTTCCTCTGCACTAACCAACAAACTGGAAGGCGTCAAGTTTCTTCTCTTTCTCTACTGTTACTCATCACGTTCAATGTCAAGCCAGGTGGAGGTGCTCTGGGAAGATCACCGCAATGACTTGTTTATAAACTCTTTTGGTGAAATCTCTTGCTTTGCGTTGCACAAGATTGTACATTGATGCTTGTATTCAGGTCTCCTCATGTCAGCTGGAGGCAGCAAACTGGCTTGGTGTATGGTTTTACTTTCGAGTCCTTATGTTTGGTTAACATGCACAATCTAGATCTGGATCCAATTGGAGCAATAATTGTGGGTGATGTGTCTCGCAAGCCGTCACGTAGTTGATTTGCTTGGCAGATTGCTGTCGGCGTTATCGTGGCCTGGACTCGCACTGTCCATGCTCAGTTCGAGCTTCTGGCGGGGAAATCAGCGCCTCATGATTTCCTTAAGCTTATTATTTACAAGGCAATGACATTCAGCGACGAAATCGATAAAATCGATACTGTTCGCGCTTATCACGTGTGTAAATTCGATGTCTTTCCCTACGATGTTTGATTAACCCTTTCCTCAGAGTGGCCCTGTTCGTTTAGGCATCTATGTACCTGACGCCTTGATACCTGACTTTCGCTGCAGGATTATTTTGTCGAAGTTGACGTCGTGATGGACGCGAACACGCCATTATGGAAGGCACATGATATCAGCCAACAATTGCAAGATAAGATAGAGGTATTACCGAATGTCGAAAGAGCGTTTGTCCATGTTGACCATGAGACGACGCATATCCCAGTCAGCGCAATGAGTTTTCGAAAGCTATCTCTCACTTATACCCATACCACAGGAGCATCGAAAGCATGTTTGACCGATCTATGACCGATCTACTTTAACATCTCATCACGATAAAACTGGCGAAATACGGCCCACCTGCGAGACATTATGCTAAATGCTTGTAACGCTTTCCCTCCACGTCAATGGTTCACTTGGTAGTTGTTTTTGTATTCAGTTCCATGATATTCTGATGATGAGTGATTACCCTGTTGAGTTGATTCAGACAAGTCTTTCCCTCCAGGAAGGAACGGCATGACCCGGCGTGTGGGAGTGGTTTCATCTCTGTCATGGATGCGGATGCATTATATCCTCCATGATATCGGTCGTCGCTACCGGCGTGTATTTCCATAGCAGAAGTCAGCCAGCGTCTCGTACACCTCAATTAAACAGTCTCCTGTTATCATTCTGGTATGTATACTTTCACGCAGTTGGACTGACGGTCATCGCGATACGCGAGTGAAGTTGGATTACATACACTAACAGTCGCACGTCACCAACGAATCTCGGTCCAGAGAGGGTGCTACTGAGCTGTTATGCTGTTGGCATGGTCGTTTACGTGCGTCACTACCCATAATACCATCAGTCGGCCCCAATGCCATCGGGCTACATGCTCGCCAGATGGCGATCTTTATCTGCCATATACCGGGTTGAACGCGACGTGAACGAGTAGTACTCGTAGTCTATATTATTTGTAGGATTGCTTTGCGTATGATCTGTGGATCATCCCTAGAATACATCCGCGTCCGACGGAAACGAGTGCGGAGCTCCACCGTTGGTCGGTTTTGGAACTTGCGAAATCGACTGGTTCAAATTTTCACCAGACCGCCAGGCGACACCCAGAGGAGGTGGTCTTCACTGCAGTGTCACCTTGGTGTACGTCCGAGTTCTCATTCCCCATTCCCCAACAACAGTGCTAGAGATCGCATCTGCAGCGTAAAGGATGTCAACGAATCTCGACGCTCAATCGTACTGTATCATTGCCCTTACCTTTCTCCTCTCAACTCCATGTTTACGCTTCCCGTGCTGATCTCCCGCCCAGCACTCACGGCCCCACTACGCAAGACTCGTATGATCAATATCCAACCGAGGAAGGCTCAATCATCATCGCGAAGCCGTTAAGGCAATCCCCAGTCAGCAACCCAGTCTATGAGGACTACCTCCACGTCGCCGTCGCGTGCTTGCTCGCGCTCGTAATCGCCGTCCTGCTGGGGCTCATTATTCGACATTACGGGCTCACGCTTCCTTCCCTGACGCGCTCCTCACGATCGAAGCGAC
>WNFQ01003223.1_pt1 | contig 11896 bp, 9 predicted proteins | sample 5400171 | NCBI WGS metagenome assembly WNFQ01 (sample SAMN13153356, study PRJNA577476) | soil metagenome | isolation source: 20 cm soil under Madrone tree | place: USA:California | collected 2016-06-14
ATACCGCCAACGCATAGCGTTGCAATCGCGCGAGCCCGGGATCGGGCCGCCTGTCCATTACGCTGCATTGCCTGCTCAAAAATATCGATCATGACCCTGAGCACGGTTTCAAATGCTTGCCGAACACGGTGCTCCTCGCACAAAAAGTCGGTCGGAAAAGCGATCAGGGGGCAAGTTCCGTCGATATCCTCGAAATGCTCGCGCGAAAGATAGTCGCGGACGAACTGAGCCGCGCTGTCAAAAGCACGGGGATCGATGCTGACTCCGTCGCTGCTTAAAAGCTGCTTTTCATTTAAAATTTGGGTGACCGCTTCGGCGTAAAGATCACCCTTGCTCTCAAAGTAACTGTAGAAACTTCCCCGGGTGAGCCCGGCATCAGCCATAACGTTGTCGATTGACACGGTATTGAACCCACGGCGGTTGAAGAGTCGCCGTGCGCTCCGAACAATTTTCTGTTTGGTTAGGCGGCGGTGCTCGGCAGGATACGACATCGAACCTCTCTCTGGCGACAAGCTGGTGTTTCGATCTTGAAGGCCACATGCAAGCAGTAGGATTGCTTCGGAGCGTTTTTATAAACTGCGGTACCGTTGCGACGGTTCCAAGCAAAACTCAAATAACAAACAAGTTAGTTTTGAACTTACGAGTCAGTGCCGCAAATCGTCGGAAGAAAGCCGCCGGGATCTGGTCGTGCAGAGGCTTTACGAGGTACGACATCACAGTTCGATCCGAGGTCTGTATGAATGCCTCAACCGGCATGCCCGGCAGCAATTTTAGATCAATAAGCCGAGCGAGCTCTTCCCTGGACAAAGCTACGCGCAACACGTGAGGCTGATGTGGGTTCGCAATCCATATCGACACCATTAAATTCTGTTTAGGCAGATCAACTTTCGGCGCGTGGCACCGGGTTGAGCGGTGAAGGCTCTCTTTTCACGGTCAGTTTACGCGAACGCTCTTTCGATTGCCGAATAATCCCGCTGCGAAAGTGTTCTATCCTTGCAGCGGCATCGTCCCAAGGAAGCAAGCATGATGCGGAAAACGATTATAGCCTTGTTCGCACTGGCAGCCGTCGGCTTAGTTCAGCCAACTGTGGCATCAGCTCGCGGCGGCGGTGGTGGCGGCGGCCACGGAGGTGGCGGCGGTGGTCACGGTGGCGGCTTTGGCGGCGGCGGTTTCCACGGCGGTGGCGGAGGCGGCTTTCACGGCGGTGGCTTTCATGGACGCTTCGCTGGCGGTGGCTTCCACGGTGGTGGCTTTCATGGACGCTTCGCTGGAGGCGGGTTCCACGGTAGAAGATTTCACCGCGGATTTCATAGGCGTGCGTTGGTAGGGCTTGGCTTTGGCAACGACTACTACGACGATGGCGGCTGCTACGTTGTCCGTCGCCGCCTGCACACCCGCTACGGTTGGCGGGTTCGTCCGGTCCAAGTCTGCGGATGAACTTTGCTCACCGAGCCGCCGGTCAACGCCGGCGTGCTCATCACCGTCGTAGACGTGCCAGCATCGTGTGAGTTCGGGCATGGACGTTAATACACCGAAGACGACGTCAGGGGCGGACGCTCCCCGTCCGACTGGGTCTCACCATCCTGCTCGGCGGATCCAGACGCAAATCGCGATCATGCAACATTACCTGTGATCCGAAGTACCAGCTCGATAACGGCGTTGGAGGCATTTCCGATCAACTGTGAAATAAAGTCAAGATTCAAGCCGAGCTGCGCGCCCATTAGCGGAAGGATGAAGAGCAGTCCGATCAAAATAGGAAAGCCAAAGGGTTCAAGGCGTGAAAGAGAATATCCAAGTTGCCCGGGGAGCGCGCTAACCGCGATCCGGCCTCCGTCGAGCGGCGGCAGCGGCAACAAATTGAAGATCGCGAGGACAACGTTGATGACAACAGCGTTCTTGAGGTTTTGGGCAGCCCATTCTCCTGCGATGACCGGCAGAAAACCGACAAGATGAAATGCGAGCGCCGCAATCGTCGCGAGCAGCAGATTGATGCCAGGGCCGGCGGCGGCCACCAGAATCGTGCCTATTCGCGGATTGCGCAGCGCCCGTAAATTCACCGGCACCGGTTTGGCGTATCCGAACAAAAACGGGGAGCGCATCAACAACAGCATGGCCGGCAACAGTATTGTGCCAACCGGGTCGACGTGCTTCCAGGGGTTGAAAGTAACTCTTCCCAGCCACCAGGCTGTGTCGTCGCCGAGAAGGTGAGCAGCAAAGCCGTGAGCCGCCTCATGAAACGTTACCGCAATCAATACGGGCAGCAGCCAGATTGAGATCTCGTAGGCCATTCCCGGACCATGACTATCAGCGGGGCGTAAACCCCACGGCGCATTGGCGGAGCAACGCGCCGGGAGGCCGCACTTCAATTACCCAATCGGCAGGGCGACGAACTTCATCGTATCGGCACTCTTCACCCGAAGCAGCACGTCGTGCTTTCCTTGCGACTTTGCCTCGGATAGTGCCTTACGCACGTCGCTCCCATCACCGACTGTTTTGCCACCAACATCAAGGATGATATCGCCGGATTGGAAGCCGTGTTCCGCGGCGGAGCCTTCCGGGTCGACACCCGTGACGACAACGCCCTTGCCGCCGGAACCGGCCACCTCATCCGCAGGAGCCAGGCTCAATCCAAGATGAGGCAGGCCGCTATCCGGCTGCGTTTCGTCGTTATCGGCGTTGGCTTGTTGCCGGTTGGGTAGTTCACCGAGCGTGATGGTCATCGTCTTCGATTCTCCCTTTCGGAGAATATCGAGTTTGACCGAACTGCCCGGAGCCAATGCCGCTACCTTTTGAGCAAGATCGCGTGAGTCTTTGATGGCCGTGCCGTTGACTGCGGTGACAACGTCGCCGGATTGGACGCCAGCCTTTGCAGCTGGACTCCAATCCTGCGGCTCGTCAACCATCGCACCTTCGGCTTTCTTCATGCCGAGGCTATCGGCAATGCCTTTCGTGACCGGCTGAACCTGAACGCCGAGCCATCCGCGCGTCACCACACCTTTGTCTTTAAGCTCGGCAACGACCATCTTCGCTGTCTGCGCGGGAATATCAAAGCCGATGCCGACCGAGCCGCCGGAGGGCGAGTAGATCGCGGTATTGACGCCGATGACATTGCCTTTCATATCGAATGCAGGGCCGCCGGAATTGCCTTTGTTGATCGGTGCATCGATCTGAATGTAGTCGTCATAAGGGTTGGAGCCGATGTCACGCCCCTGCGCGGATACGATGCCGGCCGTTACCGTACCGCCAAGGCCAAACGGATTGCCGACGGCGACAACCCAGTCGCCGACGCGCGGCGCGCTGTCTTCAAAATTAACGTAAGTGAAGTCGGACTTTCCGTCGACCTTGATGAGAGCGAGATCTGTCTTGGGGTCCGTGCCGATGACCTTAGCGGCATAGACGGTGCCATCATCGGTCGTTACTTGAACAGACTTGGCCTGATCGACCACGTGATTGTTGGTCACGGCATAGCCGTCAGGTGAAATGAAGAAGCCAGATCCGGCACCGATAATGATCTGATGGCGCTGGATTGTACCTCCTGGTGGTTCATTGAAACCGTATTGACGGAAGAATCTCTCAAATGGGGAGCCCTGCATGAAGGGTGGTAGATTTTCCTTGTTCGAACCAAAATCCGGTCCGTTTGAGGTTTCATCCAGCCGGACTCGCACTGAGATGACGGCGGGCTTCACCTTGGCGACCAAATCGGCAAAGCCCCCAGGTTGTTGCTGGGTATCCGCAGCGCGCGCGGTCGATATCCACGACGGCGATAGGTGAGTATAGCCCATCGGGCCTCCAAATGCGACGATCGCGCCAATGCCGGCGACGGAAGTGAGCAGCACTAGACGTCGTCGCGAGAAAATCCGTGAGTACAGATGGCCAGGTTTGTCGTTTGTCATGATCGAATCTCTCCTAGAAGTACGGCTCACACAGCCTTTTCCGGGTTCTGGCGATCTGACATTACGGTGTCCTGTCGGACAGGTTAATTCGAGGAAAGTGTCAAGGTGGCCGCAATCGCGCATGATTGGGCGCCTGCCATCCGCGTTTCGAAGCCCGGGCGCTGTCGCACAATCTTCTCGCGCAAACCCTCGAACGAAAATCTTCGGCACCCACTCAGGCTTGCCGGTTGGTCGAGGCACTTGTCTAGTCGAGGCAGTTGTCCAAAAGTATGTCCCAATCGCTAACGCGTGAACAATCGAACTTGAATTCCGGGTTTGGGAAATAGCCGGCCGATACCAAGTTTAGCTTTCATATGGGGTGACGCCTTGGAGAGCAGATGTCTCTCGACGAGAACAGCGGACAGCTCGAAAGCATGCTACTGCGAGGATGGCGGTCGCTCTGTCGTCGCCGGCACGATCTCGCACTTGGTATAGAGCGGATTGGTCTCATATCTTTGCGATTTCCGACGATCGTCGGCGTGCTTGCGATTGCACTCGGAATCGCGGCCGGATTCGGTGTCGCGCGGATCAAGATCGATGACTCCCTTAGTCAGCTCTTCCGGTCCGATACCCCAGAGTACAAGCTGTACGCGCAAGAAACCCGCCTTTTCCCGTCGAGCGAATTCGACGTCCTGATCGTCATCGACGGCAAGACGCTGCTGGAGCGCTCCTCGATCGGCAAGCTTCGCAATCTCGTTACCGATCTGCAGCTGATCGATGGGGCCCGAGGCATCATTTCGATGTTTTCGGCGCGCCAACCCCCTGAGAACGGGCGGCTGCCGGCGCCGTTGGTTCCCGACGAGCTCCCGCGCGGCGACGCCTATCAGCAACTCGTCCACCGCATTACATCGAACGAAATTATCCGCGGCAAACTGCTCTCGAACGACGGCAAGCTGACGCTGATCGTGCTGGCGCTCGATCCCGACGCGGTACAGAGCGATCGGCTCAGCAGCATCGTTCAGGACGTTCACAAGACGGTGGACGCCGATCTGGCCGGAGCCGATCTCCACGCAAGTCTCACCGGCGTTCCCGTTATGCAACTCGAGATCCGCAATGCCGTCGAGCGCGACCGGGTGATCTACAACGCCGCCGGCTTCGCGGCCGGATGCCTCATCGCCATTTTATTCTTCAGGCGGACGTCATTCATGGTGATCGCCGCGGGGCCGCCCCTGATAGCCATCCTGCTGGGCCTCGGCGCCCTCGGCTGGTTCGACTTTCACCTCAATCTGTTTCTGAATCTCATGACACCGCTGATCATGGTCATCAGCTTTTCCGACAGCATGCAGCTCACATTCGCGGCACGAGATCGCCTGATCGCGGGCGAAAGCCGTCACGAAGCCTTCCGCAAGGCTATCCTTGTTGTTGGGCCGGCATGTGTTCTGACCCATGGGACCGCGGGGCTTTCATTCATCGCCTTGCAATTTTCGCAGTCCGATCTGATACGGTCCTTCGGCGAGGCAGGTTTGATAGCAACCCTCATCGCGCTTGTGACCGTGCTGACGCTGGTGCCGCTACTCGGGATCTTGCTGATCAGGCATGAAGCCAGATTTGCAGCCGATGCCAGACGTACCGACGGCGCCGTTGCGGCTCTGCGTGACGCCTGCGGATGGATCGCCGGCCGAATGGTTCGGCACCCGGGCATTTACAGCCTGGTCGGGTTTGCGGTCGTGGGAATGTTCGCGCTCGTCTATGCTCAGCTTCAGCCGCGCTACCGCCTCGCCGACCAGGTGCCCGATCGCGGCCAGGCGGTTGCCGCGGCGGGACAACTCGATTCCGAACTGACGGGGTCGAGCCCCATCAACGCCATGATCCAGTTGCCGGCCGGGGCGTCGCTCTATTCGCCGGAGACGCTGCAAGCGATCGCCGAGGTTCATGGGATCATGCAAAACCAACCCGGAATTGGAAACGTCTGGTCGCTGGAGACCCTGCGCCGCTGGCTCGCGGAGAAGGCCGGCCGAACGGACGTGGCTACTCTCAAGCAGTATGTCGATATCCTCCCGCAATACCTGGTGCGGCGCTTCATCTCTGCCGATCAACATGCCGTTGTCATTGCCGGCCGCGTTCCCGACATCGACGCCAGCAAAATACGCCCGATCATTGCCGATCTCGATCACGCGCTAGCTTCGGTGCGGACGCGACATCCCGGTTACACCATCTCCGTGACCAGCCTTTCCGCGATCGCCGCGCGCAACAGCGCCAACATGATCGAAAAGCTCAATCGCGGCCTGACGATTGAAGTGGTGTTCGTCGCGGCGTTTATCGGCCTCGCCTTTCGTTCCTTCCTCGTGATGTGCGCCAGCATTCTGCCGGCAGTTTTCCCCATTGTTGTTTCGGGATCACTGCTATGGGCACTCGGAGACGGGCTGCAGTTCGCCAGCGTCATTGCACTCACCGTATCGTTTGGATTGGGCCTGAGCGCCACGATCCATTTCCTCAATCGCATGCGCCAGGAAGAAAGACCCGGCGATGACGCCGCCAAAAGCGTTCAGCGCGCGACCGTTTTGGTCGGTCCGGCCCTGATTTTGACGTCCGTCGTGCTATCCTGCGGGCTTATTGTGACCGTCTTTTCAAATCTGCCCTCGCTGCGCCTGTTTGGATGGTTGAGCACACTTGCCATGGTGCTCGCGCTTGTCGCCGACCTGACTATTCTACGCCCGGTAATCACTTTTCTGCGCTCGGCATTTCAGCGGGCGCATCAATAATTTCGGCCGCGAACAGGCCGCTTCGACCCGCGCGGAACCGCCAGAGACCAAAACAAGGACTGAACCCGCAGGGTCAGTGGCCTTAGAAAAAGGCGCTCGGAGCAAAACCCCGGCTCGCATCGATCGGGGAACGGCGCGGGGCCGGGGCCTTGTTGCTGCACCGGGTCGCAATCCTGGAGAAACGAAAGCGGCCCTGCAGTCAGATGCCAAATCTATCCGGTGATGCCGGTGCGCAAGAGTAAGTCCGGACTCTAACAAGGAATTAATGTGTTTTCGGATCGCGGGCATGCGCACGACGCGTCGTCCGCATTTCGACACATCGATTAACTGAGAGTTGCAAGATCGGCGGCGGTAACGCCGCGAGGCCTCTAAAATCGACTGAGGATTATAGGTCGCCGAAAGCAGCAATTCGGCCCACGTCGCTCTGCTTATCGGCCTTCGATCAAATCACAACCTCGCGACGGTGCAGATGTTGCAAACCTCGCGGCATAGGCAGATCGATAAGCCAACCTATGTGAGGTTCTTCAGAGAGCGACGCCGCCTTGTCGGTCCCCAGTCCTTGAAGGTCGTTGTCATGAATAGCAAACTCGATCAGGACACCTCCAAAGTGTCAGATCAACTTCACCCGTTCGTGTATGCAGGCCTCGCTGGCCTCGCATTTTGGCTGGTGGTATCGGCATGGATCTTCTTTTCCCAAGGAGGTTATTTGGAACTGGACCTTGGAATCGTCAGTGCGCTCGTTTTCATGGTCATCGCGATTCCAACGGTAATGCATTTTGTCGGGCGAAGGTTGCAAGCCGCCGATCGAGCAAGCAGTGTTGGTTCCCCGTTTCGCGCTTGGATCTCCGGTGACTTTGATATGAGCCAAGGTCGCCGCAAGAGCGTCAGTGCGGCCGTGGAGATCCTTCTGCCAATGGCCGCTGCGGTGATTGGCATTACGGCGATCGGCATAGTATTCCGTTTGACTGAAGTCGGCAGCTCCTGGCTCTGAATATTTGAGGCGGCCTGCTTCGACTTCGCAGCCCTGATATACTATTCGCAGCAATGCAGAGTAATGTTCAGTTCCTGTTCTCTGAAACGAGGAATGTTGCCACGAATAAGCCGAGGCGCCAGCAGAACTCGAACAGCAGCAGCGCGACGGCGAGCGCTATCGCTGATATCGCTATCCCGACTGCCAGCTGATAAAACTGCGTCCCGCGACTGATCCAAAGAAAGATTATGGCGCCGCAGATCAGCGCCGCGAACGACGCAATGGTCGACCGATACTCTTGGAATCTCGACACCATGAAAGTCATTTCATTGCTTATTGTCATTGCTTTCTCCAATGTCAGATGGGGATGCGCCGCGGCCGGAATTCCCAAACCCACCAGGCAATGATGATCCGCGTCAGGCTGAATGCCGTGAACAGCGTGGTCACAACCCCGACGCCGAGCGTCACCGCAAAACCGCGCACCGGCCCGCTGCCGACAAAGAACAAAATGCATGCGGCGATCAGCGTGGAGATATTCGAATCCAGAATGGTCGCCAGTGCACGTCTGAAACCACTATCGATGGCGTTGATGGGTGATCGTCCATGCCGGACTTCTTCGCGGATTCGCTCGTAAATCAGCACGTTGCTGTCGACCGCAATACCGATCGTAAGAACGATGCCGGCAATGCCGGGCAGTGTCAGGGTTGCGCCGAGAAGCGAGAGCAGGCCGAAGATCATCGCTACATTAACGCAAACTGCAACATTGGCGATTAACCCGAACAGGCCATACGTCACCAGCATGAACAGAGCCACTAGTATCGCTCCGACCACAGCCGCCATCTCGCCGCTCCTGATCGAATCCTGTCCGAGGCCTGGTCCAATCGTCCTCTCCTCGATCACCGTGAGAGGCACCGGCAGCGCACCTGCGCGCAGAACAACGGCGAGGTCATTGGCCTGCTGAACGGTGAAGTTGCCGGAAATCTCACCCGACCCGGTAGCAATGGGATCGCGTATGACCGGAGCTGAAATAACCTCGTTATCGAGTACCATCGCAAATGGCCTGCCGACATTTTCGCGAGTTACCTGGGCGAAGCGCCGCGCGCCCTCGGAATTGAGGCGGAAGGTGACAATCGGCAAGCCGGTGCGTGGATCGAAACCGGGCTCCGCATCAGTCAGGTCCGCGCCAGACACGGCCACCTCTTTCGAGACCAAATATGGAATCGGCGGAGCATGCTTGACGTCGTAAAGAAGTTCGGAACCAGGTGTGGGCTTGCCTTTCAGTTCCAAGTCTGGCGGCACCGAGAGATCCACTAGCTGGAACGTCAGCTTGGCTGTCTTGCCCAACAACGCCTTCAGCCGCGTGGGATCCTGCAGGCCCGGCACTTCAACGACAATTCGATCGTTCCCCTCCCGTTCAATCAACGGTTCCACGGTGCCGAGTTGATTGACACGACGTTCCACGATCTCGATTGACTGTCCAACCGCTTGGCGCAAGCGCTGCGCGACCGCGGCCGATGCCGGGATAAGCCGAATGCCCGCGTCGCCAAATTCGCTGATGTCGGCAGATTGTTGACCGCGCGCGCCAAGAAGCCCCGAGTTCGCCTGTACGAGGCGGCGCAGCAGGGCGATGGTCCGATCCCTTTCTGAACTGCCTCCTGTTTGAAGTTCAACATTTCCGCCTCGAATCGCCAGATCTGAAAAGGCAATATGATCCGATTGCAATGTACGCCGGACGTCGTCGCGCAGCGTCTCGGCCATTTCCTTGCGCACGGCTCCGGCGTCAACCTCAAGCAACAGATGCGAGCCGCCCCGCAGATCAAGTCCTAACACGATGTGACGCTGAGCCCATTGGGGCCATTTGTCGATCATCCGAGCGGGCAAGAGGTTGGGTAGCGCAAACAACATCACGAGGCACGCTGTCGACAGAATTGCAATTATTTTGAACCGGGAAAAGTAGAGCATTGGTCAACTGCACCGGGGATCTGACCGATCACGTTTACCTATTTCGGTTTCAGCCCCTGCTTTTTTGCCGTGGGTTTCTGTTCATCAGGCTTGGAGTTCGCTGGCGGTTTCGGTCTCAGGCGAATCGCATCATTCCAGAGGACACGAGGCTGTCGAACTTCCTCACCTACGGTTTCGGATTTGCCGTCATTGAAGTTCGGATTGACTGCCGAACGACGGACGGCAACGTAACGTAGTGGTCGCCCCCGGCCCAGAAAGCTCGCCTACGGCCAAATGTGCCCGGTGATTTGGCTGTCGTCGAGGGCGCCCTCCTTGAGAGCGCCGATGTTCTGTTCTGGTTTGAAAGTGTGGTAGACTCCTACCCTACTACTTTCGTAGCCAGGTTCCTCCTTCGAGGATGGTGGTAAACATACCGCCTGAGTTTTCCTACAATCTGCTTGAGCCGCTGGTTGGCACTTCGGCCATCGAATTAGGCGTAAGGAATATCGTTTCCGGATTGCCCGATTTTTTGTGAATTGTAATTTCGGCCATCGAATTCGGTGTGATGAACATCCTCACCGGATTTCCCGATTTGTCATCGGCTTGGACCAGAAAGGAATTCGGCATGACCTTTACGTTGGTAAAACCGGATTCCTGCAAGTTCTTGGTCACCTGTTGCGAAAGCCCGGAAGCTATCGCCTGCGCGTTCGCGCACGCATTTGCCGCGAAACTGAATGTTGGACTTGCCAAGGTTATCGCGGCTGCCGTAGCCGCCGTCAGTATCGCCGCGGCAATTAACGGTGTCCTTTTCATCGCTGGATTCTCCTGGAAGTTTCGGCCCTATGGAAACCGGCAGAGCATCGGCTCGTTCCTGAAAAGCGACAGATAAACGAAATTTCATGGAAATGATGAGTTCGTCTTGATCGCCGCAAGCCTGACCTCGAAACCAAGTCTTTCCTGCCTCGGCGATATTCCCACTACCGGGAACAGATAGTCGCTTCATTGGCGTTGGATATTTGTGAGGGCCCCCATCGGGTGCTTCGAACGAAAACTTCATCGCGTCAGATTTGTGCGATCGAAGCAAAATCCCAAGTGACGTCAGGCGGGTTCTCTCCGATCCGGATTGTCGTGTCGCTGACAAGGCGACAGGGCGGTACGGGCAGATTGTACGGAGCGGGTACGCCGTTGAAAACGCGGCCGGCCAGATCGTATTTTGAGCCGTGACAAGGACAGAAGTAACCGCCTAGCCAGTTTGCCGCAGGGAGGCTATCACTTGGGTCGGGATAGAACATCGGAATGCAACCGAGATGGGTGCAGATGCCTACAAGCACGCTGTATTCCGGTTTTATCGAGCGATGCCAGTTGTCGGCATAAGGCGGTTGCTGGGGTGCGCTTGAGCCTGCGTCGGATAATTGCGCCAGCAGTTTCGGGTCCTGGAGTGTTTTCACTGCCGCAGGCGGGCGATTGAGGATAAATACCGGTCGCGAGCGCCAGCGCACGACCGCCTGCTGGCCCGGCTGAAGTTTGCTCAGGTCAAAATCAACCGGCCCGCCGGCCGCCAGCGTCGATGAATCCGGTTCCATCTGATCGATCATCGGAAACAGGGCAGCCAATGTGCCCACCGCGGCGGCCGCGCCGGTTGCAACGTAAAGGAAATCTCGCCTGGTGCCGGTCGTGGACTCCGTCGTAGATTCAATCGTCAACGCCACATCTTCCTTGAAAAAGCTTCTTGCCGAGATCGCGGGATCGCATCATCGAATCAAGGGTCCTGTCGGCAATTCCGAAGCATCCTGCTCATCCTAAGAGATGGTGCAACGCGACTGCTTGATCCAATCCCGTTTATTCATACCTTCGTGAAGTGTCTTACCCATCGCGCCAAGCTTCGTGGTTTTTGCCATCCCCTATTTCTATCTAGCAATACAGGCAGCTTCGTTCTCGCCACGATTGGCGAGATCATCGGATTCCGCCTTGTATTCGGCTTTGGCTGCGGCGCCATTTCCGCCTTCTACACGCAGAATTTCCCGACCCGCTATTGCGCCATGGAAGGGTTCATAGAAGGACGGCCACAGTCCCTAGTCAGCTAGATTCACGGGCGCCATGAAGGATGTTGCGATCACGTTTTGGTAGACCCGCAGATACAGACTTTTGCGGTTCGCCGGTACCTGATACGTTCGGCCGTTTCTTCTCGCATGGAGAGATGAAACACATGTCGGAACTACACAGTTGGCTGAGCACTCAGCATCACGGCCTCCGGACCTACAAATCCCTAAAGCAAAAGTTGATAGCGCGAGCCAGTGCTGATCCGGAGCACGCCGCACTTTACAGGCTTCTTGCATCGATGATCGATCCTT
>WNFQ01006526.1_pt1 | contig 11896 bp, 11 predicted proteins | sample 5400171 | NCBI WGS metagenome assembly WNFQ01 (sample SAMN13153356, study PRJNA577476) | soil metagenome | isolation source: 20 cm soil under Madrone tree | place: USA:California | collected 2016-06-14
CCGCGCCTCCGGCGACGAGCTTGCCGTAGGCGATGAACGTCCCCCGATCCGTGATCGCCGGACGCGCGAGAAACGCGCCCGTCAGGAACACCCGGAGACACGTCAGGATCACGGCGCTCGCCGCGATCCATTCACCGACGACCCGAATACGAGAGCTGGGCTCGACGGAGCTCGACCGCGCGGTGACGGTCACTGCACCCGCATCGCGCGCGCGGGTTGCGACGCGAGCCCGAGATGGCGCAGGAGGAGGTCCTTCACCTGCGTCACGTGCACCGCGCCCTCGCGCGGCAACAGCTCGGCCTCGCTCGAGATGAGGACGGGACCGGTCGTCGCGACGCCATGCGAGCCGCGCACGAGCGACGGATCGAGCGGGATCACGTCCATCAGCATGCGGAAGCCGAGCGTCTTCTTCGCGAGCCGCCACCCGACTTGCACCGGCGGAAGCCTGAGCGTCGGATCCAGGAACAGCTCGACCGGGTCGTACCCGGGCTTGCGGTGGATGTCGACGGTGCGCGCGAACTCCGGCGCGCGCGCGTCGTCGAGCCAGTAATAGTAGGTGAACCAGCGGTCGGGTGCGGCGAGCGCGACGAGCTCGCCCGAGCGCGGGTGGTCGAGGCCGAGCGCGCGCTTCCCCTCGTCGTCGAGGACGCGCGCGACGCCGTCGAGGCCGGCGAGGAGCGCCTGCACCTCACGGACGCGCTCCACCCGCACGCGGAGGAGCCCCGCCTCGCGTAGCGCGCGGTTCACGTGCACCGCGCCGCTCACCGCGCCGATCTCGTACTCCGACAGCACGACGACGCGCGCGCCGTCGCGCCGCACGTGCTCGATGAGCTGGCCGGCGACGTCGTCGATCGCGCGCAGATCGGTCGCGATCTTCGCGTCGTGCGGACCGAGGCGCTGCAGGTCGTAGTCGAGGTGCGGCAGGTAGACGAGCGTCAGCGTCGGACGGCGGGTGTCGTAGACGTAGCGCGCCGCCTCGGCGATCCAGCGGCTCGAGCGAATGTCGGCGTTCGGTCCCCAGAAGTAGAAGAGCGGGAACTCGCCGAAGCGTCGCACGAGCTCGTCGCGCACCTCGGCGGGCTCGGTGTAGATGTCCGGGACCTTGAGGCCGTCGGCCCAGTAGATCGGCCGCGGCGTCACCGCGAGATCGACCGAGCTGTACATGTTGTACCACCAGAAGAGATTGGCGCAGGTGAACGACGGGTCGTGGCGCCGCGCCGCCTCCCAGATCTTCTCGCCGCCGACGAGCCGATTCGATTGTCGCCAGAGGAACACCTCGGCGAGATCGCGGAAGTACCAGCCGTTTGCGACGCAGCCGTGCTCGCGCGGCATGGTGCCCGTGAGCATGCTCGCCTGCGCGGTGCACGTCACCGCCGGCAGGACGGTCTCGAGCGGCCGCATCCCGCCCTCGCGCGCGAGCGCGGTGAGGTTCGGCGTGTGCGCCCCGAGGAGGTCGGCAGAGAGGCCGACGACATTGATCACGACGGTGCGCCGTGCCGTCATCGGCGCCTCGTAAACGCGGCGCCGCTGTGGCGGCCCGTGAGCGCGGCGCTCCCGGTTGCGGCGGCGGGAGCAGCGGCGTGCAAGCGGCGCGGCGTCATCTGCGTACGAACGGCTTCCGGCCGGCGCGTAGGACGGAGTTGCCTTCGAAGAGCTCGCGCTGGTCGACGTCCAGCTCGGCCTCGAGCTCGACGACGTCGAGGCGCCCCGACTGCGCGAAGAACGCCAGCGGGTTCCGCCAGACGACGGTCTCGATCGTCGCCGCATCCACGCCGCTCGCGGCCATGCGCGCCGCCGTCTTCGCGACCTTGAGCGGGTCGGAGATCCCCCAATCGGCGGCGCTGTTGATGACGATGCGCTCGGCGCCGTAGCGCTGGACGAGCGCGACCATGCGGTCCTCGTCCATCTTCGTCTCGGGATAGATCGAGTGCGCCGCCCAGCAGCCGCTCGCGAGGACGAGCGGCAGCGTCTCCTCGTTGTTGTGGTCGATGAGGACGCGCTCCTCGGGAAAGCGCGCCTCGCGCACGAGCGCGATCGAGCGCTCGGTGCCGCGCTTCTTGTCGCGATGCGGGGTGTGCACGAGAACCGGTAGCTCGTGTGCGCGCGCGAGCTCGAGCTGACGGGCGAAGACGTCGTCCTCCGCCGGCGTCTGATCGTCGAAGCCTACCTCGCCGACCGCGACGACGCTCTCCTTCTCGAGCCAGCGCGGGAGCAGCGCGAGGACGCCGTCGACGAGCGTCGGGTCGTTCGCCTCTTTCGGGTTCAACGCCAACGCGCAGAAGTGCCGGATGCCGAACTGTGACGCCCGGAACCGCTCCCACCCCACGAGCGACGCGAAGTAGTCCTCGAACGTCCCGACGTGCGTCCGCGGCTGCCCCACCCAGAACGCCGGCTCGACGACGGCGACGACGCCCGCGGCGGCCATCGCCTCGTAGTCGTCGGTGGTACGCGACGTCATGTGGATGTGCGGGTCGATGAGCTTCACGCGACGTTCCTACCACGTCCGCGCCGCCACGCACGACGCGCGCCGCCGAGTCGGGTCACGACGGGTCGACCAGTTTGGGTCGAGGCGCCTCGTCGGCAAACCGCGCGGCTCACGGGCACTCTCCCGCGAGGTGGGCGAGATCATCTGACACCGGCCGCCCGGCGGCGCGGCGCTCGGCCGCGTAGTCGCGCGCCATCCGCTCCAGCTCCGGCGTGCGACGGCCGTCGAGGCCGATGATGCGCGCGAGCGACACGTCGAGGAAGAGCGCCTTCAACAGCATCTGATTGAACGCCGGCGCGTCGAGGTAGCGCGCGGGAAACGGGTTCTCGCACGCGACCGCCTCGAAGATCGGCAGCACGCTCGTACGGCACGCGTCGGCGGCGAGCGCCGCGAAGCGCTGCGGATCCGGCAGCAGCGGCAGCGCCCGCAGGACGGCGCGACGCTCGTCGGTGTCGCCGCCACGGAAGCAGTCGCGGACGAGCGCCTCGACGTCGGGCCGCGTCGCCGCCGCGACGAGGAGTGCGATGCGCCAGAGCTCGTCGACGCGCCTCGCGAGCGGCCAGTCGACGCCGGCCGCCTTCAGCCGCGCGGTCTCGGCGTCGTCGAGGACGAGCGGCACTTTACCGACGCGGCGGCTCGCGGCGGTAAAGGCGGCGAGCAGCGCGCTCTTGTCGTCGGGCGTGACGACGGCGACGTCTGTCCGCGGCGCCAAGAGAGCGCGCAGCACGTCGAGTATCGGCGAGATGTCGGCTGCCACGGACGGATTTCCTATGCTATTTGCCGCGTATGCGCGACGTCCTCGAGTCGATTCTGCACCGTTTCGCCGCCGACACCGGCACCATTCACCGCCTCGATGGCGGCACCCTCGTCCTCGAGGCGGAGATCGGCCTCCCACCGCCGGTGGTCGCGATCGTCACCCGCGTCCCCGTCGGCAAAGGCATGGCCGGCCTCGCCGCCGAGCGCAACGAGCCGGTGTCGAGCTGCAACATCCAGGTCGACAGGACCGGCGACGTCCGCCCCGGCGCACGGCAAACGGGCGTCAACGGCGCGATCGTCGTCCCGATCCGCGACACTGCCGGCGCCGTTCGCGGCACGCTCGGCATCGGCGTGCATCGCGAGTACGAGTACGGCGAGGACGAGGTTGCGCGACTGTTAGAAGAGGCCGCGCGAATTCGGTTCGCGTAGCGGTTCTCGAGCAGTTTGGCTGCTCGCGCTGTGACAGTCCCGCTCCACGCTCAACTCTCCTGCGCGATTTTTCAGTCTCCCCGACAGCACCGCCTGGCTGTAGACTGTTGTCGATATTTCGCAGGGTGCGCTCTTTGGCATCAGAACGCCGCGCAAAAATGAAACGACTCGCTGCTGTCGTTGGAATTCTCCTGCTCGGATTCGCGGGCGGCGCCGTCGTGGCGACGACGGTGGAGATGCACGCGCGCCCAATGTACCGCGATATCCTCCGCTCCGAGCTCATCAGCACGCAAGAGTCGTTAGCTCGACAAGCTGAACGCGACGGCGACTATGTGCGAGCACTCGTCCACCGCTCGAACGTCGTGACTGCGAGCTCCGCCGAAGATCTCCACGCATTCGGTGCCGACTGGGTATCTGCGACGCTCGAAAAAGAATGGCGTTTCCTAGTGGCAGCGCTCGTTCTGCGCGCCATCGAACAGCATTCCGACCCTGCGGGAATCGGAGCACGGCGAGCCGAAGGAATCGCACGCGGGCAACTGGCGCTGGTTCTCGAACGCCTCGGCCGTAGCGACGAGGCTCAGGAGCAATGGATGCTCGCCGCAGGATTGTGGGATGGGCCGGTGGATCGGGTGCGCCGGATGGTGGAACGGACCGCCGCGGTAGATTGACCGCACCGAACGATGTCGTGGTACGTTCTGAATGCGCTGGCCACCGATGTGCTGCTACTGGTGTTCGCGTTCTTCTTTCTGCGATCGCCATCCATCAGCCCACTGCGACGCGCACTGTTGCTCGTTCCATTCTTGTGTTTAATCTTATCGGCCTACCTCACGTACACCACCCGACGGCCCAATCTGTGGTTCGAACTATCTCTCGAGCTGGAGGGCGCGCCACTCGCCGCCGTTCTATTGTTCGAGAGCATCACGTCGGCGATCTGGACGACGGAGATGGTGCGATGGTCCATCCGTTCGGGCGAGACGTGGACCGACCGACGTCATTGCATCATCGCGGGCACGTTATGCGGGGGATTGTTCGTCGCCCAGTGGATCTTGCTGCACCTCGGTAAAGCTCAAGCGCACAGGCTGTTACACCCGAGCAGTTGAGCCGTTCATCGCGTGACACTGCGCTCCAGCTTCCGCGACAGCGGCTCCGTCGCGTCCGCGTGCGCGGCACGCAAGAACGCGAGGATGACCGCCTCGTCCGACCGTAGACCGGCGACGTCGCGCGTCTTGGACGTGAGCCGCGCGAGCGTGTTGCAGAGCGTCCCGCCGAGATAGCCATCGAGCAGCGCCGGATGCACGTAGCATTTGCGACAGATTGCGGGCGTGTTGCCGAGCTGCGCGGCGACGCTCGTGATCGCTTGCGTGAGATTGCGCTTCGCGGCCGTCTGCGTGGGCGCGGCGCCGATCTCCTGTAACGCAGCGGCGGCGAGCACGGTGCCGGCCCACGTCCGGAAGTCCTTGGCGGTGAACTCGTCGCCGCTGATCTCGCGCAGGTACTCGTTCACGTCGGCGGAGCCGATCGAGTGCCGCGTGCCGTCGTCGTCGAGGTATTGGAAGATCTCGTAGCCGGGGATGTCCTGGCAGCGCTTCACGATGCGGGCGAGGCGGCGGTCGGTGATCGCGATCGCGTGGCGCTTGCCGCTCTTGCCACGGAACTCGAAGCGCAGGCGGTCGCCGTCGACTTCGACGTGGCGATCGCGCAGGGTCGTGAGCCCGAAGGAATCGTTGGCCTTCGCGTACTCCTCGTTGCCGACGCGGATCGCGGTCAGCTCCATCAGCTTCACGACCGTCGCCAGCACCTTCTCGCGCGGCAGGTCGGGGAGCGCCAAGTCGTGCTCGACGCGCGCCCGGATCCGCGGCAGCGCTTCGCCAAACGTGATCATGCGGCCGTACTTCGTCTCGTCGCGGGTCGCGCGCCAGCGTGGATGGTAGCGGTACTGCTTGCGCCCGCGCGCGTCGCGACCGGTCGCTTGCACGTGGCCGTTCGCGACCGGGCAGATCCAGACATCTCTCCATGCCGGCGGGACCGCCAGCACGCGGATGCGTCGCAGCTCGTCGGGGTCGCGGAGCGGTCGCCCAGAAGGGCCGACGTACGTGAACGACGCACCGGCGCGACGGCGGCGGATGCCTGGTGTCGAATCCGTGACGTAGCGAAGCCGCGCCGCCTTCGCCGATTCCACCGGATCGACGGCCACCGGCACATCGACGGCCGGCGCGCGCCGCCGCGGCGCCGTGCTGCGGCGTCGTGGATCATGCTGCGGCAGTCGCAGCTCCCCTCGATTGGTGTCTCGCTGCGTTTGCGCTCGCGCCACCGAACAATTCTGACGGCGACCGGTAGGTAGGCAACCCATCGACCGAGATGCCTTACCCTGGTGACCGCGCTGCAACGCACTTCACGGGAACAGACGAGGCGCCCTCGCTCGTCCGGCCAGTAGCATGGACGGCGACGACGGCGCACGCTCAGATTAGACGCCGCAGCGTCGAGGAGGTTCACCATGGCACGCAACGATGCAGGCAGCACGAGCCGTCGGGCACCCAGCCGCGGCGCGACGCCGGATCGCCCGACGGGCGCGGCGCGCGAACAAACACGCGGTCGCGGCGACGTCGCCCCGCGGCAGCGGTCGGAGACTGCCTCACGCCGCCCGGCCGACGTCCCGTTGCGCGCGGGTGGAGAACAATCCGTCGACTTCTGGCCCGGCGAGTACTGGACGCCGGAGATCGAAATGTTCCGGCGCGGGGACGCGCTCGTCGTGCGTGCCGATCTGCCGGGGTTGAAGCCGGACGAGGTGACGGTCGAGGCGACGGACGACACCCTCGCGATCCACGGCGAGCGGCGACGCGAGTGCGAGGAGAGCGACGCCGGCTACTACCGCAGCGAGCGCAGCTACGGCAGCTTCCACCGCCGCGTCAGCCTTCCGCGCGGCGTCGACCCCGACCGCATGGAGGCACAGTTCAAGGACGGCGTTCTCGAGGTGACGATGCCCGCGGACGCGGCGAAGGAGCGCGAGCGCGGGCGGCGCATCGACGTCAAAGGAGGCTGACGTGAAAGCCGTCGTCTTCCACGGCGTCGGCGACATCCGCCTGGACGACGTCGCCGAGCCGAGGATCCAGGACGCGAACGACGCAATCGTGGGCCTCACCTCGAGCGCGATCTGCGGCACCGATCTGCACTTCATCCGCGGCACCGTCGCCGGCATGAGGCCGGGGACGATCCTCGGCCACGAAGGCGTCGGCGTCGTCGAGGAGATCGGCCGCGAGGTGCGCAACCTGCGCGCCGGCGACCGCGTCGTGATCCCGTCGACGATCGGCTGCGGCAGTTGCTCCTACTGCCGCGCCGGCTACTACGCGCAATGCGACGGCGCGAACCCGAACGGCCCGCACGCGGGGACGGCGTTCTTCGGCGGCCCGGAATCGAGCGGCCCCTTCCACGGCCTGCAGGCGGAGCGGGCACGGGTGCCGTTCGCGAACGTCGGGCTCGTGAAGCTGCCGGAGGAGGTCGTCGACGACCAGGCGATTCTCCTCTCCGACATCTTCCCGACCGGCTACTTCGGCGCCGACATCGCGGAGATCGCTCCCGGCGACACCGTCGCGGTCTTCGGCTGCGGCCCGGTCGGCCAGTTCACCATCGCGAGCGCGCGGCTGATGAGCGCCGGACGGATCTTCGCCGTCGACACGATCGCGTCGCGGCTCGAGATGGCGCGCGCGCAGGGCGCCGAGGTGATCGACTTCAACGTCGACGATCCCGTGGCGGTGATCCGCGAGCTCACCGGCGGCAGCGGCGCCGACCGCGTGATCGACGCCGTCGGCGTCGACGCGACGCACCCGAGCAGCGGACCGGCGGCGAAGCAGGCGAAGCAACACGCAGCGGAGTTCGCGCAGGAGCTGGAGCAGGTCGCACCGGAACGCCATCCGGCGGGCGCCAACTGGCACCCCGGCGACGCCCCATCGCAGGTGCTCGTGTGGGCCGTCGAGGCGGTCGCGAAAGCGGGTACGCTGGCGATCATCGGCGTCTATCCGCCGAGCGCGCGCGCCTTTCCGATCGGCCAGGCGATGAACAAGAACCTGACGCTGCAGATGGGGAACTGCAATCATCGCAAGTACGTCGCGATGCTCGTCGACCTGGTGCGGAGCGGCGCCGTCGATCCGACGCACGTGTTGACGCAAATCGCGCCGCTCAGCTCGGCGGTCGAGGCCTACAAAGCCTTCGACCAGCGCCAGCCGGGGTGGATCAAGGTCGAGCTGCAGCCGGCCGCGTGAGCGCGGTGGTTACGCCGCAGTTTGCGGCCGTGCCAGGACCGCGATCGGCGCGCCGACCCAGATGTCGCCGGGCTCGACGACCTTCCAGTAGATGCCGCGCAGGTTCCGGTCCCGTGTCGGCGGCGCTTGCACGAATCGCAGCGCATCCGCGCCGAAGCGGCCTTGGAACTTGACGCAGCCGTTATGCGGCTTCGGTGTGACCTCGACCACGGCATCGCCGACGCGGATGCGGGTCGCGGCCGGGAGATTTTCGGCGGAGATGTCGAGATCGACGAAGAGATTGTCGCCGAACACCATGAGCGGCTGCCCGTTCGCGATGAGCGTGGCGACGTCATGGCGCATGACGGTGAGCTGGGCCTCCGGATCGCGCGGCGGGCGGCGGCTCCAGCCGTCACCGGGCACGCCGTCCTCGCAGGTCACACGCACGCACTCGCACGCGTCGCGTACGCCGTCGGCGCGCCGACAGACGATCAGCAGCACTCGTCCGTGATCGCGCGGGGCCGCCGGCAGCGCGCGCAACGCGCCCTCCAGAATCGCAAGCGAACGATGCTGGGCGGCGTCGCCGACCGGTCTGTATGCCTCCCGACGGAGCTCACTCATGCGTGCGCATCGTCCACGGAGCATGACGTAGCATGATCGGGATGTTACTAGCGACGTCGGCGTGCGTGCGACAACTCGGCGAGCGCGATACACCGTCCTGTAAATCATGCCTGACGTCCGCCGCCCCCGCGCCGGACGAGAGAGGATTCCCGATGCCACTGGTCGATCTCCGCCGCGACGGCGACGTCTTCGTGCTCACGATGCGCGCCGGTGAGAACCGCTTCAATCGCGCGTCGGTGAACGCGCTGAACGAGGCTCTCGATACTGTCGAGGCATCGACCGGGCCGGCGGCGCTCGTGACCGTCGGCGAGGACAAGTTCTTTTCGAACGGGCTCGACCTGACGTGGATGGCCGGCGACGGCAGTCACGAGGGCGGCCGCTTCGTCGGCGACGTGATGCGCCTCCTCGGCCGATTTCTCGTGCTGCCGGTGCCGACGGTCGCGGCGATCAACGGCCACGCGTTCGCCGCGGGCGGCATGCTCGCCCTCGCCCATGACTTCCGTGTCATGCGCGCCGACCGCGGCTTCTTCTGCCTACCGGAGGTGCGCTGGCGCGGGCCGCGGCGCTCGCCGGGAAGAACCGCGCGACGTACGGGGCCCTGAAGCGGGGCATGTACGGCGCCGTCTACGACGTGCTGGCGGGCGGCACTCTCGGCGCGGCGGAAGACCGCGCCAGCTCGAGCCCGACGCGCGCCTGAGGCCGCGGCGCGCGATAGAGCGCGAGCGTGCCGAAGATCGTCGCGGTCGTCGCGATCGCGCGTCGCATGAGCTCGCCTCCTTCACGAGCAGTAGTTGGTCAGCGTCTCGCCAGTGTCAATTGCGCGGGAATTTGACTTTTTTGGGATTTGCGGCAGCTTTCGCGCAGGCGGCGCAATACCGCCGAGGAGGAAGTCATGCCCGAAGGCGCCGTGAACCACTACAAGGCGGACCTGCGCGCGATTCAGTTCACGCTCTACGAGCATCTGCACGTCGAGCAGCTGTTCGCGCACGAAGCCTTCTCGCACCTCTCGCGCGAGGAGTGTGACGCGACCATCGAGCAGTGCCTGCGGTTCGTGAACGAGTATACCGGTCCGCTGAACGGTCCCGCAGACCGCGTCGGCTGCGTCCTCGAGGACGGCGTCGTCCGTACGCCGGCCGGCTTCAAGGAGGCGTGGCGGAAGCTCTACGACCTCGGCTTCATGTCGTTCGCGATGCCGCTCGACGCCGGCGGCTTCGGCGGCCCGCATGCGATCGGCGTCGTCCTCGAGGAGCTGGAGAGCGGCGCCAACACCGCGTTCACCATGTACCAAGGACTCACACACGGTGCTGCCGACGTGATCGAGGTCTTCGCGCTGCCCGAGCACAAGCAACGCTTCCTGCCGCCGATGATGGACGGACGCTTCTCGGGGACGATGTGCCTCTCGGAGCCGCACGCCGGCTCCGACGTCGGCGCGACGAAGACACGTGCGAAGCACGTCGCCGGCAACGTCTACGAGATCACCGGCACGAAGTGCTGGATCTCGGCCGGCGACCACGACCTCACCGAGAACATCATCCACCTCGTGCTCGCACGCATCGAGGGGGCGCCGGCGGGCACGAAGGGGCTCTCGCTCTTCATCGTGCCGAAGGTCTGGGTGAACGACGACGGCTCGCTCGGGAAGCCGAACGACGTCGTCACCGCGTCGATCGAGCACAAGCTCGGCATCCGCGCCTCGGCGACGGCCGTCCTCAACTTCGGCGAGAACGGCGGCTGCCGCGGCATCCTCGTCGGCCGAGAGCCGCACATGGGGATGCGGCAGATGTTCCGCATGATGAACGGCGCCCGCATCGCGGTCGGCGTACAGGGGCTGTCGGTCGCGTCGACGGCGTACCTGAACGCGCTCGCCTACGCACGCGAGCGGCTGCAAGGCTCGTCGGCCAAGAACTTCAAGGACCCGAATGCGCCGCGCGTTCCGATCATCGAGCACTCCGACGTCCGCCGCATGCTTCTCGAGATGAAGGCGAAGGTCGAGGGCATGCGGACGCTGGCGGTGAAGCTGGCGCTCCATTTCGACCTCGCGCACGCGCTCGCGAGGACCGACGAGGCGAAGGCGATCTACCATCAAGGCCAGGTCGATCTCCTCACGCCGATCGTGAAGGCGTACTGCTCCGACCAGGCCTTCCGCATCGCCGAGCTCGCGATCCAGACCTACGGCGGCGCCGGCTACGTCTCCGACCATCCCGTCGAGCAGTACTGCCGCGACGCGAAGATCTTCTCGATCTACGAGGGCACGAACCACATCCAGGCGCTCGATCTCGTCGCCCGCAAGCTGCAGGAGCACGGCGGCGACAACTTCCGCCACTTCCTGCGCGAGATCGCCGAGTTCGTCGAGGCGCACGGGCAGCAGCCCGGAATCGGTACCGAGGTGCGCGCGCTCGGCGAGGCGAGCGAGGCGCTGCAACGCGCCGCCGCCGCGCTCATGGAGTTCTTCATGAGCGGCAAGATCGATCAGGTGACCTTGGTCGCGAACGCCTTCCTCGAGAGCATGGCGGAGGTCACGATCGCCCACCTGCTGCTGCAGGCGGCGGTGATCGCCGACGCCAAGCGCCAGGAGGAAGGCGACGAGCAGAGCCAGGAGGACTACGACTTCTACTCAGGAAAAGTCATGGCCGCGAAGCACTTCGTGAGCTACGTCCTCCCCGGCCTGCACGCCAAGATCGGCGCGATGATCGGCGGCGACCGCAGCGCGCTCGACATGTCGGACGGCGCGTTCTCGACGGCGTACTGACGGCATCCCGCCGCGCGAAGACGGCGGGACGTGTAGCGCAACGGCGCCGCGAGTCAGCGGTGCTCGACGACCGCCTTCGGTCCGAGCGCGCGGCGTTTCACGCTGCCCAGCGCCGCGAGGTAGCTCTCGCGGATCGCGGTACGCAGCGAGTGCAGCGGAAAGGGCGCGCCCTTGTCGCGCAAGTAATAGAGCGTCGTGACGCGTGAGCGCGTCCCGTCAGGCGACGGGTCGATCGTGTACTCGGCGGAGTTGTCGGTGAATCGCGCCTCGATCGTCTTGAACGAGAGCTTGCGCTTCTGCGGCTCGATCGTCCACTCGATCGTCGCGCTGTTCGGTCGTCCGAGGACCTGATTGGTGATGTCGATGGTCTTCTTGTTGTCCTTGCTGGATACCAGCTTCGACTCGGTCACGCCCTCGACGAACTCGGCGTGATGCTCGACGTCGCTGAACGCCATGAAGAGCGCGTCGGCGGGAGCGTTCACGAGCGACACGAACTCCATCCGGACCGACCCATCCTTGAGCGTATCCTCCGACCGGGAGAGCATGAAGTCCTCCTGGTGCTCCCAGTCGAAGCGTTCGCCGCGCAGGCAGGCGGCAGACAAAAGGAACACGGCGAGCATCCAA
>WNFQ01011939.1_pt1 | contig 11894 bp, 10 predicted proteins | sample 5400171 | NCBI WGS metagenome assembly WNFQ01 (sample SAMN13153356, study PRJNA577476) | soil metagenome | isolation source: 20 cm soil under Madrone tree | place: USA:California | collected 2016-06-14
CACAAAGCGGCGGGGCGTCCTGCGGGAATCCTGGCAAAGTGCAACAGTCTTACAGACACCGCCCTCATCGAGGAACTGTACGCCGCGTCGGCTGCCGGCGTACCGATAACGCTCATCGTTCGTGGTGTGTGTTGCCTCCGTCCCGGCGTTCCGGAGTTGAGCGAAAACATTCAAGTGGCGAGCATTGTTGGAAGGTTTCTGGAGCACTCGCGCATATATCAGTTTTCCAATGGCGGCGACGAAGAGATGTATCTCGGAAGCGCCGACTTGATGCACCGCAATCTGAATCGCCGCGTGGAGGTTCTCTTTCCAATCGAAGAACAGCAGCTTCGCAGTCGAGTGCGTCAGGAAATCCTCGAAAACGGCCTTGCCGATAACACCAAGATCCGTTGGCTGCAGCCGGACGGCACCTACCAGCGGGCAGCAGAGAACGGAGATGCGCCGCACAATTCTCAGGAAGACCTGATGTCGAAGTACCAGGCGTCAGTGATGTCCTGATTTCTCGCCACTTCGAAGGGAAAGAATTTTCAGCCGCGGATTACGAGAATGACGCGGATGGGCGCGCACTATCTTTGATACCACCATCCGCGTCATTCGCGTAATCCGCGGCTGGACCTAATGCGCGACCCATTCGTCTTCGCGAACAAGTCCGGAACAGGGCCGCCCGGAGCGGAGCGAAAGATCCCGCTGTACAGCGTTCGCTCTGCCGGTTTCGGAAGGCGGAATAACCTGCAATTGTTTCGGCCGTACTTTGTCCAGAAAACGCCGGGTTTGCAGGTCGGCAAGATCGGCTCTGTGGGTTCTTTCGGCCCGCAGCAAAACGCGGCAGGGGCCTTCTTCGCCTTGCACGATGTGTGAGCTTGCCGAGAAATCAAGCATCCTGCAGAACCTGGAAGTTATCGCCCGGTCTGCTCGAAACAGCAGCCAGGTGTGTGTGAAGTTGCCGACAACAAAGAGCCGTCTGGCTTCCAGAAGCAAATACAACGGCAAGTTCAGTCCGCGATAAGGCTTCAGGACCGCCATCTGGGTGTACCTTCCGACTCGGTCCGCTCCGTTGAAGGGCAATTCGTATTTGTCGTGCAGAGCGTGGTTACCGGTAGTGCCGATGAGCGTCAGGGTGGCCACAACTTCGTCGTCCGGCAATACCCTCGCGATCAACTGGCTGGCACGGGGCCTCTCGTCTGGAGCTATCCGGCAAAGTTCAGTAGCCCATTCGGTACCGAATACCTGACGACGCACCCACGCCGCCGCCGCTTCCTGTTCGAGACTCGTAACTGGTTCTATTCTTATTTTCATAAAGGACGACAATTCCCGATGTCGCCGCCCGTGATAGCAACAACCGTTCCATGGTCGCGTCCATGTGAGCCCATGGCGGCAAAGCTATGGTGCTCCGAGAGATAAGACGGCCCAGTGTCTGTGCGAGGCACCGCAGGTGAGGTTGGTAATCCTATACTTTTAGGATGCCGGACTATCCAAAAGTACTGTTACTCGCGGCCGGCCACCGCCTGTACCGCCTGCACGATGTCCGGATAGGCAGCGCAGCGGCAAAGGTTGCCGGATAAATAGTGACGGATTTCGTCCGTTGTCGGGTGGGGATGGCGGTCGAGCAGTTCCTTGGTCATAAGAATGAATCCCGGCGTGCAAAAGCCGCATTGGAATGCGCAGTTCGCAACAAAGGATTCCTGGATCGGATGAAGTTCGGTACCGAGGGCGAGTCCCTCCACAGTAGTGACTTCAGCTCCATCGACAAAAGCCGCAAGGTAGAGACACCCGCTCACAGCAATTCCGTTCACGAGTGCCGTACAGCAGCCACAGAGCCCCTGCCCGCAACTTTCGCGTGCTCCGAAAAGACTGAAATCGCGCCGCAGGACCTCGACCAGAGTCTCATGTGTGGCGATCTGGGCAATAGCGGGACGGCCATTCAGCTTGAATCGGATGGTCCGCCGGTATGTCTCTCTCATTAGTCTCTCTCCAGGGGTTGTTCCTGCGCCTGGCGCAACGCACGCAGTACACGCTCAGGCGTAAGCGGCATTTCCGTAATACGCACTTCGATTGCGTCATAAAGCGCATTTCCGATCGCAGGCGAAACGCAGAACATGCCGGTCTCGCCTACTCCCTTCGCGCCGAATGGCCCATGCTGGTGCGGGACTTCCACGAGTTCGCCGGTGAGATCGTGCGGCAGGTCGAGCATACCCGGGATCTTATAATCAGCGAAGCTGGCATTCACGACCTGCCCGTCGCTGAAAATCATCTCCTCGAAGATGGTGAAGCCGAATTGCATTATGCCTGCGCCGATAAGCTGGCGCTCGACGATATCCGGATTGATCGCCGAGCCGGCATCCCCCACGTTGACGAGTTTTGTGACCTGAATGCGTCCGGTTTCGGTATCGACTTCAACTTCGGCGCCCGCACCTCCGAGCATCCAAAACGGCGTGATTTGACGAGACTGGCCTGTGTCATGGTCCGGCTTTTCGTAGGGCGGTATAAACGAACCAACACCGATAATATTTCCGGCCTGCATCGCAAACCGTGCCACCATGACGTCGCGGAATGTCATTCTGGTGCCCGACTGCGCAATGACCGCGCCGTCCCGGCACTCCAGTTCATCGATATCCCTCTGAAGAGCCGTCGCGGCCATCCGCAATAGCTGCGTGCGGGCATCGTCCGCCGCACGGCGCACGGCGTTTCCCATGTGATAGGTGGAACGGGATCCAAGCGTTGCCATGTCGTACGGAGTCACATCGGTGTCGGGATGAATAACGCGGATCGCTTCGGCCGTTACGCCAAGAATTTCCGCAGCGATTTGTGCCATGGCGGTATCCGAACCTTGACCCATGTCTACAGTGCTGCAGCAAATGCCGCAGCTGCCGTCTCCGTAGATGTTCACCATCGCAACGGAGGTCGTCGGCGCGACGCACGCCTTGATGCCAATCGCGATACCGCGGCCGCGGCGAATCGTTCCCGAACCACGATCGAATGGGCGGTCCCACTCCATGCGCTCGGCCAGGCGGTCCAGAATCGCGTCGATATTGATGTCGGTCATCAACATTCCGGTGGCGTGCGGCCTGCCTTCGCGGAGTATGTTCCGGCGCCGAAACTCGAGAGGGTCCATCTTCAGCGCGCGTGCAATGATGTCGGCCTGAGACTCGTACGCCCAGACTACCTGAGAGATACCGAACCCGCGCAATGCTCCGGCGGGCGGCTCGTTCGTGTAGATCGCGTGGCTCTCGAGCGCAATATGCTCAATGTCGTAAGGACCCGCGGAAGTAAACCCCGACTTCTGGGCGACCCGCGGACCGATATCCGCATACGCGCCTCCGTTCCACCATGTTTCTGCTTCGCGAGCTACGATGCGGCCGTCTTTGTTGACGCCTGTCTTGAGCCGGACTGTCGCTCCGTGCTTCGTGATCGTATAGAACTGTTCTTCCATCGTGAAGCCGCAACCAGTGCCTCCAGCTTGATGTATAACTTCCCGCCAAAACCGCCGCCCAAAAACGCCGTTCGAACGCGAACTCGATTTTCGGGCCAGCCCAGCAGACGGCTTACTTCGGAGCGGACGAACGAAGGACTTTGGGATGCGGTATGAATCGTCAACCCGTTCCCGCCGGCCAGCTCGGCGACCGTCACGTAGGGTTCGAGAGGAGCATGGATCACCTTGCCGTTTCGAAATGTGTCTTCGAAGATGTGATCCGATTCCCGGAAACCCTTCTCCAGATCGCCGCGACGCACATGCGCACTGAGAGCGACGTTAGTGCCGGATTGTCCTTGCAGGTACTTCAGGTCGGCGAAAGTCGCGGCCGGTCTTAGCTTGTCGTGGACGATCGGAGCGTCGGCCTTTGCTGCGGCGACCTCGTCGAACACCGGCTCCAGAGGTTCGTACTCCACTGAAATCAAGTCTGCCGCTTCTTCCGCGACGTGCGGATCGGACGCCAGCGCCACGGCCACGGGCTCACCGGCGTAACGCACCTTTTCGAGGGCAAGAATCGGCTGGTCGTGAAAGGCCGGGCCGTAGTATGGATCCGGGATCAACCGCCGGACATCTTCACCTGTGATAACGGCATGGACGCCTTCTACAGCGAGGGCCGCCGTCACATCGATACTCAGTATCCTGCCGTGCGGAATCGAACTTCGAGCAATCTTGCCGTAGAGCATTCCGGGCAAAATCAGATTGTGGATATATTCCGCGCTGCCATCGACCTTAGCCCTGCTTTCCAGTCGCCGAACGGAGCGTTTTACCTGTCCCGAACCGGGAGACTTGCGCCTGGTTGTTCCCGGCGGCTCGATCACCTTAGCGGTCGATTCGGTGTAGCGTGAAGCCATATCACTCCGCTCCGTTCGATCGTGAATCGAATGCTCGTTCCAGCGCGCGTCGAACGTGGACGCGCACCATCTCGCGTTTATAGGACGCGCTGCCATGAAGGTCGGTTAGCGGCTGTACCTCGCCGGCGGCAGCGTCTGCAGCTTTTGAAAACACCTGCGGAGTGGGAGTAGCGCTAACCAGCAATTCTTCGGCGGCAGCGATGCGCATCGGGCGCTCCGTTGCGGCACTCACCGCAACGCGCGCCTCGGTGATCACGTTCGAATCCACCGTATACCAAACGGCTGCTCCGACTGTAGGCCAATCATCAGCTGAGCGCGCGGTGAATTTTTCGTACCAGCAACAGACGCCGTGCGGCTGGCCGGGCACATCCACTGCCGTGATGAGCTCGTCCTTTGCCAGGGAAGTCTGATAATACCCAACGAAAAGGTCTGAAACACTGATCCAGCGCTGACCACGGCTGCTGACTGCCGACACTTTCGCGCCGAGCGTAAGAAGGATGGGTGGCAGATCCATGTGCGGATCGCCGTGAGCGAGGTGTCCACCGAGAGTAGCCACGTTGCGTATTCGGATGTTCGAGAGGGTTCTCAATGCCCGGCTCATCACAGGATAAGTGTCGGCAAGCATCGGCGAATATTCCATCTCCGCCAGCGACGTCATGGCCCCGATGCGTAGCCCGCTACCCTCGTTCGTGCGGATGCCGCGAAGCTCGCCATCGAGCCGGCGCAAACTGACGAGACGCGTGGGTTGAAACAGCCGCGTTTTCATCATCAACATGAGCGCCGTGCCGCCCGCAATTGCGCGCACGCTCTTGTCCTGGGGATCGAGAAGTTTAACGGCTTCACCGAGGGTTGCCGGCTCAACCAGATCGAAGGATCTCATACGCCCGCTCTGGTGGGTGTTCGCTCAATCGCGGCTTTCAAATTTGCCGCAAACTCCCTGGCGACCTCAGCGCTCTTCGCTCGAAACACGGGCTCACCCAAGCCGCCGAGTTTTCCGGTAAGACCGACACTGGCAGTGTAGCGGATGTCGGTTTGGCTGGGACCAGCTTCGGAAAGCTGCAGCCCCGCACTGGCCGTTACACGGCCGATAAGTCCGATTGCTTCTCCCGTGATCTTCGCCCCGATTGCGTTGGGCGGTTCAAGATTGACGACTTCGACGGTAACCTTGAAACTGAGCGTAATAAACGCGACCTCATTGGTCAGCACTGCAGAATACACCCCGGGAGAGAGCAGGCACAGATCTCTGCATCCTGGGATGCACTGCGCCAGCCGCACTGGATCCCCAACGAAATTGAATGCAGTGGCGCTGTCTACGTCAACACGGATCTGTCCGGAAGTTTGCAAAGCCATCGGCGCGCGATAGTATATGAATACGTGTGGAAACACAAAGGCACTGTAGCGGCGGTCTGTGACCGCCGGCGGTCACAGACCGCCGCTACAGTGTTGTGTTTCCTGATCAGAACAGGTCCTTCCACTTCGAATTCGTCCAGATGGTCATAGGGACGGCAGGCATCGATGATCGCTTTGGAGCTGAATGTAGCGTTGTAGGGATACGCAACGTACATCGGGTCGTTCTTCGAACCCATGCCGCGCTGGATGATGTCGATGCCGGTCGCGGGATCCGATCGGGTGGCGACAGCCCAGATCACTTCCTGCAGGTTCGATGGATCGATGTCTTCGTCTACAACCACCGAGTAGCGAGACATGTAAGCGCCGACCCCGCACTGGTTGAGGATGTGGCCCGCCTGACGTGCGTGGCCCGCAAAGCGCTGTTTGATCGATACGACGTTGAACATGCGCGCTCCGCCGATCTCGTGCGCCCAGACCGCCCGGACATCCGGTACGCCTGCCGCAATCAGTGCATCGTACAGCAACGCCGAACGCATCACGGCTTTCGAATACGAGTAGTCGTTCGGAGGTTTCGCCGGCGGGCTTCCCATGATGATGGGATCGTTGCGGTAGTAGATTCGCTCGAGCGTTACCACGGGCGCTTTACCGGCTTTGCCGGGATAGTATCCGTGAAATTCACCAAAGGGACCTTCGGTGCGCTCGTCATCGGGTTGCACCCAGCCTTCCAGGACGATTTCCGAAGCCGGCGGAAAGGGAAGCCCGGTGGCTTCGCCGTTCACGACCGCGACCGGCTGTTTGAGAATCGCGCCCATGTAGTTGTACTCGCACATCCCGAACGGGATCTCGATCCCGGAGATGAGATAACCCAGCGGGTCGCCGCCGAGCACGATAACAACAGGGAAGGGCTTCCCGGCCTTCTTGTACTTCTCGTACTGGATGCGGCCATGCTTTCCCTGGATCATATCGATCGCGACATGATTGCGATCATGGACCATCACGCGGTAGGTGCCGACGTTCACCCAATCCGAATCGAAATCTCGCGTCACCACCGAGCAGCCGGTGCCGATGTAGCGTCCGCCGTCCAATTCGTGCCAGAACGGCGCTGGAAAAGTCAGCACATCGACGTCGCCGCCTTTCTGGACGTTTTCGAACACCGGCCCGTCCTCGACGGCGACCGGCTCGTAATTTGCTGCCTGTGTCTGCCAGACGTGCGGCTTGCCGCGCAGCTCGTCCACAAGTCGACGATGCATTGTTTGTATGGGAAGGCGAAGGATGGAAGACAGGCGCGCCGGGCTGCTCGTGCTGCAGGTCAGGACGCGAAATCCCTTCGGGTAGCCGGCAATCTCGTCGAATAGCAGCGCCGGCGGCCTGTCCTTTTTCACGTTGAGTTCGCTGATGGCGCCGAGTTCGAGATTCCAATCGGCGCCACGAACTTCCTTCAGTTCGCCGAGCGCCTCGACCTCGGGCAGCCAGGCGCGCAGGTCGAGGGGGTTCCCCACGGTTTTCATCCCTACAGTTTCGTGCTTCACAGCGAAATTCCGAGGTCCCCCCTCCGCGAATCAGTTCGTCGTCTTCGTCGCTTTGTCCGGATGCAGGATCAGCTTTTGCACACGCCAATTCACGATTTCAGCGACATAGAGTTCGTTTTCAGATGGGCAGGCGATTTCGTGAATCCACCCGAATTGTTTGGGCTGTCTGCCGGCCCGGCCAAGGACGCCGAGAATCTTTCCGTCCAGCGATAGCTTGTACAGGCGGCCCGGGAACGCGTCTGCGGCATACAGGACTTGATTCGGGCCGGGTGTGATGCAGATGGCCCACGGAGAACCCGCGTGCTGGCTACCGACAGTTGCGTCGCTCGGGATGGGACCCATCCAGGGACGCGCGTCCGCAGGGACCGGGACGTCGAGTTTGATCTGGCGGAGGAATTTGCCGTCCGGATCGAAGACCTGAATCCGGAAGTTACCGCGATCCGCCACGTAGATGTTTCCCTTGGCGTCCGCGGCGATGCTGTGCGGCGTGTCGAACTCACCAGTGTTTTTGCCCGGCGTGCCCCATGACTTTACCCAGTCGCCGTTCTTATCGAATTTCGCCACGCGCGAATTGATGTACCCATCACTGATGAAGATGTTGCCCTGTGTGTCCCAGGTAACGTCGGTCGGCTGTCTGAACTGGCCGTCCACTGCAGGCCGCGGCGGATTGACGCGGGTCCAGGCTTCGGCGCCGTCATCGGATGCCTCCTTCTTGCGGCCGAACACCATGACAACCCGTCCCTCCGGATTGAACTTGATGATCATGTCCGAGCCTTTGTCGACGGCCCAGAGATTGTCGTCCTTGTCGACCCGCACGGTGTGCGCATACGACCATGCGTAGAGGTTCTTTCCGACCTCGCGGATGTATTTTCCGTCAGGGCCGAACTCGAGTATCTGCGATGCCGTCGCAGCATACGCGGGCCCCGTCGTGTTGCCGCGATTGTACACAAATACGTGTCCTTTCGAATTGACGGCAACACCTGACGCCTCACCGAAATGTAAGTCCGGCGGAAGCTTGAAAAAGTTCGGCACGGAGTCAAACGGTATCTCTGGCACGGACTGCTGAGCATAGAGCACAGGACTCAGCAACAAAAGCAACACAACAACGAAGCTTTTCACAGTGGCCTCCTTAAACAATTCTTCGGTTGGCCACCAAAATAAATCTTGCCGTGTGGGCCTGCCAAGACATTTGTTGTGAAGCAGGCGGAATTCGGGGAGCTGAACTATTCAAGAAGGCGAACTGTGAGCCTTATAGATCGGGCTTACGCCGCCATGCGCAGGCGGTCATGAAACTCCGAAAAGAACAGGTCGATTTCTTTTTCGGCACGGCTTCTCGCATAGCCGTAGCGCGTCTGAAGGAGATCGATGAGTTTCGACGAATCGGTGCAGCACTCCTCGATTTCGGATTCGGTAAGCTGGTCCCAGCGGCGCGTGAGCTCGCCGCGGAGAAGATGGTTTGGATCCCTGGCATACTTCGCTTGCGGCATAAGCGACTCCTTTGTAAACAAAAGTCAGAAGTCAAAACGGCCCATGCAGGTGAGAAATCAGTATGGGACCTGCGCTCGAATTAAAGCAATAGTTTTATGCGCGGCGGAATGCGCCCGGCCGATCCTGGGGCAACTCGAATTTTGAAGTCTGTCCCGGCTTTCCCGTTGCCGATCGCTTCGGCGCCGGTTTTGCCGCGGCCTCCTTGGCTCTCATGGCCTTCAGTTTCTTGCTCTTGTTCGCTCCATCCTTCTTCTTTCGCTGTTTATGATTCGGCATGCGCTGCACCCCTTTTGTAAAACTCAGTGCAAGTTCCTTGCCGCTCCGCGGCCGCACTTCTGTTTTCTCAGAAAAGTTCTTCCGTTTTGTGAATTTTTTAAAAGCGGCCAAAGCGTAAATTGTTGAGTGGATTGGAGGGAGGCTTTGGTGATCCGTGTGCACAATAGCGACAGCAGTCCACCGCGAGAAACAACAGCAGGTGGGAAGGTAGGGATGGTGGACCGAAACTCCTCGGTTACACAAAACGCCGGCGGTGCTCGCCGGCGTTTTTGTTTTGTGGGGAAAGATTTTTAGCCGCGAATTACGCGGATGGGCGCGCCATATCTTTACAAGTCTGGGAACAAGACGGCGAATGGCGCGCCCATCCGCGTAATTCGCGTAAACCGCGGCTAAAAATCTTTCCTACCGAAGTTGAGGACGCCCGGCGCCGCCTGAAAACACATTCCCCGGATCGACGGCAGCTGGCTCTGCATCATCGATGGCGGTGAGGACGATCATTCCGCCTCGCTCCACACCGACGTTAAGGTTGAGCAGCGCACGCCTGTCCGTCGTCACCGCCATTTCGTTGGGTTCGGTTTCAAGATAGCGATTGAGCACTTTCAGCCTGTAGGCGGTCACACCGAGGGCGCCTCGAATCTTGCCGTTGAAAAAGTCCGCATCGGTCGCGTTCATGAGGAAGATTGTTCGTCCGTCGGCGGGTAATTCCGAGAAGTCCAGATTTCGAACGTAAACGAACGTCCGATCCTGTGCCTCGATCTTGTGGTTGGGCACTTTCAACTGGCCGAAAAGCGAAAAGCGGCCGTTCGCCAGATCCATCTGATGCGCTTTGTAAAAACCGAGCCAGGACTTCAGCATTGCAAGTGTAGAGTGCGGGGAGTAAATGAGGGTCGGACCAAAAGCGGGAACGCCAACCATCACCGATGTGATGATGAACCGGGATACCGAAACTTCGTCCGTCGAGTCCGGCCAGTACATCTGATCGGCCGCGAACACGACACCTTTGCTGAAAGGCCGCAGATGCATGGAGTTCAACCGCATGCCATCGAAGTCGCCCGGCGAGTCCCCGGTTTGCCAGACGTTCGCGAAAGATTTCGTATTGAGATTCGCGTACCTGGCCCGGAACTGAACGACGGCATCCGGATTGGTTGAAAGGATGGTGGTCTTGATGATGTCGAGCGTTTTTCGGAATCCGTCGCCAAACTGCGCATCGCTGTGCTGGTGCGGCGCGACACAATAAGTCGCAAGCCCGTCGATGAAATCGAGCCAATAGCCCTGCGGCTTGTATTTGCCTTCCATCTCTACAAAAAGATTCTTCAGATACGTTTGTGTCGAACGGACGCGCGGGCAGAGATTCACGGTTTCGAGATTCTGTCCGAGCGGCAGAGCGAACGGCGCATAAGAGAGTCCCATCCAGCCAAGCCTCACATTATCCGCCGACGGGATTTGGATGTGCGTATTCCGCGTGACGCGGTAGCGTGTGGAAGCCCGGCCGACTGCGAACGGCTGCAACCAGAGATTTACGCCGAGCCCGTGCTCGGAGCGAATCTGATCGAAGGTTTCAGGCAGGTTCCCGAACTTGTCGGGTGGGGGCCTGTAGTCACCGGTCTTGCCGTTGAGCCACTTCTCATACTCGCCTGCAGGAGTATCCCAGCCGGCATCCGCAAGAAAAGTCCCAAATCCCGCCTGGGAGGCGAGCTCGGCGGTTTCTGCATAAGTACGGTCATCGACCCGATCTCCAGACCAGTACCATGTATCGTAAAGAGGTTCGTAGGCGCGGCTGCTGATTGGAAACGGTTCGTATTTTTTCTGCTTGTCAACCCAGTCGGCATAGTTCTGCGCCGTTTCAAACCAGTTCATCGACGAGTCGGCTGAAACATAGAACTCCTCGTCAAAAACCTTCGCCGTTGTTTCGGTCAAGGCTTTCAACCGGAACTCGTAGGAATTCCGATCCACGGCTTTGCCGCCGATCGACACCGCAAGATCCTGCCGGCCGAGGCCCATCGCGAATGCGTTACTCATGTTGTACGAAGCCGCACCAATGTACGGTATTCCGTAATTCGCGTCCGCGATGTCGTCAATAGAATGGTTCGCGTCCGTCGTCATCACATTATTCGAAACAGGATTTGCCGAGGGATACCAGATGCCTTGAATCGAACCGCGCGGGACGCGAACGGTTATGGAAAAATTGCCGACTCGAAATGGTTCGCCGGACAGTCGTTCTACCCGCACGTGGATGATGCTGTGTGACGGTGATGAGGATTCGCTGACCTCGGCCCTATAGAGGTTTGGAGCGTCGTCGAGGCCGAGAACGAGGTTTGCTGTCAGACCGGCGTGTGTCGGAATAGATAGATTCAGGCCAGGTTCGGAGGCCCCAACCTGGAATGCCGCGTATGCGAGGGCAAGAAGAGCCGCGATGGTGACCGCTAGGCAGAATCGCATCCTGGTTGTCCAGTTCCCAAACCTTTGGTATAAAGGCCGCCACTTTTAAAAGCAGTTTGACCGCCAAAGCGAAGGATTCGTTTAATGAGTCAACGCATAACGAAACGGTATCTATACGCCATCCTCACCCTGGCTTTCGCCATCCGCATTGGCTACGCGCTGGTGACCCCGCCGTTCCAGGCGCCTGATGAGTATTCGCACTACAGCTATGTACGCTTCGTTCACGACTTTCGTTACCTTCCCGTGCAGCCGAATCCTGCCGTCCGAGCAGAAGAATTAGAGTTTCATCAGCCGCCGCTGTACTACGTACTGTTGGCTCCTTTATTTCCATCGACCAAATTGGTTGAATCCCGGCCGCTTTTGCCGTTGCGGTTCATCAATATCGTTTTCTCGATGCTCACGATTTTGATCGCGTACTATTTCGCGTCGATGGTTTTTCCCAACCGGCCGTTTGTTGTCGGATTGATCTGCGCGGCGGTGGGTCTGCTGCCG
>WNFQ01008011.1_pt1 | contig 11889 bp, 6 predicted proteins | sample 5400171 | NCBI WGS metagenome assembly WNFQ01 (sample SAMN13153356, study PRJNA577476) | soil metagenome | isolation source: 20 cm soil under Madrone tree | place: USA:California | collected 2016-06-14
CCTGCTGGCCGGTCCAATAACAGAAAGGAAGTCGGCCGGGCGAAAACAAAGGACTTATCGGCCTACTTCCTTGAAAGGGGAGTTCAAACGCTCTCCTGCCAATTCATTCACACCTTCCCCGTCACCCCTCCTCACGAGGAGGGGAATGGATCACCATTCGGATGCCTCGCGCTTTCAATGTCGAACTTGGTTCATCCTGAATTCCTTGCCGTCTGGAGTTCTGAATTTCTGAATTTGTTTCTCTGTTTCGTGAAGCGCTTTGAGTTGTTCGTCAAATCGCGCAGCCACTCGAAGGCCGCATTGGACAACATGTCTTCAGTCGCTCGCCAACGCCAGTTACCTTCAGCGCGACCGGGAACGTTCATCCGAGCCTCTCTTCCAAGGTTGAGCAGATCCTGCAATGGAGCCATCGCCATCGCAGCCGCCGACTTCCAGGCCAACTCCATCAACTCCAAAGCCGAATTGCCACTCTGGTCCCCAGACTTCTTCAGGTAATTCCACAGGTTTTGCCGCTGGGAATCGGGCAATTCTTCAAACCAGGCGCGGGTAGTGGGATTGTCGTGCGTGCCGGTATACACCACCGTGTTGGTGACGTAGTTGTGAGGCAGATACGGATTGCCGGAATCGCCGTCGAAGGCAAACTGCAGGACGCGTACCCCCGGAAGATCGAACTGGTCGCGGAGTGCGCGAACATCGGGCGTAATCAGTCCCAAGTCCTCGACAATGAATGGAAGGACGCCCAACTCTCTCTCGACCGTGCTGAAGAATTCCGCGCCTGGACCTTGCACCCATTCGCCAGACAGGGCCGTTGATGCGCCGGCTGGAATGTGCCATGCAGCCGCGAAAGCGCGGAAATGATCCAGGCGTATTACGTCCACATGGGCGAGCAGAGCACGCAACCGGTCAATGCACCAACGATAGTCCGTCCGACGGAGGCCGTCCCAGTCGTAAATCGGGTTGCCCCAGAGCTGCCCTTGCGCGCTGAAGTAATCGGGAGGCACGCCGGCTACGAAGCGTGACCGGCGCCTCTGATCCAGAAGGAAGAGCTCCGGATTGGCCCATACGTCGCTCGAGTCGGGGGAAACGAAGAAGGGCAGATCGCCGATCAGGCGCACGCCCCTGGCATGCGCATGTATCTTGAGCCGCTCGCCCTGGCCAAATAAGAGGAACTGCGCAAAGCATACCTGGCCGATCTGATCCTTCAGCTCGTATCGGGCTCTGTCTAACGCCGCCGGTTCGCGCCACACCAGCTCTACCGGCCATTCGAGGTAGTGCGCGTTATCGAACCTGGCTTTTAGCGCCCGGAAGAGCGCGTAGTCCTCCAGCCAGTGCGCCTGGTCACGGCGGAATTGCTCATAGGCGGCACGCAAATCTGAACGCGCTCCGCCGCTGAAGTTAGCCCAGGCTCTTTTCAGTAACGCATATTTGAAAGGAATGACAGCGTTGTAGTCGACTTCGTTTTGAGGGAACGAACGGACCTGGCAGTCGCTCGTATGCAAGAGTCCATCCTCGATCAGCCACTCCGGACTGATGAGCAACTCGTTGCCCGCGAAAGAGGATAACGATTGATACGGTGAGTTGCCGTATCCGGTGGGACCGAGCGGTAGCGCCTGCCACCAGCTTTGGCCAGAATCGGCAAGGCGGTCGATCCACGCTAACGCAGCCGGTCCAACATCGCCAATGCCGTAAGGCGAGGGCAGTGAGGTGACGTGCAGCAGCAAACCGGAGGCGCGGTATTCCGGCGGAAACGGCGGGAGACTGACGTCGCGGCTCATGCGTGTCCCTTCGAAGAGTTCAGCGCGTTGTTCACGATTCGCTGCGCCTCTCCGACAATGTCGTCCAGGTGCGCCTGATCCTTGAAGCTTTCCGCGTAGATCTTGTAGATGTTCTCCGTGCCGGAAGGCCGGGCCGCAAACCAGCCGCTTGCGGCTACGACTTTCAGCCCACCTATCGGGGCGTCATTTGCCGGCGCGCGAGTCAGCTTAGCGAGAATAGGTTCGTCACAGAGGTTCGACTCCTTGACGGCGTCGGGCGACAACTCCAGCAGCCTCGCCTTCTGCTCGGATGTGGCCGGCGCGTCAACTCGCGTGTAGTACGATGTGCCAAACTCCGCCTCCAGCTCGCGATAGTGTTCTCCAGGATCCTTGCCGGTGCGGGCCGTGATCTCAGCCGCCAGCAGGTTCATGATCAAGCCATCTTTGTCGGTCGTCCAAACGGTTCCGTCGTGCCGCAGGAAGCTCGCCCCCGCACTTTCCTCGCCGCCGAAGCAGTACGAGCCGTCGACCAGCCCCGGGACGAACCACTTGAAGCCAACCGGTACCTCAGCGAGCTTGCGATCGAGCTTATAACGACTCTGTCGATCATGCTGCTGCTGACCAGTGTCTTGCCGATCGATGCGTAGGTCTGCCATTGTGGACGGTAAGTAAGCAAGTAACGAATGGCTACTGCGAGATAGTGGTTGGGGTTCATCAACCCCACGGAAGGCGTGACGATCCCATGCCGGTCAGCGTCTGTATCGTTGGCGAACGCCACGCTGTATTTGCTTTTGAGTGCCACGAGCCGGGCCATCGCGTACGGGCTGGAGCAGTCCATGCGGATTTTCCCGTCATGGTCGACTGTCATGAACGAGAACGTTGGGTCGATGACCGGGTTTACGATCGCAATGTCCAGGTTGTATTCGGCATTGATCGGCTCCCAGTATGGTTGGGCTGCGCCCCCAAGCGGGTCCACGCCCAGCGTGAGGCGGGCGGCGCGAATGACATCGATGTCGATCACACTCCGCAGATCGCGAACGTAGGGCAGAACGAAGTCGTCCTGATGGGTGCTCGCCGCGTTGATGGCCTCGGCGAACGGGACGCGCTTTACTCCGGCGTTCTTTTCTCGCAGCAGATCGTTGGCTCGGTCCTGAATCCATCGCGTCACGCCTGTGTCGGCCGGACCGCCGTGAGTCGGGTTGTACTTGAAGCCGCCATCCTCCGGGGGGTTATGCGATGGCGTGATGACGATGCCATCGGCGAAGTTTTGCTTACGGCCGCGGTTGTAGACCAGGATGGCCCGCGAGATCACGGGCGTCGGCGTCACGCCGTCACTTCGTTGGATTACAGTTTCGACGTTATTGGCCGCCAGGACCTCGATCGCAGTACGCTGCGCAGGGCCGGACAGCGCGTGCGTATCCTTGCCCATGTAAAGCGGTCCGTCCGTGCCGTAACCTCGCCGGTAGTCGCAGATTGCCTGAGTGATGGCCAGAATGTGAGCTTCGGTGAACGCGCCCGTCAGCGAGGAGCCTCGATGTCCGCTCGTGCCGAAGCTGACCATCTGGTTCGGGTCACCGAGGTCGGGCCGGCGCTCAAAATATTCGCGCTCGAGCCGGGCCACGTCGACCAACATCTCTTTTGTGGCAGGCCGGCCAGCAAGGGGCGAGACATTCGAGACTACATGGGGTTCTACAGGACTGGGCATGGCTTGACCCTCCAGATATTATTTGCGTATTCGGCGATCGTCCGGTCGCTGGAAAACTTGCCGGAGCCCGCCACATTCAAAATGGCCTTGCGCGCCCAGGCGTCGGGATCAGTGTACAACGCGCGCAGCCGCTGGTCCGCCTCGAGGTAGGACTTCAGGTCCGCCAGGTGCATGTAGTGGTCACCGTTCCTCAGCAGCGTGTCGCTCAATGGGGCGAAGACACCCGGTTCATAACGGCTGAAGTAGTCGGAAAAAATCAGGTCTAAAGCCGCACGGGTCTCTGGCTCATTATCATAGTGCCATTGCGGGCTGTACCAGCCGCGACTGCCGGCCACCTGTTCCGCTGTCAGGCCGAAGAGGAAGAAATTCTCCTCGCCCGCTTCCTCGGCCATTTCGATGGTCGCTCCGTCACGTGTGCCGATTGTCAGAGCGCCGTTCATCATGAATTTCATGTTGCTGGTGCCGCTGGCTTCGTAACCGGCGGTCGAGATCTGGTTGGAAACATCACTGGCTGGGATCAGCCGCTCCGCGAGTGAAACGTCGTACTCGGACAGGAACAGAATCTTGAGTCGATCTCGCGTCACCGGATCGCCGTCGATCGTGGCGGCCAGGTTGTTGATGAACTTGATGATCAGCTTGGCGAGGTAATAGCCGGGCGCCGCCTTGCCGGCGAAAAAGAACGTTCGCGGCGCCATCTCGAGGTTCGGGTTCTCGCGCAGCCGGTTGTAAAGCATTACGATGCGCAACGCATTGAGCAGTTGCCGCTTGTATTCGTGAATGCGCTTGATATGGCAATCAAAGATCGTTTCTGGGTCCACGATTTGGCCCGATGAAGATTTGAGCCAGCTTGCAAAATGGGATTTGGCCTCGCGCTTGGCCTTGCGGAAGCTGTCCTGAAAAGCCGTGTCATCGGCCAGCAGCTTGAGTTTACTCAGTTGGCTGAGATTGGTTGTCCAGCCGTCGCCGATGGCTTCAGTAATCGCGCGCGCCAGCGGCTGGTTTGCCAGTAGTAACCACCGGCGCGGCGTGATGCCGTTGGTCTTGTTGTTGAAACGCTCTGGAAACATCTCGGCCAGGTCTTTCACCGTCGTCGTGCGCAGCAGCTCCGAGTGAAGAGCGGCCACGCCATTGGTGCTGTGAGAGCCGACGATTGCGAGATTCGCCATGCGGACGTGCCTGGTTGGACCTTCCTCGATCAGACTCACGCGCGCCACCCGGCCCTCATCGCCAGGAAAGCGTGTCCTGACTTCATCGAGCAAGCGACGGTTGATCTCGTAGATGATCTCCAGGTGACGCGGCAGCATGACCTCAAACCACGCGAGCGGCCATCTCTCCAGTGCTTCGGGCAACAGTGTGTGGTTTGTATACGCAAGAGCCCTTCGTGTGACATCCCAGGTCTCGTCCCATCCCAGGTGCACTTCGTCCAACAGAATGCGCATCAATTCGGGGACCGCGAGCGTTGGATGCGTATCGTTGAGCTGGATCGCGACTTTCTCAGGGAGCGTTTGCCAATCGGTATTGCTCCGCCGGAAACGCCTCACGAGATCGGCCAGAGAGCAGGCGACCAGAAAATACTCCTGCATGAAGCGTAATCCCTGCCCGAGGCTCGTGGAGTCGTCGGGGTATAGGACCCGGGTGAGCGATTCGGCATTGAGGGTTTCAGCCACAGCGGCAATGAAGTCGCCATGGCTGAATACCTGGAAGTCGAAGTAATCGGATGCGGTGGCGGCCCAGAGGCGAAGCGTGTTGATGGTCAGGCCGCCGTAAGCGACGATGGGGCGATCAAAGGGGATGCCGATCAGGGTGGATGGCCGTCCAAAGATAGCGACCAGGCTCCCACCGCGGACCTCGAAGGAGCAGTTCAGCTTAACTTCGACCCTCTCGTGCGGGCGTGCAACCTCCCATGGGTCCTGACGACGGAGCCAGTTGTCGGGCTGTTCCTGTTGCCAGCCGTCGCGGATTGCCTGTTTAAACATTCCGTATTCGTACCGCAGGCCGTAACCCATAGCTGGGAGTTGCATCGTCGCCATCGAGTCGAGGAAGCATGCGGCCAGGCGCCCAAGTCCACCGTTGCCCAGGCCGGCGTCGGGTTCCTGCTCCAGCAGCCCGAGCCAATCGAGACCTTTCTCTTTGATGGCTTGTTTCGCGATGGGATCGAGCAGAAGGCTCGTCATATTGTTTGCGAGGGAGCGCCCAATGAGAAACTCCATCGACAGATAATAGACACGCTTGGGGTTCTCGCGCTCGTACGTTTGCTCGGTCCGCACCCATCGCTGTGACAGGACATCTCGAACTGAACGGGCAATGGCCTCAAAACGCTCACGTGGACCGGCAGCCTCAGGATCAACAATGTTGTCGAAAACGAGGTGGCGTTCGTACAACGCGTTATCCGCGCCCGAGAACTGAATAGCGCCGTGCCCGTACTGCCTGAGGAGTCTCGAAATCGTTTCGGACTCGGTTGATGCCGGAGAAACCACCGTCTGATTTGCACTCATCTACTGTCCTTTCTTTAACACACGAACAACTCGCCTCGAGCAGTGCGAATTGCGTTCCACAGTAAAAGGAAAGTCCTGGCCAGCTGCAAGTCGTTGAGCGCGGACATACTGGCGAAGCTGGCGCATCGCTCGAAAGTCTGATGACTGGCGATGGTGTCGGTCCCGCTCCGACAATTGTCGAAACGTTCGACATTTTGCCTGGCAACGCAGAACAAGCTATTGCTTCTTCATTCGGATTACACGCGGCCCCACAATTGCAAACTCGCCGGGCAAGGGACTTCTTCATGAATACTCAGCACGTGCAGTCGATATTTGTTGCTTTATGGCTTCTGTCGATCCCAGGTTGCGGGACGCGCAACGCGTCGGCAGATCAGACGCAACCGCAGCCGGTAACCGTTCGTCTTGCGAAACCGAGCCACGTCCGCGTAGCCGCTGAAATCGATGTCAGCGGAACCGTCGAAACGCCGGCCGAGCCTGCAAAAGTCGGATTCCAGGTATCTGGCAAGGTGATTCGGGTCGGTCCTCGCGAGGGAGATTTCGTCAAGGCCGGCGATGTTCTCGCAGCGATCGATCCGGCGGACTATCAGTTTGCGGTTGATTCTGCCGCCGCTCAGACAGCGCTTGCGCGCGCCCAATACGAGAAGGCCTCCGCATCTGCTCGCCCGGAAATCGTCGAGGAGGCCAGAGCGAATCTGTCGCAGGTCGAAGATGAGTTCCGGCGCATGAAGACTCTCTACGACAACAAGAGTCTTGCGCCGAACGATTTCAAGAAGTACGAGACGGCACTGACAAACGCTGAGCAGCGCTATCAGCAAGCCAGACAAGGCGCGCAGCGCGAGGACAAAGCCGCAGCCAAAGCGGCGCTCGAACAAGCTGAAGCGGCCGAGCGCATCGCACGGAAACGCTTGAGCGATGCCACGCTGATTGCGCCGGCCGGCGGTTTCATTGCGAAACGCAACATCGAAGTCGGAGCGACGGCCGGCCCTGACGCTTCTGTCTTCACAATCGTCGAACTCGATCCGGTCGAGATCCAGGTGGGTGTCCCCGAGACCGATATTCGCCTGGTCCACCAGGGTCAACAGGTGATCGTGACCGCCTCCGCCCTTCCCGGAATGACTTTTTCAGGAATAGTGCGGCTGCTGAACGTCTCCGCCGAGCCGCAGACCAGAACTTACATGGTCCGGATTAAGGTACCGAATCCAAAGCGGACATTGCTGATCGGAATGATCGCCGAAGCACGGATTCTTCAGAACGAGAAGCGCGATGTTCTGACACTTCCGGGTGAATCGGTCGTGCGGGATCCGCAGGGCGCGCCCCAGGTCTATGTTTACTTTCCCGCCGACAAAAAGGTGTATGCCAGGCGCGTGAAGACGGGAGGAATCACCGGTCAAGACGTTCAGATCAGCGAAGGCATCAAAGACGACGAACTGGTGGTGGTCGCCGGCCAACAGCTCGTCCGCGAAGGATCCCTTGTCAGCGCCAAAGAGGCAAATCAATGAATCCCATCAAAGCGTCGTTGCAATACCCTGCGGTCACCCTGTGCCTGACCTTCGGGCTCCTGCTGGCCGGCGCTCAGGCAATCCTTCACATGCCTCGCATGGAAGATCCGAGCATTACGATCCGAACGGGCATTGTGGCCGCGTTTTATCCGGGCGCGACGTCGGATCAGGTCGAGAGCCAACTTGCCAGGAAGGTGGAAGAGCGGCTCACCGAAGGGGAGTTTCCTCCCGGAGTGATGGGACCAATCGTCGATTCCGATTTCGGCGACACGGTCGCGCTCCTGGTTGCAGTGCACGGGAATCGCTACGGTTACCGGGAGCTGAAGGACTACGTCGAACGCATAGAGGATGAGTTGCGCACGATTCCAAATGTCGCGAAGCTCCGCCGCTACGGAGAGCAGACAGAGCAGATCTGGATCACCAGCAGCCTGCAACGCGTTTCCCAATACTTCGCGGATCCTACACGAGTGACGCAGGCGCTTCAGCAGCGCAACATCATCCAGGATTCGGGCGCTCTGCTGATTTCCAGGGGAGACGTTCCGCTCAAGACCAATGGTCTGCTCGTTAGTGAAGAAGAGATTAAGAAAATTCTCGTCGACGTTTCCCGAACGACCGGGCAGCCGGTGTACATCGGGGACTTCGCCGATGTGGAACGTCGATATCAGGACCCCGACGCGATCGCGCGCTTCGATGGAGAAAACGGCGTCCTGCTCTCGGTCGAAATGCAGAAAGGAAACAATATCGTTGAGCTGGGCGGGCAGATCAATGCCGCGCTTGCACGAGTCCGGCCGCTTCTTCCGCCGGACCTGAAGCTCGACCTGATCGCGGATCAGCCGTCGGTGGTGAGCGACCGCATCAAGGATCTGGAACGTGAATTTCTGCTGGCCATCGGGTCGGTCATTCTGGTGACGATCGTCCTTCTTCCGCTTCGTGTTGCAGTGATCGCGGCAACCGCAATTCCGGTGACGGTCGCTACGACGTTGGGCGTCCTGAACGCCTCCGGGATTCCGCTACACCAGGTCTCGATTGCAGGTCTCATCGTATCGCTCGGAATCCTTGTGGATGATGCAATCGTCATCGCAGACAACTATGTCGAGCTGCTGGATCAGAATGTGCCTCGTGCGGAAGCCGCCTGGCGTTCCGCAAGCGATATGGCAGTGCCGGTCCTCGCGGCGACGCTGACGATTGTCGCTTCATTCCTGCCATTGGTCACGCTTTCCGGGTCGCCTGGTGAATTCATCATGGCGTTGCCGATCAGCGTGGCGGTTGGGTTGGCATGTTCGTTTGCCGTGGCGATGCTGCTGACTCCGATATTGTGCCGCTTTTTCATTAAGCAAGGTTTGCACAGCGGTGGTCCCAGGAAGAAGTTCGACATCCTCGATTTCATGCAGGCCGCCTACAATCGCGCGATCGCGCTGCTGATGGCGCGGAAAAGCATCGCGATTGGCGCCGGGCTGGCTGCCATTGTGGGAGGCGTTCTTCTTTTCGGGACAGTCCCGCAGCAATTCTTTCCCTCCGCAGAACGGAACCAGTTCGTCATCGACGTGTGGATGCCTCCCGTGTCACGCCTCGAGGAAACCGATCGCGTGATCGAAAGAATACAGAGGTTCCTTGCGAAAAAGCCCGCCGTAGAACACGTCGCCAGTTTTGCCGGCCAGAGTTTTCCCAGGTTCTACTACAACGTAAACCCGCAGGAGCCTGACACGCGATACGGCCAGATGATCGTGATCACCAGGTCCGCGGAGGACACGCCATCATTGGTGAAAACGCTCCGCTCCGAGTTGCAGGAACTCGCGCCGGAAGCACTGGTGATCGTGAAAGAGCTGCAACAAGGCTCGCAGGTCGAGTCGCCTGTCGAAGTCCGCATTTCCGGCGACGATATCGCCGTCCTTAAAATGCTTGGCAACCAGGCAGAGAGCATTCTGCGCGACGTCCCCTTCGCTACCTACGTTCGGAATGATTACTACGACGATTCCTGGATGGTTGGCGTGAACGTCTGGCCGGAGGAAGCGAATCGCCTCGGTCTGACTAACGCAACCATCGCGCGGCAACTGGCGGGCGCGTTCTCGGGCGCCCCGGTGACAACGTTTTGGGAGGGTGACCGTCGAGTGAACGTTCTGCTCCGGCTCGATCAAGACCAGAGGCGGAGCTTCGACGATGTGCGCAATGCCTACATCACTTCTAATATCACGGGACAGCGCGTGCCGCTTCGCTCCGTGGCCGAACTGGAGCCGCAGTGGCAGATCACGCGGATCGTCAGGAGGAACGGCGTCCGGACGCTTACGGTTGGCGCCCTTCCCAAGTCCGGACACTACGGCTCCGAGGTTCTCCAGGCGATCGATCCGAAAGTGAAATCCATGGCGCGGCCGCGCGGTTACCAGGTCGAATACGGTGGTGAAATTTATGAACAAAACACGACGTTCCGGCAAATGGTGACTGCGCTGGGCATCAGCATGGTGTGTATCTTTCTGGTTTTGCTCTTCCAGTTCCGCACGATCTCCGAGCCCCTCGTGGTGATGTCTGCAATTCCGCTTTCGCTGTTTGGCGCGGTGATGGGACTGGTGGTGACGCACAATCCTTTCGGCTTCACAGCCTTCATGGGATGCATTGCATTGTCGGGCATCGTCGTCCGGAACTCCATTATCCTGGTCGACTACATCAACGAGAGACGGCGGGAAGGCCGCAGTCTCGAACAGGCTGCGCTCGAGGCCGGGGAGCGGCGGCTACGGCCGATTTTCCTGACGACCATGGCCGCGGCGGTTGGCGTGACGCCGATGATTCTATCCGGCTCGAGTTTGTGGAGTCCTCTGGGAAGCGTTTTGGCCTCGGGTCTGATTTTCTCGATGTTCTTTGTATTGCTCGTGGTTCCGGTTCTGTTCGTGATCGTCGAACGAAGAAGTGATCGGACGCGCGATCCTTCGAAGGCTGGCCCAGTGGCAGCCGCGACGCTGCTCTGCCTCTTTGCCGTTAACCTGCAAGCGCAGCCCGCGCGAAAGATGACGCTTCCCGAAGCAGTGGATCTGGCTCTGAAGCAGAATTCCGATCTTAAAATCATCCGGGAGAAACTTCAGGAAGGCCGGTTTTATGCAACCGGGGCGCGTGCGGACGAACTGCCGCGGGTTAAAACCGCCGCTGACGAGTTAGCGGTCGCCCGGACGCAGACCCTCAACATTCCGGCTGGAGCTTTGGGCATCTATCCAGGACTCGGCCCGCTCCCGAACAGTGCCGTCGCAATCGATCAGGGTAACCACAATCTCTTTCTCGCGAGCGCAACCGTCGAGCAGCCTCTCACACAACTAATAAAGCTGCGGGCGGCCAGACGAGCTGCCGAGGCGGACGTGAGAGTCTCCCAGGCCAACCTTCAGAAGGCGGAAAACGAAGTCGCCCTCCGGGTGCGCACCCTCTATATCCACATCCTGATCGGACATCTCGAGACTCAGGCGATGACGCTGCAGGTTTCGGCGTCCGAGCAGAGCTTGAAAGAAAATGCCGATGCGGTGTTAGCCGGAAACCTGCTCGAAGTCGCGAGTCTTACGCAAAGGACGAACCTGCTGCAGGCGAAGTATCAACTACGCCAGCTTGAGAATCAGGTTTCGGATCTGTCAGGCCAACTCAACGACCTCATGGGTATGCCGATTGATGAAGAACTGGACCTTCAGCCGGTTGCCACGGAGTCGAACATCGCATTGGTCTCGCTGGCGGAATACACCGAGCTTGCCATGAAAGAGAATCCCGGACTGCGAGCTGCGATCGAAACCGTCGATAAAGCTCGGCAAGGAGTCCGCATGGCAAAGGCGGACTATGTCCCGCAGGTCGGCGCGTTTGGCCAGTACACATATCAGAATGGCGTGCCGTTTCTGGTCCATAACAACGCGGCGTTTGGTTTGCGGATGACCTGGGACCTGTTCGACTGGGGAAAGCGTTCCGCTGTCGTCGGCGAAAGAGAAGCCGAACTTGCGCAGGCCACGGAAAACGTTGAACGGCTGAAGAGGCACGTCATGGTTCAGGTGAAAAAGAGCTACCACGACGTGGAGCTGGCCAAAGAGATGATGGAGACCGCTCGCGCCACGCTGGATCAGGCCCAGGAAACCAGGCGCCTCGGTGGAAACCGCTACCTGGTGGGCGTCAGCCTGGCTTCCGACGATTGGAAAGCGAAAGCTGGAGAAGCGTCCGCACAGGCGAATCTCCTGCGCGCCGACCTGAGCTACCTGCTCTCTAAATCCGAATTGGACGTCGCGATCGGCGCACCACCGAGGCAGTGAGTTCGCGCTCAAACCCGCGTCTCCGTATTCAGCCGCGGAGCGGCGACAGAGTGTCAGAAGTGCCCAAAATACGCCGCGACGGTTAGCCGCGGAGCGGCGACAGAGTGTAGCCCCGGGCGCAAGCTCGGGGGTAGATGTCGTTTTGGAACGCAGCCCGGAGGGGCGAAAGATTGC
>WNFQ01003228.1_pt1 | contig 11888 bp, 19 predicted proteins | sample 5400171 | NCBI WGS metagenome assembly WNFQ01 (sample SAMN13153356, study PRJNA577476) | soil metagenome | isolation source: 20 cm soil under Madrone tree | place: USA:California | collected 2016-06-14
AAAAACCACGGTGAGGAGGTGCTCACTCCTCTTCCTTCGTCGCACATGGTCGCCCCAAAATGGCGCATTGCATGCGGTCCAGGCCAATTAAATACCACCAAACTCGTTTCCAAAGTTCGTTTTCAACAGTTGGCCCCGCCTTGGCATATGATTGTTTACTATGAGCGCCAATGTCTTGCATTTTCCGGATTCCGGTTCCAATGGCACACCATGCATCGCGATGCCATCGAGTTTCGCTCTGGAACTGTGTCATGAGCTAGGAGACAGCTAATAAGCATCACCAAGAAACGAAAATGGGAGCGCATACACATAATGTCTGAATCTCAAAAAGGCTCGCGGGGTTCAACGTGGCCCGTTTTTTATTCTCCACTTCTATGGTTGGTTGAGTCCTTGAGAACGATGCGAAGAGCCACGATCTTACCCAAGATCGAGAAATAGTACTTAAATCCAGCCGTTTGCCATCGGGACTGCTCGGAATGCTCCCCAACCGAGGTATCCACTGGCTCGTCCAGGAGCACCCTCGAATCGTCCGTGTACCGACTAGCAAGGGCGAATACAGACATGCAAAGGCATGCAAACCAAATGTCACGCTCGTACAACCCATCCGCAAAGTGGCGCGCAAACGTTGGTCGGTGCAAAAGAGGGAACATGCTATTGCAGTGCAGAAAGTAAAGGTCTATGAGTGCCGTTACCAGATCTGACGGTGGCCAGCTTTGAACAGGTTCTGAAAAGATTTCCGATGCTAAGAATTCTCCTTCATAGACGAGTTCCCACTGGAGACACAGAGGATCGCAGAGATTCCAAAGTACGGCGAAAAGCCTCAGTATTACGACTAGAAATGGAGAGCATCGCTGCCGCGGGCAGAAATGAATACTCACCTCTGGAGAGCACCAGTACTCTTGCCTTTGTATGCCCCATTTCACCGTAACAGGCTGAGCGTGCTGGTCGAGCCCGGGAGTCGCTCGAACGCGATCGACATTGTTGTTTACGGTATCGGCAGCACCACGAGCCGACTCAAGGAGATACATCGTCCTCATCTCCCGAGTGGCCATAACGAGGTTAAAATTTGTACTTTTACCATGAAACCGAATCGCCGGATCTAAAATGCGATTGGCTTTGTCCTGCGGTCGTTTATCAAGCAGGGTAAGGCGCTGCGTCTGTTCAACGATTCTGTCTAACGGATCCTCTGCTGCATCATCAGGCGGGATGCTGCCCTCATGATCTGACATGGCGGATAACGATGTCGATGAGGTTTTTCGCGAGAGTGCCACAGGTGGAAGCATTGAAAACGGGAGAAACTGATGAAGAGGCCGTGATAATGTCTTCTTCCCACGTGCTGGTGTCGAGGTAGAGAAGTCGGGTTCATTTTTCCAAGAGCCACGCGCGATGGATGGGCCCAGTTCGGCAGAGAAATCAGTCTCTGGACGGAGCTAATGAGGCGCCAGTAGAAAGAGTAAGCTGGATGGCTTGAGGGGTTAAGAAAGGAAAGAAGAAACGTTGTTGTTTTTTACTCCTCTTTTGAGAGAGGGTCACGCGTCTCAACATTTACCCACAGCGGGTATTAGGTGATCGAGCCCAAGACAACATACGCACGCGTTTCAACAATGCCTCCATCTTCTCCACTCTGTCCTCCAAACTGGTGATGTAACTGTACGAGGAATGTGAGCGGGACACTTGGAAGCAGACGACAGTTAAGCACGACAAACGCTTTCGGGGGACCCCGAGGCTTGGAAACCTCGCTGCGGACAAGACAGTCAGTGGTGCGGCATATTCTACGATAGTCTGAGCTAACAGGTAGGTGCAGATCTTCCTATTCTGTATGCAGTTCGTGCACACGTTATCCAGCATCCCAGGACCGTCGCATCGCGTTTTTCTGCGACGACAACCATCACATGCTCGTTCTACATTGCGTTTCTTGGGAATGACAGAGTTGGAGTTGGATTGAGGCCAGGCAGAGACAGAGGCCGGGGCCGGGAGACGAGCAGGAGGAGCAAGGTGGGAGGTGACAGGCGGCACGGGCAAATAGAAATCGGATTGGTGCATCGCACTCTCAATCACGGCGGCCGAGGGATGGTGGACACTCGGAAGCCTGGCCTGTCACCTCTGGAAAAGAAAACGAGATACCCTTACAGGGCCGGAAGGTCGAAGGAAGGCGACAGATAAGCACCGCGAGCCTCGGCGCTCTGAACTGTTGGGTGTCATTCCGACGAGGGTGTCAGGGCCTGAGCCAGATGAATTTGCGATGACCCTCAATACATTCGAGCGGTTCTGTGCGCTTTAGAACCCCGTCCCAAGGACCGGGTAATTCCATCGTGTATTTTCAGCTTCTCTGTCCACCTGTGCCTATAGTTTATAATGATTTGAATCAGAGGTAAAGTGACTTACTCGGTCCTGTCGGTCATCTCGGCGGTACTTTTTAGCCGTGGGCGCGAAGGCCGGTTGGCCGGTTACGCGGCCTCTCGGCAAGCAACAACCCCCACCCAGCCTTCTTTCTTTCACATCACAAGATGATCCCGACCGCGCATCTTCGCCCTCTCCGCTTCCATTTCAACCCTCGTCTCCCATCTCGTTACATGGCAGCCAAGCCACCCGTCGTTCGCCCGGCGCCACACCCTCTTCCCCCGGAGCAGCAGCGCGAATTCGAACTTCTCCAACGGCAGGCTGAGGCCATGGCAAATGCGCCACCGGGTCGGGTAGAAAGGCACCCGGATGCACCAGCACCACTCAAGGCAGAATTTGATGGTGATATCAATCCCGCCACAGGCGAGCGCGGCGGACCCAAACGCGAACCCATTCGGCGCTGGATAGAGGAAGAGGGTGATTGGAGTTTCAAGGGAAGAGTGTCAGATTTCTGATTAGAACTTGGTGTCTATTACGCCGCAAGGATCAACCGTCTCAACGGTACAACACCGCATGTATGTGTGCCCATAATAGGACACCCTCAAATCATATGCTGTTACAGCAAAGTTAGATACAGCTGTACTGTACTAGGTTTCCTTCCTTATAGACCAGCGGGGATGCCACTCAGATGGCACCGTGCCTCCCCGAGTTACCAAACGGGGGTCAATAATTGTCACCGGCATGGTAGGAACCGTACGCCCCTTCGACCCTGGTGCCGTTGCCGAGCCATTTCCCACAGGGCCATAGGCCATATGGTACCAGTTCCTCGTAAGTTACAAATGTAGATCTCTGTACCGCCGAACTACGGCGCTTGGTCAGTAAGCCAGGACAGGACGTGGACCGGGTGGACCGTGACTGTAATAGTCTATCTATACAGTACCTCTACTTGCAGCACTATGCTGCACTATACAGTATTCCCCAGACAGGAACTTGCCGTTCCCCGGTTTCCAGTTGAATTGGATTTATATTGGGTGCAGCCAGTTTAGACCGCGTGCCAAACCGAACTACAGTACGTACGCGAGCCTATTAGATTACCTTTGAAAAGTCCAGATCTCTGGCTAATCGACGTGCCTAATGCCTTATTCCAATCCAACTGACCACACCGAGGTCCATTGTCATCTACCACTCCCGCCATCACAATCTTGTTGGGGTGCTACTTTTGTAAACATGTTCGTAAATTGCATCAAACATCGTCACGGCACCGGTTGGCAGGCGTAACGGATCTAGACTTTCTTTTTTCCCCATCCAATACAGTAAAAACATTTTTATCACCCGGAATCAGTGAAAATAAAAGGTACAAGTATGACATGTATCAAGTTTTGCGGGGTTTTGCGGTGATCGACCAATTGCTGAAATTCGGAGTGACCGAATGGAGGGTCTTGTCCAAGTGGTATCAAAGGGCGGTGCTGCCGCGCACCATGTGGTCGATATTTCATGTGCCTAAAATCACGAAATCAAATGCGATACTGCAATTGGGCCATTCTCATGACGGCGCCGAAATGTCTTTCGATTACGATTAGTTGCGTGCCGAAGAGACTGCCGAATAGATTATGCCCAACTCACCGTCGTTCAGCGGTGCGATCGCCATTTCATGTAAGGACTTGAAATTGGTGTTCCCTTGTACGTCAACGCCGAGTGTTTCAGCGTCCTTTCCGAACGCCTCGACATCGAGCACCATCTGCTGCCTTATCCGCTCCTCGTCACGCCCATCGTCCTCCTTTGACGCTCCACCGAAGAGCGAAAATGTAGGCTTTTTCCCCTTCTTGAGTTTTCTTAATGATTCCTCCTTCTTGCGCATCGCCGTTACGTAGAATATATATTTTTGCACCATGGCTTCGAACACTTCTTCCGCGTAGGGTTGCAAGAGCTCTTCCTTCAACGATGCACCGGGACCAATCCCCGATTCTAACCCGAAAAAGGTACGAACTGGTCGCAATACTCCGGCGACGAAGAAGCTTGGTTCAGAAGGCGGTCGTTTATTCGACATGGCGCGGAACTGAAGCGGCATAGAGCGCACAGGTTGCAACGCCTCGCTTGCGCGACGTGTCAAGATCGACACGAGTTGCGATGAGAGTGGTGGGATAACACTGGTCAAATTCTGCAGGCCCGTTCGCAGAGCGTCTGCCATGAGATAGTTAGCGTGATTGAAGTTAAAAATGAAAAGAGGGTACGAACCTTCTGCTCCGACATGTTCCGATGGTGCTTCCTCTTCGACAAATAATGACGCGAGCATCGGACTGACTTCGTCATGCCATAGCACCCACGTCTGGGATTCCAGCAGTTTTACATCGGCGATGACGGCCGTGTATTGACGCAGCAGAGTGTCATCGGCGGCGGTTGACTCTGAAGAACTCCCCTCAGCCTGCGGGCCAGGTGTTGATGAGCGTGAGGTTATTCTGGGTGTATCTCCAGGCGTGGGCTGTTATATTCACTCAGCAGTCGGCAGATATCAGAACAACTGATCATACCTTCTCGTTGGCCAGTAGGGACTTCCCGTGGTCTAGCGGGAACAGTGGGAGGCTGTTGTGAATCCAGGTACGATAACGACTTAAAATCTGCAACATCAACTTCCAAAAGCGATGTGCAAGCTGTGGCACATAGACATTCCGGTCCCAGCACGTCGTCATCGCAGACCAAACCGCAGCTGACGAGGACATCAAAAAGGGGCTGATCTCTGCTATTCTCATAATCATCGTTGCATAAGCACCCCGAAGTTGAACCTTATAGCCAACAAACCTTTCTTTAAGCTTGATTCCGGCTCCAACTTGTTAGCGGATAAGCTGTCTTCGAGGCATGCAACAATATCTTTCCATCGCAACTGGTAATACACGGGAAGCTGCCAACGTCGCTCGAATGCCAGGAAAGTAGGGTGCGTGGCCATTGCTCGAGAAGCTCGAGCAGAGGGCGCAGGATATTGGAGAGAGCGAATAAATGACTGCGTCGTCTCGTAGTTCTACTTCGCAAGTCAATCTGCTCGTACAAGTTGATGATCTAACGGGACAAACGAACCTTGCGGAACTCGTCCGGTCGTCCAGCGGCGAACAACGCGCTGCCAAGTTCGTCCATGAGCGCGCGCGCGATCTCGGCCCATATCACGTTTGCAAGAACTTCGAAACCCCTTGCGTCAACAGCACCATCTACTTCTTGTCCGACCCTCGCACTGATGCGTTCTGCGACGTCCATGATACGTTTCAAATCGCGTTCTAAGAACGCAAGTATGCCATTGTACAAAACAGCAAGGGGATTATCCATTTCGTCGAGACGTGGTGCAGCCGCAAGCGCAGCATTGAAGGGGTCCGTCCGTGTCGAAAAACCTGTGAACGGCGCATAGGGTGTCCGTACGGTGTCAGGAAGATAAAAATTTTCACGTATAGATACCGGCGTTTGAGGGACAAATGGGGCGTGCGGAGTGTGAAGCGCGCCAGGGAAAATGGTCTTAAAGGCGGTGGATGAGTCAAGCCAATTCAGCACAACATCACCGGAGAGATATGTGCGAAAATACCTTCTTGACAAATTCGCGCAAGACATCGCGCCTGAGCACGTCTTCTGCGTCACGCCAAAGTTGAAGCGCATCGTAGGTCCGTAGACATTCGGTTAGATCGGCCATACGTTTTGCCTTGTCAGTTTCCGCGAGCTTTCCCGTACCCAGGGCGGTCACAGTGTCAGAAAAGAGATGATCGAGGTCTGATGCCAGTGTTGACTGTATGCGGCCGATTCGCTGTGAGGACAGACTTTGTTCATGGGGCAGGTATTTCAACAGAGACAGCTCACAAACCCATTGAATCTCGTCAACAAATGCGGATCGGGCGTCGGCCTGCGCTTTGGAAACATGATAGAGGAGTTGAGTGTATTCTGTTGCAATGCGAACGAGATGTTTTGCGCGGTTTCCTCGTGGCCTGTTGTTAACTAGGCATGAGCAAGTATGGAAACATGATGAAGCAGACCGCACCGATCGTCACTGTCTTCACTCATTCCGCCGAGAGACTTCAAGGGAAGAGTCTTGAGCTCAGGTGAAGTATGACCGTCTGGTGATGCTATAAGAAGCAGAGATTCGAGGCGAGCCACTGACTCTGAGATTTTGAGAAGTAGGTGCAAGTAGGTCTGCGGTATGACCGTTAAGTTGATTCATAGTAGCATGCAATTGGCGGACCTTCTCATCACGTAGGGATGACCGCATTTTAAGCTTGCTCTGAATGGCGTCTTGAACGAGGGAGAGTTCTTGTCGGGATTCCTAGCAGGTTCTGTTGTGAGGACGATACGTCGTTACAAGGGCGTAGGACTCACCAGAATATGAGACTTTAAATCACCCAAAGGCGACTTCAACCGCTCCAGTCTCTCGCCTTCCCTCCTCAGGTCCGTACTAAGACTGATAAATGCCTCATAGTCATCGTTGATAAGTTGGACAAGTTCCTCCTTAAGGACAGCAAGGTAGTCTCGTAATTCAGCTCGCAAGTCTGGCAAGGACGTGTGCACACGTGAAAGGAGGAAGTCCTCCACATTAAATGTACTTGCAGTGAAGAAGGGATTGTTGTGTGCGAGTGCTGGGTAGAGGGGGAGGTCGTGAGCTGGTGTGTCGATAAAATGTTCACGGGCTTCGAGTTCATCAGCAAGTCGCTCAAGCTCGAAAGGGTCGCGAGAGGTGCTTGATGTCGCAATTGGACTTTGCATGAAGTCAACCGACCTGACCCTAGAATCGCGGCAGAGGCACACGTGCGTGTAGTGTAGTGACGTTGTTCGACCGTGCCAAAGTGCCGCGGCGACAGGCGGATGGCACCGGCGGATGGCACCAGCGTATCCCAACTATCCCACTGTCGCCGCGGCACTTTCGTATCCCAACTATCCCATTCACTAGTACGTATATACTATGTAACTCGTGTTCTTGGGTGCATCTGAGCATTTGTAACCGAAGTGATACAGGAACAAGTAAACAACAGATATTTGAGTGAACATTACAAATGACCAAACCAGTTGTCACCGCCGGATGCCTCTTACGGAGGGAACTCCCCGACCACGACGAGCTGTAAAATACCGTCAGTGATAACATATCCTTTCGAGCTATTGGCGCAACGGTACCATTGGCTACCCAGGCACATTAGCACTGCCGTCAATGTAAAGAATACAGGTAACAGACCTCTCATAATCGTGGCACGCCCACGTGCCGTACCAATACCTCTTCCTCGCATCGCATTAGGGCCAACGCGCTTGAACCTAGACATTCCCATATCAAAAAATCGTAGCGGCCCGGAAGAATTGACCGGCATACATGGGGGCATTTTGCAGCATATCTGGAACAATGAAGAAACGGACCATGCTCCCTCGGATGTAGACTTGATCAAGCTGGGACACACGGCCATCCCTTCCAGTCACTGTGATATCTTTCAGAGAGATGTTGAGATTATCTTCCGCTGCAAGAAAGATGTCAGCGTGAAAAAGCAGTGTCAGGGCGATGAACCACCTTCGGCAAGTTTTCCACGATAAAGGTGCCCCGTCTTGAGCTCAACAGTAACGACGTGCCCCAGAGACTCATGCAGAAGCTTCACGGGGATGCCCAGACCTGCAGACATTGTTGTGGACAGTGAAGGACACAATCCACACGCGTGATAAACGTAAGTGTGGCTTGGAAGTGTGGCTTGGAAGTCGAAAGCCGTTTGTTTTGGTTTGTTTTGGAAGCTTGCCAAGCCCGGATGTGGTTTTGGACCACTGGCAAATTGAATAGCTTTCGGGCGTCCGTATCAGTGGGGGCAATAATTGTGGCTGGGGCTGAACTGGTAGTTCTGGTAGTTGTGGTACCTATCCACTGGCAGTGGTGGCAATGCACTGTATGTCCATAAATTACTCTCTTCTCCTCGCTCAAACCCCAAGCACTTTCCCAACTCTCCTCCACAGAACTGGTCATGACAACCTACATCGCCATTGGGCTACCCTTGTTGAACGAGGCGTCTCCAGTTGCACTTTTATCAGATGTCAGCAACAATTTCGATTATTGTCGTCTAAAGTATGGCTATGGTGAGTGCTATTACATCCTATCTGGTTACCTGAGCAATGAGCTGAGCTTCTTGCGTGAATATAGTGAGGGCGGCCTCCCCGGAACATGTTAAAGAACGTCCAGCCAAGCGGGCCAAGGTGGGCGCGACCAAGGCCGGGAACATCACAAGGCCTGGGCTCCCCAAGAGGGGCCGCGCCAGTTGCTTGAGTGAACTTCCGAAAATGCCCTTGGATATTTTGTTCGAGGTATGTAGTTTGCTCTCGTGATACAGGCTACATCTGAGGGACACACGCTGTTAAGATTTTCGGTCATCTTCATCCTTCGGATTTGCTCTCGCTCAGTCGCGTGAACAAGGAATTTCGCTTTCAGCTCTTGTCTCCCGGCTTCCTATCTCTATGGAATGTATGCTTTCGGCTATGCGGTGCCCCTACTTCTCCGGTGGACATGTCTCCCTCGTCATGGACCCATTTGCTCTTTGGCGGCGCCTACTGTTATGTGAGTAATTTATGTTCTAGCGAATTATCCACAATCAAATACAAACCTCACGATCCAGAGTTGCGGCGCAAAACCAGTAACTAGGATCCTCTATTCATTTCGCCGTCGTGCGTGCAGGTCCTGTATCACAACCCAGTAAGTCTTCAATTCAACTTTGCTGCCGTGCACGACTGGTTCTGACTCTCCACAGTCTACGCTGTTCGTCCGATGTGTCGCAGGAGTACAGCGACTTGATCCGTTCCGAACGCGGTTTGTGTAACTCCAGTGACTCGTGCGCATTAATTGAATCTTTCTCAGGATCTGTTGGGAAGCTTTGCTGCACTAGGCACTGGTGGGATGAAGATGTGGTGGCTTTCGAAGCCGAACTGAACGCCCTCAAAAACCCTGTCGGTAGTCTAGCTGATGTGGATGCCACTGTTTCGGCATTCTTAGCAAAAAAGAAAGAAGGGGTCACAGCCACTACAGAGGTGAGTTCTATGTGTCAATGTTGATGCATCTTCAATTATCGTCCACTCTAGCATGCCCGTATCTGTGCAACGTGGGAGCAGGGATGCAATGTAGATCGTAGCACCAAATTATCTGACGTCAGGGTTAAACGCTTTGAAGAGTAAGCGATACACTTCTCCGCTGGGGCCATGGCTCACGCGAGGCCTGGACAGTATCAAGGCAAGATTACTTCAACTCGGATACTCGGAGAAAGATGTGAACCAGTTACGACTACATCGTGAAGTGAAGATAAGCAAGCCCATGTCCGATCGAGGTAAATCCTGCCATCATCATATCCGATGTACCCTTTCCACTGACATGCAACGGGCGTAGTATGGCAGCGAGTTGGACCACTTCTCCGTCCGGATATCAACGAGGCTAGGGACCGGCGCCTCGTACAGGAAGGAGGAGATGATTACAAGCTGCTCAGGCAACGCGTCGTAGTGGAATATTCAAACTTTTTGAAAACGCTCATACCAATCCTCCTAGCACTGTCACCATCGGCCACTAGGTTCTTGTGCGAGAACCAGGCTCTGGCAGATGCTTTGGCACAGAATAATGGTCCTTCTGACATGTCTGTCAGAAGTCGGTTCGTTGAAGCAATAACCGGACTCAGACCAGAGCTAGAAGCGCGGAAACAAGAACGCACGAGACGCTTGCGGTCTCTTCTTCCTGAAACGGATCTTTTTAAAGGTGTGACGGACGACGGAGCCATTTCCCTTGCGACATCTATCTATAAATGCTCCGATTGTCGTCTGTTCGCTTCTGGACCTCACATGCTTGCACACGATTGTGATCGGTCACAGAAGCCGGGCACGTTTCGTCCTCAACTGAGCGAGCGAGGCAGGGAAACTGTGAAGACGCTTCTTCAACTCCTAGGGCTGGGAAGAGGGACCACGGCACTTGACCTTGACAGAAGGAATGACAAATTTGTTTGTATGCAATGTTCAAGAGGCTCCTTCATCCAGGGTGGAAAAGAGGTGCTAGGGCGTTGTGTGAGAGACTGGCGTTCTTGTGTGCGTTTGATTTCGCTTCTTGGGATCGGGTGAAACCTGGCGTTGACGCTTGCGTCATTATAGATTGTCCATGCAATGAACTCAAGACATGAGCGCTGGCACAATTGTAGTCCCAGTTGGCGCGTGGTTACGCCGGCAGAGACAGCAGGATTGATCTGGGGAGAGTCCATGGTTGCCCAAGCATACGGGTGCTTGCTTTGTCCGACACGAATCGATCTCAATAGGGGAACTGTTCAGTGGTACACCAAACTCGGTGAGGTTAGGGAGCATGTCCAGAAATTGTAAGCCCGCATCTTTATACTTGGCTGACGAAGTTTGACGTGGCGACTTGGTATAGGCACAGAAGGAACAGCCCGCTGGAAGGGCGTGACTTTTTCCATGACTTTAGGACGAGACGAGTGGGCCGCAACGCGTTGTTACCAATGGGCCAATGAAGGGTGGGGTGTTCGGTGTTTCCATGTTATTTTAACGAATCCATTGGCGCCAGTACCAATTCATGCCAGCCATGTCCGAAAACTTGAATATAGACTCTGTGTGGATCTCCTATTTGCATCGCCTTGGTGTGTTTCTGTGACGATATAGCGAATTGAGGTACTTCTTCCTTGGGCTCTTCGCGAAGGAATGTACAGACTGTTCTCGGATTATCGCTATCGGTGTAATGAAATTGATGCTCTACCATCTCTATATCAACTTTGGTCCGAGGTTTACGATTTCTCCAGCTTTGTATGTTACTGTGATCATATCATAAGCTGTTTGTCCAGACTCGGATAACGGCCCGTACAAAGCCCGTACAAAGACATCCACACGCCTTGATGGACATTTCCCCGAATGATGATGCCTCTGTTATCCTCTCATCGACACTGAACCCTGCAAAAGGGTTCCACACAACTTCAACTACGCGTTTCGCCTTACGCGGCACTCGCGCACATTCCTGCACGCTCCACCTCTACCTTACCCTCCCTGCCCAACTCTTCGCAGACCCATTTGAACTAGCTCACCGCCGCGCATCTTACACATTCGAGCGTTTCGGCGGGGGTAACTTGGAGGCTCCTGTGTTCGCACCTGCTGCCAGTGGGCCGTCCGCATTGTTGCTGGACGTGAAGATTCCGGAGGGTGTGGATAACATGGATGGTGACCAGGGTGATGGCAGTGTGTTTAGAATCGATGTACCCCTGCATGCACGATACGGCAGACCGAAACGCGGGGGCGAACTGATAGATGAGGTTGTGTTGCCACCGCCGGTTGCGTTCTGGGCTTGTCCACAGCAGAGAACAAGCGGCGGCAGAGGTACGGCACTAACATTTCATTAACCTCTAATCGCTAATATCATCCTCACTTCCATAACGTGTTTCTGGATATCTACCAAGTACAGAAAAACGGATGCAAGTACCTGATGTGCTACAAGTTGCTCTCAAAGATGAAGCGTCGACGCTTGTCTTGATTCCACATGCGGGGTCAGTGTGCGCGCAGACGCTCCGCGTACCTGTTGGGGATGCAGGGGATGT
>WNFQ01006060.1_pt1 | contig 11888 bp, 9 predicted proteins | sample 5400171 | NCBI WGS metagenome assembly WNFQ01 (sample SAMN13153356, study PRJNA577476) | soil metagenome | isolation source: 20 cm soil under Madrone tree | place: USA:California | collected 2016-06-14
GGTTCAGATGTTGGTTCGTGTCCGATAGACCACTTCAAGATTCTAAAGAGTTTACGTGCCCGCCTCGATGTCCGTTTTTTCCAAGTTAATGCTGGAGAGGCTGCTCAGGCCTGAAGATTTCTTCGCCGCGGCGCATCCCCAAGCACATCGCAGGGGACAGATCATTTGTTTTCGAAGCAGAGGCTCACGCCTTGAGGAAGCGACTGCCTCCCAAGGTGGTGTGCGTTTGTTTTCGCGTTAGCCGTCCTTGTTGCTTTTTCCACTTCTCATTTAGAGAATCGTCCTCACGACGCCGCCATCTACTCGCAGCGCTGCCCCGTTTGTCGCTGAAGAAAGCTCTCCAGCCAAGTAGGTCACCATCGCTGCAACTTCATCCACAGTGGCAAAGCGCTTCAGTAGGGATGAAGGCCGCGCATCCTTAAAGAAATCGTTTTCCATCTCTTTTTTCGACTTATTCTGCTGTTTCGCCATCGCCTCAACAAATCCGCTCACACCTTCCGACTCCGTCGGCCCGGCAAGAATGCTGTTTATCGTTACGCCGGTTCCAGCCACCGACTCTGCGATCCCGCGCGCCACCGCGATCTGTGCCGTCTTTGTCATTCCGTAGTGCACCATTTCCGCCGGAATTTGCACCGCCGATTCGCTCGATATGAAAAGGATGCGGCCCCAATTCCGTTTCATCATCCCTGCCAGATAGTGTCGGGAGAGCCGCACCCCGCTCATTACGTTTATCTCGAAAAGGCGGTACCAGTCCGCATCGGGGATCTCCGCAAACGGCTTAGGCTCGAAAATGCCCACATTGTTCACCAGCACATCCACCGCGGAAAGTTTCGCAATTACCGCCTCTGCGCCGGCTGGACCCGAAAAGTCCGCCGCAATGCCATCAACCTTAGTCGTCGCTGCATTCAATCGGATTGCCATCATCGCAGCATCCACACGCGCTTGCGTGCGTCCGTTCACGTATACGTGCGCACCTTCGCTCGTAAGCGACTTGGCGATTGCAAACCCGATCCCTGCCGTCGATCCCGTTACCAACGCGATTTTCCCCGTAAGTTTTAGATCCAAATCCTCCTCCAATAAATCTGTAATTGCCTGTTGAGCGCGTTCGTCACGTTGCAGGTTCTGCTTTAGCGGCTTCCTGTCAGTTTTCACTCGTTTCCCATTTGATCCACTTGAGATCGAGCACAAAGATCGAGTAGAAGACCGGGACCAAGAGCAAAGTGATGAAGGTAGCGACGGCGAGTCCGCCGATTTGGGCATAGCAGAGAGGTTTCCAGAGCGGGCCACCTTCGAGCGCGAGAGGAAACAAAGCAAGTATCGTTGCGCCCACGGTAATCATCACGGGTCGGATACGCTCAATCCCGGCATCGGGAAGAGCGCGCTCCAGCGGTTCTCCCCTTTCGTGCATTTCCTCAATGAAGTCGAAGAGCACGATCACATGGCTGACGATGACCCCGATGAGGCTGGCAACCCCAAGGAATGCCATGAACCCGAAGGGCGTGCCCATGATTGCCAGAGCGATCAACGCTCCGATCGTTCCGTATGGTGCGGCTGCAAAGACAAGCAAGGGCTTGACGGCATTCTTGAATTGCACAAGCAAAGCCAGGTAGATGCCGACGAGAGAGATTAGGAGAACGACGGCGAGATTCATGAATCCATCGTCCTGCTTCGCTTTCTCGCCAGCGATCTGCAATTGATATCCCGGCGGAAGCCTTTTCTGAAGATCTTTCACGTTGGATTCGATCGGTCCAAGGACTTCTGATGCTAGGACTCCGGGCGCTGGAAAGCACAATATCGAAATCGTGCGAAAATGCTCGCGGCGGCGTATCCGGCCCGTTTCAAGAATATTCCTCACACTCGCAACAGAAAGCAGAGGAACTCTAGTGTCCTGCCGCGAGGAATAGACATACAGACTCTTGATCTGCGACAGTTGTGCACGATCCTGAGGGCGTAGACGGGCAACAATCGGGATACTCTTGTCGCCTTCTTTGAACGTGCCAACTGGTGCTCCGCTGATCGCGGCTGCGGACGAGTTGGCTACATCAGCGTTCGTGATGCCGACTACGTTCGCGCGGTCCGGATCAATCTCAATCTTTACCCGCGGGCTATCGGGAGCCCAATCATCCCTCAGCACCGCAATTCCGGGTGACTGTCGAACGACATGCATGACTTGCGAAGCTAAGGTCCGAAGCGTTTGTATGTCCTGGCTTTCTGTGATCGCGTCCGTGTCCGCCTGACCCGAGATGAGAATTTCCACGGGAGTTTCTACGGGATTGGTTTGCAATTGACGGACTGTGATCCATGCTCCCGGCACCTGTTTGTTTAATGCAGCTTGAAGAGGTCCGATCAGTTTCGGCGTGGCCTCTTTGTCGCTCACCTGAACAATGACTTGCGCATAGTTCGTCTGGGGAGCCTCAGGAGAAATGGAGAACCAGAAGCGCGGTCCGCCACCACCGATGAAACTTGTCATCGAAGTGAGGAGATGCTTCCCCGATTCCTCCTTCGAGAGCGTTTTCGCTGAACCTTCAACAATCTGACGGACGACCTGCTCCGCCCTCACCGCAGCGTCGCTTGTTGCCGTCAAGGGCACATCGTTCGGCAACCAAATGTCGAGGTAAAACCAATATTGGACGTCCTCGGGAAAGAACTGTTGCTTCAGGTGCGAAGCCACGAACCCACCAATCAGCAAGAAAAGAAAGGAACCTGCCAACACCAGCCATCGGTGTTGAATGGCCTGACCCACCAACCGATTATAGAAACCGTAGAAACCTCGCTGGCGCTTTTCCTCAACCGTGAGCTCTTTCTTTTTTGGTTGCCTCTGGATGTAGTAACCCAGCAGCGGGACGAAGGTCATCGCAACGACCAGAGCACACAGCAACGCTGCCGTCATCACGATGGGAAGACTCCTAAGAAACTCCCCGGTGTTCCCGGTGAGCATGAGGAAAGGCAGGTAGGCGATGATGTTCGTCAGCGTTGCAAAAAAGATTGCGGTCGCCAGCTTGGTCGGACCAAGCCATGCCGCGATGGCACGAGGCAAGCCCGAGGCAAGGCCGCGCTTGATGCCATCGCCCGCCACGACGGGAACGTCTACGAGCAGGCCCAGAGCAATGATCAACGTCGCGACCGACACTTGCTGCAAGTCGATTCCCAACATGTACGAAACGCCGAACGTCATGCTCAGGGTGATGGGAATTGCCAGCGCCATAATGAGCGCCAGGCGCCATTCCCAGAACCCAATCAAAGAAACAATGACGACAAGGGCAATCGCTTCGTATAAAGCACGCAGGAATAGATGAATGTTTTCTTTGACCTGGAGTGGCTGGTCCGACGTATGCGCGATGATCAGGTCCGGCGGCAGAATCTTTCTGAGTTGAGCAAGTTTCTGGTCGACAGATTGACCGAACGTCGCGATTTGCCGCTGGTCGCGCATGTAAATCGCAAGCGTGACCGCCCGACTCCGCTGCCAATGCCCCTTTGGATCCTCCCACGTGTAGTAGTTCAGGTATTGAGCGGGACTCTGGTAGCCGCGACTGATTTCGACCAGGTCGCGGAGATAGACAGGCGCGCCAACCGATGACGTAGACACGGCAACATCACCAATCGCGTTGACGTTTTGGAATTGACCGGAGGGGTTGAGAATCACTTGTTCCTGTCCGGTCTCGAACGCGCCACCAGGAGCAATGATGTTACGAGCGCTCAGCACGCTTCCAAGAGCCGCTGGTTGCAGCCCGTATGCAGCTAGCCGATCCTGTGAGTATTCAAGATAGACCGCCTGCGGCAATACCCCTCGCCTTTCCACCTTGGACGTTTCCGGTGCACCCTGGACCGTGCGAGCGATCAGGTCCGAAAAATCGTCAAGATCGGCGTAGCTGTATTTGTCGCCTGCCACCTTGGCCAATTGCTCGCGAGTTTCCTGAGGATCGCGAATGATGATTGGATCCCAAGCGTCGGGATGCAAATCGGATCGCTGCAATCGCGTCTGAAAGAAAGTCTGGAGGAAGTTACGGATCGAAGTGTCATTCGCGGTCGAAACACCATCTAGAGCGATAAATCCGCTTCCCTGAATTAGCTGCGGTACCTTCATGATTCCCGCTTGCTCTGCCTGCTGCTCGAAGAGTTGCCCAGCGTCCTGTATTGTCTTGCTCAGGGAAAGAGATTGGGGAAACGAGTACACGATGGTAACCGGCTCACCTTGCTCCTTGTATTTCCTTGAGGCCCGCGCAGTCTGGGTGACCGATTGAATCCCTCGTGCGCGGATGTCGATCTCGACCGAATCCGCTTTTGGACTGGCAATGGTCAGCATGAGCGCAGCGGTGTCTCCAAAATCACTTTGTAACGAGATGGGACCGGCACCTCGCGGGAGTTGGCTGTTCAATGCATTTAGCTTCAGGTTGATGTCGCTGAATTGCCGCTTTACGTCCGAGACGTCCTCGGCAAGCTGCACATAGACGTAGGCGTAACCAGGAATCGAGACAGAACGGATTCCGTAGTCGGCAGCAGTTCCGGGATGGATAGTCTTGTTTTCAGCGACGGCGTCTTCAATCGGTCGGGTAACAAGTTGCTCCACTTGCTGCGCCGTCGCCCCGGGCCAGGAACAGGAGGCCACAGCCACCCTCACCGGAATATCAGGGTCTTTTCGTTGTGGCATGGAATGGTAGCCAAACCAGCCCCAAACGAGCACGCCAACGAGCAGAACCCAAGAAACCTGCGGGTTCTCGACGAAGAACCTGGGGACGTTCTGTGTTTTTTCGATCCGATCCTGGTCGCTTCTGTGTGCCATGGCCTCATCTACCTAGGGAATGACTTCGATGGGTTCTCCATCTGTCAAGAGTTGGGCACCGACAGCGATCACCTTCTCCGCGGGTTGCACTCCCACGACGGTGATCGAACTCTCGTGGGTTTCGCCCAGTTGGACTTCTCGCAGACTGGCTGTCCATTTGCCTGCACGTTCTTGCGCCACCATCACCGCAAACCGACCGGGTTGCGAGGGATATGGAACGATGGCGCTGAGGGGGACAGAGGCAAGGGGAGGTTGCGGAACGCCACTGAGGGTGATGGATGCAATCATCCCCGGCTTCAGCGAACCCCTATGGTTCGACACGGTCACTTCGACAGTGAAAACGCGGTTTCGCTCATCCGCGTTCGGGGAAATACTGGTCACCCGTCCTTTGTAACCTTTGGGGTCGTCCTGCAAGCGAATCGTGAACGCTTGTCCCAGATGCAGCTGCCTCAATGCATAGTCCGGCACTCCAAAGCTAACTTTCACTGCGCTCGTATCGGCGATCGTGAAGGCTGTGGTCTCGGGTGACGCTAGATTTCCTAGTTCAATGTTGCGCGTAAGGATGTACCCGGAAAATGGCGCCTTGAGATCCGAGTCGTTCAGGGCCAATTGCGCTTGGTGCAAGACAGCGTTGGCCTGGTTTACAGCTGCGAGCGTGGAATCAAATTTGGCTTGCGCCTGATCAAAATCAGGTCGGGTTAGACTCTGGGTGGCGTAAAGCGCCTTCGCGCGCTCGTAGTCCTGCCCTGCTTGGATGTGTTGGGCCGTAGCTTGACTTACCTGTGCCTCTGCTTGGTCAACCTGATTTTTCAGGTCCTGCTGACGAATCTGCGCAAGAACAGCTCCGCGGACAACATAGTCCCCCGTGCCTACATCCCGGCGACGCCCGTCAGCGCCGCCGACCTGCTGAATGTTTGTTACATAGCCTGAAGACTTGAAGGACAGGGCGGCCTGTGCGAAGGGCACGATAGAAGCTGAGTAGCGCAGACCTTCCGGAGATGCGTACGAACTTACTTCTGCGAGACGAACAGGTACCGGAGATTTCGCAGGGATTTGCGCATTCCGCTGACAACCAGTCATCGCCGCAATCAGTGCACAAAGTCCGGCTAATTCTGATATTCGAGCTCTTCGCAGAGTGCATACGGCAACCTTCATGGGACTACTCCTCACCCAATGCTCTTTCGAAATCTGCTCGCGCTCTCCAAAACGCAAGTAAACCTTGGCGATACTGATCTTCGGCATTTGCAACTGAGGACTGCTGCTGCAAGAGATCGCTCAACACGATCGCCTGGTGCGAATAGGCGTCCATCTCGTTGCGAAGTTTTTCGGCCTCCGCATCTCGTGCGGCCTGTGTTGCGGTGAGCAGCTCCCGTGCGTCCCGGAGCCGCCGAAACGTGGAGTCCACTTCCTGTAGAACTTGATCTCTCGCACTGTCGATGGAAAGTTGCGCCTGCTTTTCGGCATCGACCTTCTGGGCAAGGTTGTGGCGCTTCTGCCCCCAATCCCAGGGTTGCCAGGTCAACAGCACGCCAACCGCACCGACGCTCTGCGGGAGGAACGAGATGTTCGAAGTTGCGGCATAGTTCGCCTGAATAGAAATATCGGGAATGTATCGAGTCTTCTCGATTTTTGTCTCCAGTGTTGCTTGTTCCTTCTTGATGGTTTCGGCCTTAATTTCAGGTCGCCTCTCGGTGGCGATTTTTCTTGCTTCCTGCAGGCTCAATTCCTCAGGGAGCGAGGTTGGAACCATCTCGACCGAAAACTCTGTCTGGAGTTCGCGGCCCAGCAAACGGTTCAGAGTTTCCTTCTGGTCCGCCAGGGCGTCTTCGATGACGGTAAGTTGATAGAGACTTTTTGAGCGTTGGGCGGTAATACGGAGGCTGTCAGCCTTCAGCACTGCCTCTTGTTGGAGACGTCGACCGGTGAGCTTTTGCAACTCTTCAAGGTAGGCAAGCAGAGCGCGCTGCGATTCGAGTCCACTCTGAGATTGCAAGATCGCGTAGTACGCAAGACGGACCTGATTCACAAGTTCCTGCTCACGTTCAAAATAAGACTGCTGGCTGAGTTGAGTTCGTAGTTTCTGTTCCTTGATGGAAAGATCGATTCGAAGCAGTTGGGTAAGAGGCTGGGTGACCGTCACGGACGTAATTGCGACGGGACGAGCTGGGGTGTGGATCGTTGATTCTTTTGCTGGAATGGGACCCGTCGCGGGGAAGGTTCCCAACGTGCCGGCCGGAATTGTGAAGTCGAGCGGAATTAGAAGTTCCGATGCGAGCAGGTAAGTATCAAAACGAGGGTAGAGCTGCGTCTTGGCTTCGCTCAAGGCTTCTTTTTGCTTGTGAATCTCGATTCCCGCCCCCTTCAACTCACGATTGTGCGATCGCGCCAACGAAACCGCTTCTTCCAAGGTGAGGGGCCTTGCTGGTTCTCGTTGAGCCCGCATAGTAGAAGCGGGCTGCATCACCAGAATAATTACTGAGAGAATTCTCACTGAACCCGTGCAAGTCATATGCCGCTTCATTGAGTTTCTGCCTTGATAGAAGATCCGTTTGCTTTTCGCAGCGCTGCCCTCTCGAGTTCGCCTTCGGCTTGCAGCCAATCATCAAGCTCATTGCCCGGTACCCCGCCACGCTCAAGATAGATTTCGTATGCGCGCAGCCTGATTTCTTCACGACTTGGCGTGTGGTTTGCGGAGGTATTTGCTGCGTGAGGCTGAGTCGGACTTGCGCGAACTTCCAAAGTCTCATTTCTCTTGCCTTTGTCCTGTAATGTCATACCCGAGCCCTTTCCTTTCATCGTAGAGTTCCTCTCGACCTCAGTAGCGGGACTCCGAGTCTTCTTTACCACCCCTCTACTCGCAAGAACTGCAGCCGATTTGATTGCGCGACAGGTCACTCGCTTTAGCCAGATGAAGCGTTAACTTTCACCTCGCTCTTGTGATCCACTCGCGGATATATGCTGGGCAATTCTTGAGTTGGATGTTGTCGGCTTCGCAGCTCTTCAGAAAACGAACAGCGTCTTGGTCCACACGAGTCAGCTCTTTTAAGTCCAAGGTAATGCGGCGACCGCCAGCTTCCGAGCTGAATAGCGTTTTCAACTCCGCCAGGTTTTCTGCGTCCAGTCGTCCGCTCACCGAAAAGACCACCTCTCCGTTCGCTGCCCTTGTGATCTTGAGCATCTGCCCTCTCCAGGCATATCCTCGTGTGCTGGCAATCTCAGCTCCAACCGCAAGGTGCTTAAGATGCGTGAGTTAGCTGCTGGCAAAATGTCGAAACTTCGGCAAATGCCGAAAGTTCCTGCAACATGTTGGTGAGCGTTTCCTTCGAGTAGGGGAGACGCGGTTAACTATTTTTCGAGGCGCTTGCAGCCTTGAAACGATACTTGTTGATCTTCAAGGAGGCGATCTTCGATTCTAATGTTGATCGATGAATCCCCAGCTTTGCAGCCGCTCCGGACGGTCCAGACACTCGCCCGCCGCTTTCGCGCAAGGCAGCCTCAATCATCTGTTTCTCCTGGGCAGCAAGCTTTTGAGATAGCTCCAACTGAGTTGTCGACTCAGCTGCAAGAGGCTTTCGCAAAAGCCAACTCTCATCCACCGAGAAATTCTCTGTCTCGCATACGATGACAGAACGCTCGACGACGTTTTGCAATTCACGAATATTACCTGGCCAGGGATACGATAGAAGAAGGTCCAGAGTTTTTTTATTTATCCCGCGAAAGCTCTTTCCTGCTTTTCTGGCGAAATGGGCGATGAAGTACTCGACCAGCAGGGGAATGTCTTCTCTTCTTTGCCGCAGAGGAGGAATCTCAATCGGAAAGACGTTGAGACGGTAAAACAGATCGCTACGAAACGTACCCGCTGCGATGGCAGCCTCCAGGTCGCGATTGGTGGCGGCGATGAGCCTAACGTTAGCCCGGATAGGCTGATTGCCACCCACGCGCTCAAACTCATGTTCCTGCAGAACACGCAACAACGTAATCTGAGTCTCCGCGGGCAACTCACCGACTTCGTCAAGGATTTTCATGACCAAACAACTCCGATGCAATCAGCGAAGAGGGAATTGCAGCACAATTCACACTCACGAAAGCACGCGAGGATCGCTGAGATCTTTTGTGAATCGCCCGGGCGATCAGCTCTTTGCCTGTGCCTGTTTCACCTGTGAGTAGAACAGTGGAATTCGTGGGCGCCACCTTGGATACCTGAGAAAGCACGGCTCGCAGGACCGGAGAAGCACCCACAATCTCCTCAAACATGAGAGCTTGATCGATTTGCTCGCGAAGCACTAGATTCTCATCCTGCAGGCGATCTTTCAGGCGCTGAATTTCCCCTAGGGCTTTTTCTAGTTCGCCTCTGGCTTGCGTGATTTCGTGATAAGCACAGGTGTTCTCTACCGCGATGGCGATCTGGCTAGCAACTTGCCCGAGAAAAGATAAGTCCTCATCCGTGAAAGCATCACCTCGGAGTCTGCCGAGATTTAACGTGCCAATCGCACGATTCCGGCTGAGCAACGGTAAAAAGCACAAGGACTTGAAACCTTCAGACATCCGGCTTTGAACAACAGGATTATCTGACCACCCGGCGAATGGGCTGCCCAGTGCCAAAGGCTTCATGGTTCGAAATGCTGCGCCGTACGGTGATCCCTCGATCGAATAAAATCCTTCCTCCTGGATAAATCCCTTTCCTTCCGGGAAGTCAAGCACGTGGAGTCGCAACTGCTTCTCTTCCTCATCCGGCAGAGCCAAACTGGCGCAATCACATTGCATCAGGCGCCGGATGTTTCCCGATACGGCGCGCAGGAGGTCGCGCAGCTCCAAATTTGAGACAACCTGATTGGTGACATCGAAGAGCAACTGCAGCCGATCTTCCGCTTGTTTTCGCTGATCAATATCCGAATGCAGGCAGTACCAGCGCATGACGCGCCCTTCTGTATCCCGCACGGGGAGTGCGCGAACTTGAAACCAGCGATAGATGCCATCGGCACGACGGATACGGTACGCAGAGTCGTATCCAGATGGACTTCCGGTTTCGACCGAGCGCCTCCACGTGGCCAGCACGCGAGAAAGGTCTTCGGGATGAACAATGTCGGAAGTGGTCCAGCCTTTTAATTCGTCCAGCGTCTTGCCGGAATAGTCCAGCCCTTGCTGACTGACGAATTCGAGCTCCCCTTCAGCCCTCATCGTAAGAACAAGGCCAGGAATGTTATCGACGATCAGGCGAAGACGCTCTTCGCTAGCGTGCAAGGCTTCCTTAGCTTGTCCTGACGCGTCGAAGTTCAACGCGTCGTCCACCGCCAGCGCAACCTGATTGGCAACGAGCGAGAGAAAGCTGATTTCCTCGCTGCTATAGGCGTCGGCCTCTATGCTGCCCAGAGCGAGACCTCCGAGGCGCCGGTGTACTGTCGTTAAAGGAAGCGCGCATACCGAATGAACCCCGCGGTTCTTAAGCATCTCGGCTACCGCCGGGAATCGAGTCTCCCTGTCTAAGGAGGGGATTATCAAGGGCTGTTGATGTTGATACACCCACCACGTGAAGGTTTCTTCCGGGGCGAGTTTTGGAACCTGGAGGGGATCACCTGGCTCGCCGTACGACGTGAGCCGTATCTCGTGCGCTTTCTCGTCATAGATACCGACACCCATAACATAGAAGTTCACCACGGCGCGCAACTCGCGGGCGAGAAGCCTGAAGAGTTCCTCCGAAGAGCGAATTGAGATGAGGTTTTGCGAAACGCGGAGGAGCGCTTCATAGCGCTCAGTCAGCGCCTTCTGGGCTGCTCTTTGGACCGTGCCGCTCATCACCGTCCGGCCTTGCTAACGTAGGTCAACGTTTGAGGACTCTCCGCTGCCCGATAGACTTTCGTGGGCGTCTCAAGAAGATACACCCGGCGAGGGCCGACGTCACCCAGCAGCGAGGGAAGGGTGCTGACGATTTGTTCAGGATGCAAAATTCAATGTTGACGCGCGGTTTCAAAACGCTCGTGCCGCAGGCGGTCTCGTTGTAGCCACCTGATTGCAATCTGCTGACCTCGCAATAACACATTCGGGGATTGCCTGTTGGCAAGTTCCGATCTACAGAACCACGGATGCTTCCTCAAAATTGAGCCGAGGATTGCGTGGGTGGAGCTTGTTTGGGTCTCCATAGCCCAGGTTGCAGAGAAGATTCACTTCCACTTGCCGTCCGGAAAGAATGCCGCATTCAATCTATCTGCGTCGAAACCGGACATCGGTCCGCAATCTAATCCCAAAGCGCGTGCAGCCAGGATGAAGTATGCCGCTTGCAGCGAACTGTTGCGGAAGGCGTGCTCCTCAATCAGGGGTTTATTTCCTGCGAAGTAGGAGCGTAGATCAGCATGTGGAAAGAGCCTGGGAAGATGTTCATGGAATTCCGTGTCCCAGGCGATGATCACGGTTACAGGAGCAGCCATGGTTGCGGAAGATCAGTTACTGCGTGAAGGACAGCACTGGCAAGGTTTGCGCCGAAGGATCGCTTCCCGCCACACCGCTTGACCTGGACCACTGGATGAAAACACTGCCGCAGCCGTGGAGCGCGGCGATGGAAGCGACTATGTTCACCGGCGGGATCTACGATCATTTCCAACCACACGCTGCTGCACTGAAGGTGGCCCTTGACCGATTCGGCACTGAATCAGACTGGAGAGATCACGCAATGGCGAAAAGAGATCGGGCTGCTCGAGCGATCCCCTTGAGAACTCGCAGGCCATCCTCATGTGAGCCGGTATCGAACTGCGCTCCCGCATGATCGACGGCGTTGCTGACCATGGCAACCGAGGCCACGGAAGCTTGCCTGGCTATGCCAAAGGCAAAAAGCGATGCGGCCTGCATCTCGACCGCGAGTACGCCCTCCCTGGTCCATTTATTGAGTTGCGCTTTGGTCTCGCGGTAAGGGGCATCCGTCGTCCACACCTTACCCGAGCGGACGGCCCATCCGGTGGCGATCAACTCCCGCTCGAGGATCGGGACCAGCGGCGACTTGCACGCGACCTCACTGTCTGGCGGCAGGTAGTGATAAGAAGTTCCCTCGTCACGAATCGCGCTGGTTGCCACCACGAGACACGGAAGCGGTAAATCGGGAGACACGCGGCCGGCGGAG
>WNFQ01003232.1_pt1 | contig 11875 bp, 10 predicted proteins | sample 5400171 | NCBI WGS metagenome assembly WNFQ01 (sample SAMN13153356, study PRJNA577476) | soil metagenome | isolation source: 20 cm soil under Madrone tree | place: USA:California | collected 2016-06-14
AACATCGTCAACACGCCCGAAGTGACCGTAATTGGTTGTCTTCCGATAGATCGAACGAAGCAGATTGAGCTGCTTGATGATTTCAGCCGGTTTGAAATTGAAAACTTCCCAGATCGCGCGCTCCAACTTCTCCTCATCCACTTTGCCGGTGCAGAACGTATCGACACTCACGCTGACTGGTTCCGGATGACCAATGGCATACGCGAACTGAACTTCACATCGCTCCGCCAAACCCGACGCCACGACATTCTTTGCGATCCACCGTCCCATGTACGCGGCGCTGCGATCCACCTTCGTCGGATCCTTCCCGGAAAAGGCGCCGCCGCCGTGGCGTCCCATCCCGCCATAGGTATCACAGATGATCTTGCGACCCGTTATGCCTGCATCGCCTTCGGGGCCGCCAATCACAAAGCGGCCTGTTGGATTAATTAAGTAGGCCGTCTTCGCGTCCAGCCATTCTGCCGGCATCACTTTTTTGATGAGAAGTTCCGTCAGCGTTTCGCGGACTTCTTTTTGTTTCACATCCTCCGTATGCTGTGAGGAAACGACCACGGTGGTGGCTCGCACAGGCTTATAGCCGTCGTATTCGATCGAGACTTGTGTTTTGCCGTCGGGCCGCAGCCAGGGGATCTCGCCCGATTTGCGCAACCGAGTCAGCTCGCGTCCCAATTTATGGGCGAAAGAAATCGGCGCGGGCATCAGCTCGGGTGTTTCGTTGCAGGCAAAACCAAACATCAGTCCCTGATCGCCTGCGCCTTGTTCGGCCGTCGCTTTCCCGTCCGCAGCGACGCTATCGACTCCCTGTTTGATGTCGCGCGATTGCTCGCTCATCTCGCAAATGACGCGGCAGGTATCGGCGTGAAAAATACAATCGCCGTTGACATAACCGATGTCGCGAATGCCAGCGCGGACGCGCTCCTCAAGATCAAATTTCGCGTTGCTCGTAATTTCGCCGGCCAGCACGACGAGATTGCCCTTGGCAAGCGTTTCGCAAGCCACGCGGCTCAACGGATCCTGTTCGAGACAGGCATCAAGAATGTAATCGCTGATCGTATCGCAAACTTTGTCAGGATGGCCTTCGGTAACGGACTCAGAAGAAAAGATGTAACGGCGAGACATGAGTTGAAAGGAGTTCAGGTTTCAGTGTTCAAGGTTCAGAATCGCGGCGCCGGGCTTGGTCTGAAACCTGGCGCTGAACCCTGAATCCTTTAGGTCAACATATTGACCAATCATGATGCGTCGATATATCGTTGGCTGACAACATGGCGTCAACCATTAATTTGCTGCGATTGCTGGCAGACCCGACCCGGTTGCGGCTGCTGCTCCTGCTGGAACAGGAAGAGCTTTCCGTGGCCGAGTTGCAGCAAATTTTGGGTATGGGCCAGTCGCGCATCTCCAGTCATCTTGCTCAACTGAAACGCGCGGGCGTCGTGGCCGATCGGCGCGTGGGAAAGAATGTTTACTACGGCGCGAACCACAATCGTCAAAGGGCCCAGCAGGAGCGTGTGGCAGAGATCACGCGCCTGCTTGCCCATGAACTGCCGGAAACCTCGCGCGATCGCACGAGCCTCAAGCTCATCCTCCAAAAGCGCCAGGACAAAGCGCGGAAGTACTTCGATGAACTCGCTGGCAAGTTCGGCCGAGGTTATGTGCCGGGCCGGTCATGGCAAGCGCTCGCCCACACGCTGATCACATTGCTCCCGCCGCTAACTGTGGCTGACCTCGGGGCGGGTGAGGGGACACTTTCGCAGTTGGTGGCGAAAAAAGCGCGCAAGGTCATCGCCGTGGACAATTCGCCCAAGATGGTTGAATTCGGATCGCAACTGGCGAAGAAACACGGCTTCAAGAACCTCGAATACAGGCTCGGCGATATTGAAGACCCGCCGATTGCGAAAAACAGTATCGATCTTGCGATTTTGAGCCAGGCATTGCATCACGCCATTCACCCTGAGCGCGCCGTCGATGCAGGTCATCGGATTTTGAAGCGCGGCGGTCGTCTGGTTATTCTCGACCTGTTGAGTCACCGCTTCGAAAAGGCTCGTGAACTCTACGCGGACCACTGGCTCGGCTTTAGCGAAGTGAAGTTGCATCAGCTCTTGGAAAAGAGCCGCTTCCGAGAGATCGAAGTCAGCGTGGTTTCGCGAGAAAAGCAGACCCCGCATTTCCAAACCGTGTTCGCGACCGGCCTAAAGTGAACGCCGAGGCTTCTTTGCCTGTCAATATCGTCGTAGTAGACTTAGTTGCGACCAACCAAATCTGTAGCCATGACCGGCTTCTTCGACGAAGTAAAGCGGCGCAAGGTCTACCGCGTGGCGGCAGCCTATATCATCGCTGCCGGAGGGGCTATACAACTGGCCTCCGCTGCATTTCCGGCGTGGGAATTGCCAAGCTGGGCGCTGCGCCTGGTGATCGTGCTGTTGCTCCTCGGCTTTCCGATCGCCCTGATGCTTGCATGGGCGTACGACATTACGGCGGAGGGCATTCGGGCAACGCCAACGATTGCAACGCCGCGATCGCATCGTCGCCGGAACATAATCATTCTTGTCGCAACCGGTGTGATCATTTCCGCCGCCGCCGGTTTCTTTCTCTTGCCTCGCGTCTCAGCGCATAAGATCGACAAATCGATTGCGGTGTTGCCATTTCAAAGTCTGAGCGACGAAAAAGAGAACGCGTATTTTGCGGACGGTATTCAGGACGACGTGCTCACCAACTTGTCGAAGATCGGCGACCTCAAGGTAATTTCGCGCACGTCAGTGATGCCGTATCGAGGGAAGGGGTCGAACGTCAGAGAGATCGGAAAGGCTCTGGGTGTGGCTACCATTCTGGAAGGCAGTGTTCGGCGCGTTGGAAATCGTGTGCGCGTGAGCGTCCAATTGATCGACGCCTCGAATGACGAGCACATGTGGGCGGAAGATTACGATCGCGACTTGACCGATGTGTTCGCGATTCAAACTGATCTGGCACAAAAGATCGCCTATGAATTACAAGCGAAGTTGTCACCAGCGGAAAAGGCGCAGATCGAGCGCAGGCCAACCCAAAATGGCGAAGCCTATCTGACATTTGTGCAGGCTCACGATTTGTTCACGCGTCCAGACAGATTTCGCGCAGACACAGAAAGGGCCGAGCAACTTTTTGAACAGGCAACAAGACTCGATCCGGAGTTTGCAGGAGCATTTGCCGGACTGGCATGGGTCCATGACTGGATGTATCACACCTTCGATCCGACGCCTGCGCGAAAGGAAAAAGCGCGAGCGGCGGCAATGGAAGCGCTGCGTTTGCAGCCAAACTTGCCTGAGGCACATCTCGCAATGGGTTTTTATTATTACTATGGCGAGCGTGATTATCAGAACGCACTGAAGGAGTTTGCGATTGCGAAACTAAGTTTGCCAAATTCAGCGGAAGTTTACATGGCGATTGGATCCATTGAGCGTCGCCAGGGAAAATGGGCGCAGTCCACCGCCAATTTCGAGAAAGCGGCGTCGCTCAGTCCAAAGGACGCATTTATTCTTGTAAATCTCGCCGACAATTATCGCGCCAACAAAGATTTCGAAACCGCGGACAAGATTTTCGATCGTGCCATCGAAGCCGCGCCCAATGCGCTTAGCGCGCGCGCGGAAAAGGCAATGCTTGCATTCGATTGGAAAGGGGACCTCACCAAGATGCAGCAAGACCTGGCGGACATGCCACCAAGAGTCGATCCGGAGGGCCTCGTCACGTTCGGCTGGGTGCAACTTTTCATGTTGCAGCGAAAATTTCCGGAAGCTCTTGCCACTTTAAAGCAATTGCCTCAAACCCTCCCTTATGATGATAAGCCAAGAGAATTTTTCGAAGGTGTGATTTATACTTTTTTGAATGACAGAGAAAAGGCGCGCTCTGCCTTTGAACGTGCTCGACCCATTGCAGAAAAGGCCTTGCGCGAAAGCCCGGATAACGCCTTTCGGCACGCGCTGCTCGGTCAGATTCTCGCCGGGCTTGGTGAGAAGGAAGCAGCCATTGCCGAGGGTAAACGCGCGGTCGACCTTCTGCCCGAGTCTCAGGACGCGCTGTCTGGACCAAAAGCTACGCTTGAGCTCGCCAAAATTTACACGTGGACAAGTGAAACCGATCAAGCGCTTCAACTTCTCGAGCATTCGCTGAGTACGCCCAGTGGAATCACAGTTCCCCTTCTGAAATTCGATCCGGTCTGGGACCCTCTGCGAAGCGATCCGCGCTTCCAGGCTTTGATCAGGAGGGACGACGCGACAGCCTAGCGTCGGTTTCTCTTTTTCACTGCCGGCAAACAGTCGTCTGTCGCGAATGGCGCGAGAAAATTGGCAAAAGCGAGTGACCACTATCTGAAGTGAACGAGGCGGAGACTCCTTTTGTCTAACCTAGGCCTTTCGAGTATCGTCCCGTGCAAACCCAATCTCTTTTTATGAGCGGTTTTTTCGAGGAGGTGAAACGGCGAAAGGTTTACCGGGTGGCGGCGGCTTACGTCATCGCGGCGGGCGGCGTCATCCAGCTTGCTTCTGCCTCATTTCCGGCTTGGGAATTGCCAAACTGGACGTTGCGACTGGTGATTGTGCTTTTGCTGACTGGTTTTCCGATTGCCTTGATTCTGGCCTGGGCTTTCGACGTCACGGCACAAGGAATCAGAACAACGCCAACAGCCGGGCCGCGCACACAGGTCCGCCGGAACGTCATCATGTTAGCCACAGCCGGAGTGATCATGTCCGCTAGCGTCGGCTTTTTCGTGCTGCCGCGAGCGTCGGCGCACAAGGTGGACAAATCAATTGCGGTGCTGCCGTTTCAGAATTTAAGCGACGATCCACAGAACGCTTACTTCGCCGACGGTATTCAGGATGACCTGCTTACCAGTTTGTCGAGGATAGGCGACCTGAAGGTGATTTCTCGCACTTCGGTGATGCAGTACAGAGATAAGGCGACAAACCTTCGCGACATAGGCAAAGCGCTTGGCGTCTCCAATATCTTGGAAGGAAGTGTGCGCCGGTCCGGAAATAAGGTGCGTGTGAACGTCCAGTTGATCGACGCAAATAGCGATGAACACATTTGGGCAAGCGATTACGATCGCGACGTGATCGACGTTTTTGCGATCCAGAGCGATCTCGCCCAAAAGATCGCAGAAGCGCTCCAAGCGAAGCTTTCGCCTGGGGAAAAGTCGCAAATGACACAAAAGCCGACTGAAAACGCCGAGGCCTACCTGGCTTTTGTGCAGGCGCACAATCTTTCCTGCGAAGTTGAAGAGCCCGCAAAACTGAAGCAGAGCGAGCAGCTGTACGCTCGCGCCATTGAATTAGATCCAAATTTTGCCCTCGCGCTGGCGCGCTATTCCCAATTGGAAAGTTGGTTTCTGCACGACATCGACCGTACGCCGGAACGTCGCGAACGAGCGCGCAGTCTGGCTGAACGAGCCCTGCAGCTACAACCCGATCTGCCGGAAGGCCATCTCGCTTTGGGCTTCTCCTACTACTATGGCGACAACAACTACGACGCGGCGCTGAGAGAATTCGAAATGGCGCAGCGCGATTTGCCCAACGAATCGGAAGTTTATCTGGCCATCGGCGCGATTCAGCGCCGGCAGGGAAAATGGGCCGAATCCACGGCAAACATGGAAAAGGCGGTCAGTCTCAATCCGAAAGACACCTGGCCACTGCAAAATCTGGCATTCAATTATCAAATGTTACGAGATTTCGGCAAGGCGAACCAGACAATCGATCGGGCTCTCGCATTGAACCCCACAGGATTCGCGCTGTGGGAAATCAAATCGAAGTTGGCCATCTTTGAAAAAGGCGACTTTAGCGTGGCGGAGAAAGGATTTGAGCTCCTGAACTCCGCTTCTCTGACCGACGACCAGAGACTCAAGACGGCGGAGGCGCGGGCCAACGTTCTTCTCTTGGAACGCAAGTACCAAGAAGGATTGGAGGCAGCGGAGAAGCTGCCGGACAACGAGATCGCTGCTTTTCCAGGACACTCATGGAGCAAGTATTACTACATCGGCTTTGCACGAAAGGCGCTCGGCGATGAGACCGGAGCGCGAGCGGCTTTCCTGAAGGCGAAAAGTATCGTCGAGGATCAACTCAAGCGGACTCCTGACAATGCGGACGTCCACATTCAGCGGGCAAAAGTTCTCGCGTACCTGGGCGAAAGAGAGTCAGCGCTGGGAGAAGTGCAGCGCGCGACTGAAATAGTTCCTGAAGGCAAGGACGCATTTGGGGGCCCGGAAATTATGACCGGGGTAGCTGAGGTTTACGCAACTCTGGGCGACAAGGATCGCGCGATCGAAATCCTCGATGGATTGTTAAACCGGCCGAGCTCCGTCACCGCACAGTTGCTAAAAGTAAATCCGATTTGGGACCCCCTGCGCAGCGATCCGCGCTTTCAAGATTTGATCGGCAAATACGGTGCCAAAGCCTAGGACTTTTGTCCTTTTCTTCGCTTTTGCGACTGCCGCGCATGCGGACTGGAACGTTCTTTCAGTAGAGTCAGAAGCCGGTCGCGCAGGAATTGAGCATCGACACGTTGTTGTAGAAAACACAGCTGCCGATCAGCGAGCCGATCTGGATCTTGCCGTTTTCTCCGCCAACTCATGCACGTTGCGAGTGATCGATAATCCTGATGGCCAAACACTCGCTGGCATAATGAAACGCGAAAACTACGCGTCCGCAGTAAACGGCGGCTACTTCGATGCGAATTTTGAGCCGATTGGCTTGCGAATCGTGAATGAGCAAATGATCGCGCCGCTGCGGCGCGCCCGCCTGATCACCGGCGTGTTGATGGCGTCGCGGCGCGGGGTTCAAATTGTGCGCAGCCGCGAATTTTCGCGGCCTCAAAAAATCGCCGCTGCAATTCAGTGTGGTCCATTCCTCGTCGATGCGTCTCAGCGCGTTCGTGGCTTGAACGATTCGCAGCGGGCGCGGCGAACCTTTGCCGCGACGGCAACGCACGAGCGCGCGTTGCTCGGTTTTTGCTCGGAAGTTTCGCTTGCGGACTTAGGAGCAATCCTCGCTGCAACACCAATCTCTGCGGAGGCGAAAATTACCCGTGCACTAAATCTGGATGGCGGTTCTTCGAGCGCATTTTGGTTTTTGCGAGGGGACGGCAGCGCATTTTCAATTCCAGGGCAAAAACCTGTGCGCGATTTTGTGGCTGTTATGCCGAAATAGTTGTAGCGGCGTTTGTGCCAGGGGCCACCATCGACAGTTCGGCGGCTGACACAGCCGCCGCTACACCACTATGATGGCGCAATGAGAACATTTGGTGGATTCAAATCAGGCGATCGTTTTTTCTACGGCGAACTGCGCGGCAATGCCGTGCATCTGCTGGCAAAACCGTATTGGATCGAGATTCAACCCACCGGCGAAGTATTGCCGCTCGCAGATTTACATATCGCCCTTCCGGTTGCTCCGTCGAAACTAATCGCGGTCGGATTGAATTATGCCGATCACATCGCAGAGATGAAACGGACGCCGCTGGGCACACCGTTGATTTGGTTTAAGGCTCCGAGTTCGCTTTTGCCGCACAACGGTGCAATAGAAATCGCGTTTCCCGACCATCAAACCGATTTCGAAGCGGAGTTGGCCGTGGTGATTGGCAAGACCGCGAAAAATGTTCTTGTGGAACACGCGCTCGATTTTGTTTTCGGTTACACAATTGCTCTCGATGTCAGCGATCGGGATTTGCAAAAGAGCGAGAAGCAATTTGGCCGCTGCAAATCGTTTGACACTTACACGCCGATTGGGCCGTTTGTTTATGCCGATGCGGATGTAGCCGATGTTTCGCTGGAGTTCTGGCAGAATGGCGAGCTACGCCAGAGCACGCGCACGAGCCGAATGATCTATTCGGTTGCGCAGATTGTTTCATTCGCGACTCAGTCACTCACACTTTTGCGGGGTGATGTGATTCTGACCGGAACGCCCTCCGGCGTCGGGCCGCTTCACGACGGAGATCAATTGGAAACAGCAATCGACAATTGGCCGCGCTTGCGCAACCGCGTTGCGATCGCCCAGTCTGTTTCGCGTCGGAATGGTAAGGAAAGCTAAGCAATAACAAATTCAATGACTTGCCTTACATCCCAGCAGTAGAGATGTTTCGATTTAAAGATGCGACCTCAGATGGAAGTGTCGCCCAAAAAAATGAAAAGTTTTACTCGACTCTCGCCCGAGTCATCTGCGATAACGATAAACCCTTACGCAAATCCAAGCGGTTACCAAACTCCTGCTTCAACTATGAAAACACTAATCATCACATGCCTCTGTTCACTTGCGTTCGCACTGATTTCGCTGGCGCAATCACCGCCACCGGCACAAGCTCCGCCTGCAGGAGCACGTACGAATCCGGCCGCGGCACAGCAGGCGCCCGTTACTAACGTTCCGCCCGGGCAGGCTGCAGCTCCCGGACAGCCTGCGGCGCAGCAACCGGCAGCGCCAGGACAAGCTGGAGCGCCAGGACAACCTGGAGCGGCAGGACAACCCGGAGCGCCCGGACAACCTGCGGCGCCTGGACAACCTGCAGCGCCTGGACAACCTGGAGCGGTAGGGCAGCCCGCAGCACCAGGCGCAGTGACCAGCCCTGCAGCGGCCGGCGCCGAGAGTCCCGCTGCGACGGTCGCTGCGACTCTCGCGCCAGCTCCTACGCCAGAAACCAAACCCGGGTTTCTTGGCAGCAACTGGTTGATCGACAAGTTTCACAAAGGTGGGCCGATTATGTGGCCGATTCTGATTGTGTCGATCATCGCGCTTACGGTCGTGATCGAGCGAATTTTTTGGTGGGGTGGCCGCTGGTTCCGACGCGATCCGAAACGCATCGACAAGGTGTTCACCGCGATTGAAAACGGCGATACGGCTGAAGCTTCCAGGCTTGCCCGAGGTTCGCGCGACCCGGTTTTGCGCATGATTTGGAACGGCCTCAATCACCAGCATGCTTCACTGCAAGGCGCCTTGCAGGTTGCTGCCGGTATCGAGATCAAACGCGCCGGCCGGTTCCTCGTTGTGATGGACACGCTGGTTACGCTTGCGCCGTTGCTCGGTTTGTTGGGCACTATTACCGGTCTTATCAAGTCGTTCAGTTTTCTCGGTAACGAAGAGCTCGCTGTACAGGCGGTCACGGGCGGTATTGCCGAGGCGCTCATTGCCACGGCCTGCGGTCTTGGCATTGCCATCTTTGCTTTGATTCCCTTTAACTTTTTCACTTCCCGAGTGTCTAACTTAGAGTTCGAACTGCAGACGGCAGCCACAAACCTGGAGGTGATGTTGGGCACCCAAGCTGCGCAGCATGAAGTGGAGATCGCCAGAACAGCGACCACCGGGAAAGGCTCGTCGATTTAAGGTATTATAATGCACGTAGCATCACCCATTCCTCACAAGAAAGCGCGGATCGAGATCATCCCATTGATCGACATCATGTTCTTTCTGCTGGCCAGTTTCATGATGGTGAGTTTGAGCCAGGTGCACATGAAAGGGATCAAAGTGAACCTGCCCTCGGGGGTTTCAGGTCAGACGCAGACAAAGCGCGAGTACATCAGCGTCTCTGTCGATAAGGACGGTCATTACTTCTTCGACAAAGACGAAATCTCCGACACGGAACTGCTGAATCGCCTGAAGCAGGTGCACCAGTCGGCCCCTGACGCCAAGGTGTTCGTTCGGGGCGATCGAGACTCGGTTCACCTGAATGTTGCTCATGCGCTGGATGTAATCCGCTCGGCTGGTTTTTATAAGATCTCATTTGAAATTAAGAGCGAAGCGCTCAAGGGAGTTCCGGGACCCAGATGATTTGCGTATGGCAACCGAGAAAGTAAGACCGTTAATTTACCGGCCGCCGCCGCCGTGGTATTTTTGGACGGCTTTTGGGGCTGCAATAGCGCTCCACCTCACAGCGGTTGCAATCGCTCAAAGACATGAGCCCCCGCCGGTGGAGCTCCCTCCGCAGCCGCCGACCGTGGTCGAGGCGGTATTGGCGCCACCTGAGGCTACTCCACCACCAGAAGATATTCCGATCCCCGAGCCTCCTCCCCCTCCAGACATTCAGCCGGAGTTTGTCGAAGAAAGAACACCGCCACCGCGCCCACCACAACAAACGGCTCAGAAATTCGTGCCCGTCAAAGCCCCTGGGCCGATGTCGATGTCAAAAGCGAAAGCCCTTGCTCTGTACGCACCGCGTCCCCAATATCCCTACGAGGCGCGTTCGCGGCACGTCACGGGCAGTGGAGTGATTGTCTGCTCGGTGGATTCAGGCAGCGGCAACGTCGGTGGCTGTAGTGTCTCGAAGAGCACTGGAAGTCCCATACTGGATAATGCCGCCACCAGCGCCTTTCAACAGTGGCGATTTAGGCCTGGAACACTTTCCAGAGTCAACATCCCCATTACCTTTACCATGACAGGAGCCTCGTACTAATATGAGACTCTCTTCGCCAGTTCCGCATAAACGAGCGCGCATCGAGATCATCCCATTGATCGACATTATGTTCTTTCTGCTCGCCAGCTTTATGATGGTGAGCTTAAGCCAGACTCACATGAAAGGGATTCGCGTGAATTTGCCGGCTGCCGTAGGGCCTCCGCCAACTGGCGTAAAGGATTTTGTTTCCGTAAAGGTACTGGAAGGAAACGCAGTGTTCTTTGACAACGCGTACGTGCCGGATGACCAGGTCCTGCCACGCCTATTTCAGCTGCACAGCGCAAATAAGGATATCAAAATCTCGATCAGCGCAACGCCGATGGCCATCTACGGTGATGTCATCGGACTGCTCGACAAGGTTCGCTCGGTCGGAATCACGAAGGTCGGCTATCAGATTAGAGCAGCTTCTGGTCCTGCGGCTGGCGGTGTTGCGCCAGCACCTGGGGGGGCTGCACCGCCGCCACCGCCACCACCACCTCCCAAACCTTAGACTATAAGAGCCGTCAGTTTTCTATTGGCTGGCGCGCGAGTTTAAGAAGGCGCGTAGTTTCTTCAAGGCGCGAGCCCTGTGGCTCAATTGATTTTTTTCCGCGGGCCTAAGCTGGCCAAAAGTTTGTTGGAAACCATTTGGAATAAAAATCGGATCGTACCCAAATCCATGCGACCCGCGCGGTCGATCAGCTATTTGTCCCTCAACAATTCCTTCAAATGTTCCGAGGACGTCACCATTTCGCGCCAGTGCCAGCACGCAGCGAAATCGAGCACTACGTTGCTCCTTCGTGGGGTCAACTCGTCCAAGCTCCTCCAATAACTTGTCGATTCTTTCTTTATTGGTCGCGTTCGCACCGGCATAACGCGCCGAGTAGATTCCCGGCGCGCCGCCAAGAGCATCGACCTCCAGCCCTGAGTCGTCGGCAGCCACGAGCCCTGGCAATTTTCTTGATACGACAAGCGCTTTAAGCTTCGCATTCTCTTCGAAAGACGTTCCAGTTTCGGCGATCTCGGAAATTTCCGAATGTGCGCGCAGATCGCAGACCGTGAAGTCTGATCCAAGAATTTGCCGGAGCTCGCGTGTCTTATGCGGATTGCGGGTCGCCACGAGAAGCGCTATCACCCTGAAATAAAATCTGGAAGCCAGGAACCGACGAGTAAAATTTCAGTTTCCTTTCGTGGATTCCTGGGTTCTTGATTCTAATCCGATGAGCAGCGAGCGCCGCAAACCATATCCATTCGACCGGCTCGAACCAAAGTGGCAGGCCATTTGGGAGGAGCGGCAGCTTTTTCATGCGCCTAATCCCGGCGAGAAAGATTTCGATGCCGCGCAGCCGAAATTTTACATCCTCGACATGTTTCCCTATCCAAGTGGGGCAGGGTTGCACGTCGGACATCCAGAGGGTTATACCGCGACGGACATTATTGCTCGCTACAAACGGATGCGCGGCTTTAACGTGTTGCATCCCATGGGCTGGGACGCATTCGGCCTGCC
>WNFQ01010574.1_pt1 | contig 11871 bp, 16 predicted proteins | sample 5400171 | NCBI WGS metagenome assembly WNFQ01 (sample SAMN13153356, study PRJNA577476) | soil metagenome | isolation source: 20 cm soil under Madrone tree | place: USA:California | collected 2016-06-14
GCAGCGGCGCGATCGGGAATGTCAGAGTCGGCAGTGAAAGTATCGGTGCATCGGGGCTTGAAAGCCCTGGCGCGCCTAATCCGTGAAGAGAAGCGATCATGAAAACTGACCGACTCATCGACATGCTCAGCACGAACCTTGAGCCCATCAAGGAAGGACGGCTCAAGGGAACGTTGGTTTGGGCCCTTGTCGTTGGCGGAGCAGCCGCCTTCTGTTTGATGCTGACAACCGTTGGCCTACGGACCGGGGTTGCGGAAGGCTACCTTCCCGGCTACGTCGCCTTAAAGCTGCTGTTTACGCTGAGTCTGATTGGCGTGGGAGCGGCCTCGCTGGACAGGTTGATGCGCCCCGGCCAGGAAGGGCGCAAACTCTTCGCGTTTGTGTTTCTTCCTTTCTTCATTGTTATATGTGCAGGCGTTGCTTCTCTGGTATTTGGGCAGCCGATGGCATGGGGGCGTATGATTTTCGGAATGCAGTGGGCGACCTGCCTGCTTTGTATCCCGCTCTTTGCTGTCGTTCCATTTGCAGCGTTGATCTGGGCTTTGCGCAAAGGAGCGCCCACGAATTTGAGGCGAGCCGGGGCCATCGCGGGACTTGTCGCAGGGGCGTTAGGCGCGACGGCCTACGCATTTCACTGCCCGGACGACTCCGTACCGTTCATCGCGATCTGGTACGGCACTCTCGTCGCACTCTGCGGTGCTGTTGGTGCGATGCTCGGCCCACGGCTTCTGCGGTGGTGACAGGTTCACTTCGGCACCAAAGAGAGAGCCGCGCCACCCTCATGTAGAGCAGCGCGGATCCTTCGCCTTTAGTGATGACAGAACGGGCAGCGACCAGTGCCGCTGACTGCCGCGAACAGGGTAGTTGCCTTCGCACCAACAGCCGCGAGAACCATGGCTGCGAGTGCATACCATTTCTTCATGTGCAGGTCTCCTTTCAACCAAGATCAGGCTAAACTCTGTAGCCGCCTATAGAGTCAAGCGGATTTTGAGGAGTGGCGGGTTGTTCTTTACATTTTGACGGATTCCAAAGTGCGCTCAATCAGCACACAGATTGCATCAGCCGAAATGGTCTGCTTTCCTGACCTCTTCCACTGCTTCACTGCTTGGGTCAGGACAGCGCGAAATTTGGACAGCTGAGTTATCTGCTGTTCGACCGACTGTAGATGCCGCTCAGCAATGCTGAATACCTCACCGCACGGGCAATGCCCGCCCTCACGCATCCGCAGAATGTCTCGGATTTCATCGAGCGAGAACCCGAGCGACTTGCCCTGACGAACGAACCGCAGCCGCTTCAAGTCGGTCTCTGAATAGACTCTGTAACCAGAATCCTTTCTCTGCGGTTCCGGCAACAGCTTCAATCGTTCATAGAACCGAACGGCCTGCACAGTCACGCCAGACCGTTTTGCAAGCTCGCCTATTTGCATAGGATGAGCTTAAACCCTAACCCTAGCTATAGAGTCAAGGTCGCCGATGGCAATGACGGATGAGAGGGCGATTGACATATTTCATCTTGTACATGTAACCGATGACGGCCTGGCTGCGAACTCATCTACAGAGACAGATTGAGATGGTAGGACATCGGGACCAAGTGGGGGTCGGGCTCTCTTTTGCTAGCTTTGAGAGGGTCCGAAACCAGGGTAATTTGAAACTTTTCGTGAACCGTTGCCTCTAACGATTGTCAGGACTAGACTTATGGGTGTGAGACTTGCGACCAAAGTCGGCGTTTCGATTCTGGCGATGCTGCTCGCGGCGCTGCCGGTCATGGCATGCGCCAGACCGGGCGCCGCAATGACCGCTGCCGAGCACGATTGCTGCAAGCGCATGGCGGAGCAGTGCGGCCGTTCCGGCATGGCCAAGTCGCATGAATGCTGCCAGACCCAGGTTTCACCCAACGACTTTCACGCCCTGAAAGCCCCGTCTTCTCACCTCGATCACTCGTTGCTGGAACTTCATGCGCAACCTGTTCTGTTACAAGCAATTGCCGATCCACAGTTGATGTTCAGCACGAGCATACTTTTCCCCACTCATAGTCCGCCCGGGCTGCTCTCTTCAGCCACAACCGTCCTAAGAATCTGACTTTCTTTCCTCTGATTTCATTACGCACTCGTGCGTCTGCACGTTCGTGCGCTTACAAACTCGTGTTTGTGTTGGAGGAAAGATGCAACCCATTGGCTTATCCCGAGGTTTCTTCGGGTGCACTCATAGTTCATTGCTGACCGCGGCTATGGTTGTTGGAACGTTGGTGCTGGCTGGCGAGGTCAGCGCCCAGGACCAACCAAGTCCGTCGAAGCCGGCTTCCATGCCTGAGTCCCACACTATGGCGACGCACGCGGGAGCACCCACATCGCTGCGCGACCTGGTGCAGGAGGCCGAGCAGAAGAATCCGCAGATCGCGGCGTCATTTCATGGGTGGCAGGCCTCACGAAATGTTCCTAAACAAGTTTCAGCTTTTCCCGAGACCCAGGTCTCGGTGCAGCAGTTCAGTGTCGGCAGCCCGCGACCTTTTGCGGGTTACAGCAATAGCGAGTTCGCGTACATCGGGTTCGGCGCGTCACAGGACATTCCCTATCCGGGCAAGCGGCAGTTACGCGCCCGCGTCGCTGAACAAGAAGCGGACTCGATGGAAGCGCAGACCGACTCAGTCCGCCGGATGGTGGTGGGCAATCTCAAGATGGTCTATTTCAAACTGGCCTACATTCAACAAACCCTCGGCGTTCTGCAGAAAAGCGACGAGCTATTGAATCAGGTGCAGGAGGCGGCCGAGGCACGCTACCGCGTCGGTCAGGGCAATCAGCAGGATGTTCTGAAAGCACAGTTGCAACATACGAAGATTCTGCAAGAGATCGCCCATCATCACCAGGAAGAAGGCCTGCTGGAAGCCCAGATCAAGCAGCTCTTGGGCCGTCCGCAGGATTCCCCGGACGTCGTTGCCGAGACTCTCACCGCGAGATCTCTTTCGTTCAGCGCACCGGAACTCGTGCAGAAGGCTAGCGAACAGAATCCAGACGTACGTTCAAAGCAGGCCTCGATTCGGCAACAGGAAACCCAGGTGGAGCTGGCTCACAAGAATTTTCGCCCAGACTTCAATGTCCAGTACGCGTACCAGCACACCAACGGAGATACCCGGGATTACTACATGGCGACCTTTGGCATTCGCCTGCCTAACCGCGGACGCCAGAAGGCCGAGTTAGCGCAAGCGCAGCAAAACCAGGAGCGCGCACGTCGAGAACTCGACTCTGACTCGCAACGCGTGCTTTCTGAAGTCCAGCAACAGTTTGTGCGCGCGAAGACTTCGGAGGAGCAGCTCAAGATTTATAGCGACGGTCTTGTGCCGCAATCCGAGGCCACCTTCCGCTCCGCGTTGTCCGCGTATCAATCGAACCGCCAGGACTTCGAAAGTCTGCTTTCTTCGTTCCTCGATGTTCTCAACCTCGATTTGGAATATCGGAACGAACTGGTGGAACACGAATCGGCGCTGGCGGAACTGGAACGCCTTACCGGGGTGGATGTGCCATGAACGAGCGCAACTTCAGACCGAATGTCAATGAGGAAGCAAACATGCTGCGTACAGAACAAAACAACTATCGTCGAGCTTTTTGGATTGCGGTTACTACAACTATCGCGCTGGCGATCGTGGCGTCTGCCTTGTGGTGGCGTTTGAGCCATTCCGGGGCGGCATCGCAGCCTGGGAAAAACTCCGCAAGCGAACCAATGGAAGCTATGGCACAAGCTTCAAACGCCTCAGATTCAGAACCAGGAGCGGCAGGCGAGACCCAGAGCGGAAACATGCAGGAGGCGCCGCGCGCACCCATTCAGCTCACGCCGCAGCGCATGCAGAGCATCGGCATTGTGCTGGGGAAGGTTGAATCCAAGCCCGTCAATTCTGAACTGCGTTTCTACGGCAACGTACAAGTCGATGAGCGGCGGCAGGCCTATGTGCAGACGCGATTCGCCGGCTGGATTCGCAAAGTCTATGCCGACGCGACCGGCAATTTTATTGGCAAAGGTCAGCCCTTGTTCACGATCTACAGCCCTGATCTGGTGGCGACTGAGCAGGAATACCTCATAGCGAAAAAGAATGCGGACACATTGCAAAGAAGCAATGTGAGCGGAGTGGCCTCAGGTGCCTCGACGCTCTTCGGTGCCGCCAAAGAAAGACTGCTGCAATGGGAGGTTTCTCCTGGCGAAATCGAGAAACTGGACCAGGGGGGCAAGCCGATCACAGACCTCACTATCTATTCTCCCGTCTCCGGCTACATCACCGATAAAAGAGCGCTGCCCAACATGTATGTGCAGCCCGAAACCATGCTGTACACGGTCGCTGACCTTTCCGATGTCTGGGTCCTCGCCCAGGTATTCCAAAGCGATGCAGGGAAGATAAAGCCGGGTGATGCGGCCGCGGTCACGGTCGATGCTTATCCGGGCCGAGTCTTCAATGGACGAGTGGAATACATCCTACCGCAGTTGGACATGAACACGCGCACGCTGCCAGTGCGGCTGGTGTTTTCGAATCCCGGCCTGAAATTGAGGCCAGGGATGTACGTCAATGTTGGCGTAAAGCTGTCGATGGGTCGTCAACTCGTCGTCCCGGCTTCGGCGGCATTTCATTCCGGAACCAAAAACCTGATCTTTGTTTATCAAGGCGAAGGCAACATCGAACCGCGCGAAGTAGAGTTTGGGCCTCAGGTGGGCGACCAGGTCGTAGTCAGCAAAGGCCTCAGGGCCGACGAGCAGATCGTAACATCTGCAAACTTCCTGATCGATTCCGAAGCTCAATTGCAGGCGGCTGCGGGTGCGTTTGTTCCTCCGCCTCCCGGAGCCGGACAAGCAGCGTCGATGAATGCCCCGGCGCAACAGCAAGCCAATGTGGAGTTGACGACTGATCCAAATCCTCCGCACAAAGGCAGCAACACCGTTCGCGTGAAGCTGACGGGACAAGATGGAAAACCAATCGCTGGAGCAAACGTGACGGTGACCTTTTTCATGGCCGCAATGCCGGCGATGGGAATGTCTGCCATGAAGACCGTCATCAACGCCAGCGACAGAGGTGACGGAATGTACGAAGGCAAAGGCGATCTCGGTTCCGGCGGCACCTGGCAGGTCACCGTCCGGGCGCAACAAAACGGGCAGACGATTGCCAACAAGCAGCTCAACGTTAATGCCACGGGAGGTATGTAGTCATGATCTCCCGAATCATTGAATGGTGCGCGCACAATCGGTTTCTGGTCTTCACGGGAGTGTTGCTGCTAACGCTGACGGGAATCTGGTCTATGGGCCACATTCCGCTGGACGCGCTGCCGGACATTTCCGACGTGCAGGTAATCATTCATACCAACTGGGAAGGCGAGCCTCCCAGCATTATTGAAGATCAAGTCACCTACCCGATCGTTACCGCACTGCTGGCCGCGCCAAAGGTAAAAGCCGTACGCGCCCAGACCATGTTTAACGATTCGTACGTCTTTGTTGTGTTCGAAGACGGGACCGATATTTATTGGGCCCGTTCGCGGGTTGTGGAGTATCTACAGACGATTGCCGGACGGCTTCCTGCGAACGTCCATCCTGCCATTGGCCCCGATGCCACCGGAGCCGGTTGGGTCTATGAGTACGCTCTCGTCGATCGCAGCCATAAACATAGCCTCGCAGACCTGCGGAGTATTCAGGACTGGCACCTGCGCTATCAACTAGCAACCGTTCCCGGTGTGGCGGAAGTCGCCAGCATCGGCGGGTTCGTGCGGCAATACCAGGTCAATGTTGATCCCAACAAGTTGCTGGCGTATGGCATTCCGCTTTCCACAGTGATTGACCGGGTGAAGTCGAGCACGAATGAGGTTGGTGGCAGGGTGCTCGAACTGAGCGGCACGCGATACATGGTTCGCGGGCTGGGCTACCTGAAGTCGCTGGATGATTTGGCGAATGTGCCCGTGATGGCGAAGAACGGAACGCCCGTATTGATCAAGGATCTGGGCACGGTTTCCTTCGGCCCCGACATCCGCGAAGGCGTAGCCGAGTGGAATGGAGAAGGCGAGACCGTGGGCGGCATTGTGGTCATGCGCTATGGTCTCAATGCTCTCAACGTAATTAATGGTGTGAAGAAAAAGCTGGCGGAGATCAAAGGATCGCTGCCTCCGGGAGTTGAAGTGGTCTCCGGCTATGACCGCGGCAGCCTGATCAGCGAATCGATCAACACTTTGAAACACAGTCTGATCGAGGAAGCGATCATCGTTTCCCTGGTCATCATTGTGTTCTTATTTCATTTCCGCTCGGCATTGATCCCGATTCTCACCCTGCCGATCGCGCTCGCGATCTCCTTCATCCCGATGTATTACCTCAACGTCAGTTCCAACATCATGTCGCTTGGCGGGCTGGCATTGGCCATTGGAGTTTTGGTGGATGCCGCCATTGTCATGGTGGAAAACGGATACCGGCATCTTTCCGAGCGACCGGCGTCAGGAGCAGATGCATTGGAGGAGAGGGATTACTCCAATGGGCCAGTTCTTCAGAAAGAGACAGATGCGAGTGCAATAAAAATCACGAAGAAGACGGCTGAACGGGAACGCGTACGCATTCTCATTGATGCCGCTAAGCAGGTCGGGCCCGCGCTGTTCTTCTCTCTCATCATTATTGTGGTCTCGTTCCTCCCCGTGTTCCTGCTGGAAGCACAGGAGGGACGCATGTTCCGCCCGCTCACAGGAGGGGCGCATGTTCCGCCCGCTGGCCTGGACGAAAACTCTGGCTGTGGGCTTCTCATCTTTGCTGGCCATCACCCTGGTTCCCATTCTGATGGTCATTTTCATTCGCGGCAAACTGCGGCCCGAATCGGAAAACCCAATTTCACGATTCACTCAGGCCCTCTATTTGCCCGTGCTTCGGCTCTGCTTGAAGTACCGCAAGACGACGTTGCTGCTCAATTTGCTGTTCCTGCTGGTGACGTTCCCCTTGATGTTCAAGCTGGGTAGCCAGTTCATGCCGCCTCTGTTTGAAGGTTCTTCACTGTACATGCCCACCGCACTTCCGGGCATTTCCATCACCCAGGCTTCCCAACTCTTGCAAGAGCAAGACCGGGTACTTCGATCCTTTCCAGAGGTTGAGACCGTCTTCGGCGTGGTCGGCCGGTCCGACAGCGCTACCGACAACGCTCCCCTCGACATGTATGACACCACAGTCATGCTCAAGCCTCGCGAGAAGTGGCGGCCGGGAATGACCTACCAAAAGCTCATCGGGGAAATGGACGCCAAGCTCCAATTCCCAGGTCTCACCAATACCTGGACCATGCCAGTGCAAAACCGGCTCGACATGGCCCTGACCGGAATCAAGACGCCCGTGGGGATGAAGCTGCAAGGCACGAATCTGGAGCAAATCCAGCAGCTCGGGGCACAAGTGCAGCAGATTCTTTCGGGGCTGCCGCAGGTGCGTTCCGTTTTTGCCGAGCGGGTTTCGCAAGGATTCTACGTCAATGTCGAGGTCAATCGCCCTGAGGCGGCGAAATACGGCTTAACCATTGCTGACGTGCAACTAGCTGTTGAATCCGGCATTGGAGGTATGAATGTTGCCGAGAATATAGAAGGACGCCCCGATTTCCGAAGTCGCGAAGATTTCATTCTCGCGTGGCCCCGCAATGATCCGCGATGAGGATGGCCAACTCACGGGCTACATCTACATTGATCTCAATACCACTGACTACGGCGGCTTTGTAGACCAGGCCAACAAGATGCTTCGCCAGAAGTTGCAATTGCCCGCTGGCTATACCTATCAGTGGTCCGGCGAATATGAATTTCAACTGCGGGCGAAGGAACGGATGAAGATCATCTTGCCGGTGGTGTTCTTCGTGATCTTCCTCCTCCTGTACATGATTTTCCACAACCTGGCCGAGGCCATGGTTCTGATCTTTCCCACGTTCTATGCCATGACGGGAGGTCTCATTCTGCAATGGCTGCTTGGTTACAACTTCAGTGTGGCTGTGTGGGTCGGCTACATCGCGCTCTTTGGCATCGCTGTGGAGACGGGTGTGGTGATGGTCGTGTATCTCCACGAATCCCTCGCCAAACGTATTGCCTTGGATCGCCCGTTGACTGAAGCGGATATCCACGAAGCCGCCATTGAGGGTGCTGTCCACCGGCTGCGACCCAAGCTGATGACGGTGTGTGCAGTTCTCGCCAGCTTAATTCCCATTCTGTGGGCAAGTGGTATCGGCTCTGACGTGATGAAGCCGATTGCCGCTCCCATGGTCGGCGGAATGATTACGTCAACGATTCATGTACTGATCCTGGTTCCTGTGTTCTTCGTGTTGATGAAGGAGCGGGCGCTGCGGCATGGGACATTGCGGCCGGAGCCAGCGGAGTAAAGGAGCCGACGTGAATTCGATGCGGAGTATGCAGTTCGCCGCAGCTGAAAGAGTTCTGTGGTTATGAGCGGGCAACCAATAACCGTAGTCAGGAAGCACTGGCGAGCACGATTTGCATTTCCATCACTCCGAGCTGCGACCTGACACACAACCGGAGCTTTAGCTCCAAAGGACGAAACATGAAGACAACAAAACGAAAAATACAGGCGGTTCTGACACTCATTTCTCTAACGCTCCTGGTGTTCGTCGCGGCGGCGTATAGCGCCGCGGGAAAGCCATCGCTTAACAAGAAAGAAGTCAAGGCTCTGATCGCAAGCGCCAAGACCAAGGACGACCACCTCAAACTGGCCGACTACTACAAAACTGAGGCAGCGCGATTGGAAGCCGAAGCCACCGATCACGACGAAATGGCGGAGATGTACCGGAAGAATCCGACTCCGCTGGCGGTCAAGCATCCCGAGGCAATCGGTGAAGGGCACTGCAAGGAAATTGCGCGGCGCTTCCGTGAGTCTGCCACCAAAACGCAAGAGCTAGCAACTATGCACGAGGAGATGGCAAAGACGGCTGCGCAGTAGCGGCCACTGAAAACAAAGATGCGGCCCGGAGGGTTCGCTCTCTTGGGTTGATGCAAGAAGAGGTGCCAGGGCCCTGGCATTTTGAGCAGCAAGGGGCAGTGAAGTGAAAGCGAAACAAACTAAACCTGAACGAAAGGAGAACTCCCATGAAAGCGCTAGGCATTGCGACAACTATTTTCGAAGTATTGGTGTTAGTGAGCTTTGCCATTGGGCAAACAACTTCTCCAGCGCCGGTCCCTAATCGTGACGCTGGGGCTGAAGAAGAACTGACAGGACTGGTCAGTGATGCCATTTGCAAAGGGATGCACTTCCGGAAGGCTCTGACTCCATTCAGTTGCACGCTGAAATGTGTGCACGAGGGAGCCGATTATTCACTCGTCGTTGGCGACAAGGTCTATGTTTTGCAAGGGCATCGAGCGGAACTCGACAAGTTTGCCGGAGGCCGCGCCACGATCAGAGGGCAGGTAAATGGGAATCGGATCGCGGTTGATTCTGTGACAAAAGCTGAAAAGAAAGCCGAGGCCGCGAACCGAACTGCCGCGTGACGTTCGTGTGGGCAGGCCGCTGCTTTGGCAGACCCGAGGCAGTTCGACATGTTTGACAGAAAATTCGAGGTGGAGATGGGCCATAAGCGTAAGGCACAAGACTCTTGGCTGTCAGTACATTGGCCGATGATTTTCCTCGGCACTGCCGCGATTGCGCTTTTGTCGGGCATCGGCTACATGGCGTTTCACACCACGCCGAAGCCGGAGACCGGCGCCGCGGCGGTACCGGTTTACTACGACCGTGCTGAAGATGCAATGCCATTTCCGGCGACACTTGAGCCAGCGACATTTAAGCGCGCTGATGTGCGGAAGGCATATCAAACTGCGAAAGAAGTCCCCGGCGTGCTTGTTCAACAGCCTTGCTACTGCTACTGCCAACGGAAAGGACATCGCAGTCTCTTGGACTGTTTCAAAACGGATCATGCGGCCAGTTGCAATATCTGCGTCAGAGAGGCATTGCTCACGGACCAAATGCATCGCCAAGGGAAATCCGCCGAGGAGATCAGGAGAACGATCGTTCAAGGCCAGTGGGCCAGCCTGGGGGATTCGCACGAATGACTGTGATACCAGCAGTACAACATCAACCAAACAACAAAAAGGGGAATACTCATGAAGAAAAGACGAACACTTCTCACCACCATCGCAGTTCTAACTTTTTCTGGTCTGCTCACGGCGGCGCAAATGGACATGCCGGCCAGCAGCCCCGGAAACAAATCGACGACATCTTCCGCGGCTCCGGGAACGCTAACTGGAATCGTAAGCGATTCGATGTGCGGGGCTCACCACATGGCGAAGGACAAGAGCGCGGCTGAGTGTACACGGGAATGCGTGAAGCAAGGAACCAAGTACGCGTTGGTCGTAGGGAAGAAAGTTTACACGCTGGAAGGGCACGAGGCTGAACTCGACAAAGTTGCCGGCATGAAGGCTACGGTGAAGGGCAAAGTCTCGGGCGAGACCGTGACTGTCCAGTCTGTTGTTCCTGCGATGAAGATGTAACGAACCACACAGCTAAGCGCGGAACCTAGTCACAGGTGGAGCAAGGCTCGCCTTTAAGGGCCTTTCGCCCCTCCTGCGCAATGATGGGAACCATCGCCAGCGCCGCAGCAGGGTCAGCCCACCACCATCCGGCGACGGCATTCAACAGCAGTCCGGCGAGCAAAATGGCGGACAAGTAAGCACAGATTGAGGTCTGCCGGGAATCAGCTTGTAACGCTGCGCTGTTCAATTCCGTCGCGCTTCGCCTCTTCGCTTTGGCCAATAGGGGCATGACGATGAGCGAGGCCACGGAAAGCACGATACCAACAGGACTGCGACGTGGCGCTTCCTTTGCAACCAGGGTACGGATGGCGTCGACTGCAACGTAGATGGCAAGCAGGAAGAAGCCAATTCCGACCAGTTTCAGGGCTTGATTCTCAAGTCTCTCAACATCCTGTCCCTTTCGTTCCGCATGCAAGCGCCAGAGCAGAACTGTGCCCGAAGAGCTTTCGATAGCCGAGTCGATTCCGAAGCCGACAAGCGCGACGCTTCCAGCGATCATACCGCTCAGGATTGCGACGGCTCCTTCCAGAATGTTCCAACCGACCGTCAGGTATTCGAGACGAATACCATGCCGCAGGCTTCGTTCCCGTTGAGTGACGTTTACCACCATAAAAGCATACTAACCCGTCGCCAGTTGCTATCCTCGCGCGAAAATGGCAATTGAAGTCGAAGGGGTGCGGCAAGTTGGATATTCGCCGCAGAAGACTGGCGGAATGACGCATTCGAGATTAACCTGGGGCCTCTTTCTGAAATCCCGCTCGGTGGAGAATCGTTTCGGAGTTGCGCATCAAGTCTCTGCACCAATCCTGCGGTATCGAAGCAGTGCGCGCGCAATGAGAGGCACCCCCACAGCAGTGGGCAGTAGCCAATACGTCGCCCTGGGAAGATGTTTCCAAACCGGCAATTGTTTGCCGTTGTCCATGTAGAAGGCAATCAACATCAAAGTGTAAGACAATCCAATCCCGCTGATGTGTATCCGCACCCACCCTTGCCATCGTCGTATCCGCGCGGCGCGTCCTAATGTTGCCGCTGAAAAGGATACTGCTCCCAGAAAAAAGAGGTAGGCATCCTCCGACCATCTCATCGCTGCAAGGATTGTGGCGGTCAGGAACAAAAAGCTGAGGCACCAGTAGTACAACGTCCCAAACCTGGGATGGCGGCCGGCACGTTTCGCGCTCAACATCGCAATGACTCCTGTCACGACAGCAATAAGCGCGGCCAGCACATGAAAACCTAGCACGGTCAGGAACAGAGGTGAGTCGGATGGGATATTGATTCCGAAGAGATTACGCAGTGGAACTGTCATTCCTCACTCCGCTTCGATGATAGCTGTGCTCTCACCCTTTCGGACGCGCGACCCCCCAAAAGCA
>WNFQ01003233.1_pt1 | contig 11870 bp, 11 predicted proteins | sample 5400171 | NCBI WGS metagenome assembly WNFQ01 (sample SAMN13153356, study PRJNA577476) | soil metagenome | isolation source: 20 cm soil under Madrone tree | place: USA:California | collected 2016-06-14
TTCCAGCAGGCGCGCCTCGTAAGAGTCACACATGGGAGACTCGCCATTTGCCTCGATCCATTCGGGGTGCTGGATCCTCAGGTCATCGTGAATCTGTTTGCGCAGGTCTGCGTAGGTATGGACTTGGCGAACCATGACCGTTGAACTATTTGCGCTTATCTCGGTGCTGCAGCCATCGCGTTAGCCAACAAAATGATCGGCCAGATGGCGGTGAAGACAATTAATCCGAAGGCAACCAGCTCAGATAAGTAACTGGGCCGTGCCCTATAAGCATATCGATCACTGAAGAAGCGAGAAGCGCGAACGCGTATCGAGTTTGTAGTTTTCATATTGGTATTGATGTAGACAATCGTTTAAATGCGTCCGTTTCACCGCAAAAGTGACGCTGCTGTCACTTTTCCATGGCGGCAAAGTGAGGCGCCACCCTAGAGTATCTTCGAGCCGAATTCGCCGTCGCTCACGCGAGTGCGAATTTTCATCTTTGGCCGGACTGCTGCGATGGTGCTGATGATTTTTCCGCGCTCGTTCATCGTGATGCTGTAGCCGCGGCGCAACGTCGCGTCTGGCCCGAGCACACGCAGAATTCCTTCCACGCGCTGGAAACGGTGCTTTGCGTTGTCGAGCAAATGCCCAGGACATGCGAGTAATCTGCGATGCAAATCGGCAAAACGATTGCGGCGCATCATCAGCTCGTGCACCGGGCTGCGTGCTTGCAAAACGCGAAGGGCATGCACGATGGCGCGCTTCATCGCGTCGATGTTGTGCGCGAGACAACGCTGCAATGTCTCGCGCCCGTGATCCAGGCGTTGCTGCGCGTCGCGCACACGGTTCAGCAACTGGCGCGCAAGCAAGCGCATGCGACCCTCGATCTGCCGCTGAAGATCGACAATATCGGGAACGATCAATTCCGCGGCGACACTCGGCGTAGGCGCGCGCAGGTCTGCGACGAAATCGGAAATCGTGAAATCGATTTCGTGACCGACCGCAGAGACAGTCGGCAGGGCGGAATGAAATATGGCTCGTGCGACAATCTCTTCGTTGAACTCCCATAGATCTTCGATGCTTCCGCCACCGCGCGTGACGACGATAAGATCGAGCGGCTGCCAATAATCACTCGGCATGGCGAGCTCGCGAATGGCAACGGCGATCTCTTGTGCCGCGCCTGTTCCCTGCACGCGCACCGGATTGATTAAAATTTGTAGCCACGGCGCCCGACGGCGCAGCACGTTCAACATATCGCGAATCGCCGCGCCGCTTGGCGAGGTTATGATCCCGATTCGCCGCGGAAATTTCGGCAACGGCCGTTTCCGTTCTGGCGCAAACAAGCCTTCAGCTTCGAGTTTGCGCTTGAGCGCTTCGAATTTTGCCTGGAGCAGGCCGACGCCGCGCGGCTGAAGAATCTGGACATTCAGCTGATATTGCCCGCGTGCTTCGAAAACAGTGACGGTACCGTAAACCTGCACCTGAGCTCCATCGGCAAGAGGTTTTCGCAACGGCGCCATGGTGTCTCGCCAAATCACGCACGAAATCTGGGCGCGCTGGTCTTTGAGCGTGAAATACTGATGGCCGCTCGGATGCAGTTTGTAATTGGAGATTTCGCCCTGCACCCAGACTGCGCCGAATTTCGTCTCAAGCGTGCCGCGAATGTTTCGCGTTAGCTCGGAGACGGTGAAGATTTTCGATGTTTGCGGGAACAGATCTGTCGTTCGTTGCATTCGGCTCATGAATTAACCACAGAGATCGCAGAGAACACAGAGATTACTTTGATCATCTGGAGTTCTCCGCGACCTCCGCGTCCTCTGTGGTGAACATCAGAAGAGCCTGACCAATTTAAATACCAACAATTGATGAGTCTTGACAGTTTCGCCGATGCTCGGATGATCGCGCGCTTATGAAAATTCGCGCCGTGTTACATGTGATCGTTTGTGGGCTGCTCCTCGCTCTGGTGAGTTTTGCAGCCAACGTCGAAGCCAAACAAAGCAAGTCGCAGCCAACAAAAATTGGCGTACTCGTGTCGTTAACGGGTTCGTGGTCGACACTCGGAAAAAATACCGTTGCTGCGCTTCAAATCGCCGCTAACCAGATTGCAGCCCAGACACGTGGCCGGCAGCGATTCCAATTGCTCATTCGAGACACTCAGCTTGACCCGTCAGAGGCGCTCGACGCGATCAGGGACCTGAACAGTCGCGGTGTGAAGATTATCATCGGACCGCAATCAAGTGCGGAGGTTGCGATGATTAAGCCTTTTGCGGATGCGAACAATATTCTTGTGATCAGTCAGGGCAGCACCGCTTCTTCTCTGGCAATCCCCAACGACAATATCTTTCGCTTCTGCCCGAACGATATACGCGAGGCGGAGGCGATTGTCGCTTTGATGCAGCATGATGGAATCCGGGTGATCGTTCCGCTTTGGCGAAACGATGCCGGCAACAACGGCCTGCACGATTCGGTTCAGATAAGGTTCCAAACACTCGGGGGCACCGTGGCTCCGGGGTTTCGCTATGAGCCCACAACCAGTGACTTCTCGGCTGCCGAGAGTTCCGTTTCGTCGCAAATTGCAAATCTGATCGCTGGCGGCACGAATCCTTCTTCGATCGCAGTTTACCTGGCTGCATTCGACGAAGTCGTCGGTGTGTTTGACCTGGCGTGGAACTATCCTGCGCTTGTGAATACTGTGTGGTACGGCAGCGATGGCGTTGCACTCTCCGCAGTATTGCTGGACGATCCGGTCGCAGGCGCCTTTGCAATCCACTCCAGATATCCGAATCCGATCTTCGGACTTCCGGACGCGCTGCAGAACAGGTGGCAACCCATCGCTAATGCAATCGAAGCGCGCACCGGCATCACCGCGGACGCCTTCGCATTGTCGGCCTACGATGCACTTTTCGTAGTGCAGAATGCGCTGGTACACGCAAACCCTCAGAAGAATTTCGGCAATTTCAAAGCGGCTTTTGTAAATGAAGCCGACCATTTCAACGGCGTGACCGGCTCGACAGCTCTGGATGCCGCCGGAGACCGGGAGAATGGAGATTTTGATTTTTGGGCGGTCAGATTGCAGGACGCGAGGGCCACCTGGGTGCGGATCGGAACTTACAATAACGGCGTCCTCACAGTATTCTGACGCACGTCTTGAATCGGCATCTGTAGGAGGTGTGTGTCAAACGCCTCGGACACGAGGATGAGCGGCGGCTCGATCCAAACCAAACGCGGGTTAGAGCTCGATCGCGTCGTCTTGCTTGGACGCACGTTTGAAGAATATCGCCGCTATTTTCTCCTGGAGCCGGATCATCTGATCGGAAAAAGAGTCTTGGATGTCGCGGGCGGCGTCAGTTCCTTTTGTGCCGGCCGCGATCTTTCTCTCGGATTACGAAACTCATCCGGAGCGTTACGTAGCAGGCGAGCTGCCGAGACTACCGTTTGCCGACCGTGAATTCGATCTGACTCTCGTGTCCTATTTCCTTTTCGCGTATCAAGACCGGCTGGACTACGAGTTCCACCGCGAATCGATCCTTCAAATCATGCGTGTGACGTGCGACGAGGCGCGCATTTATCCGACAGTCACCTTCGAAGCGCAACCCAGCGAGTACGTCCCGATGCTGCAATCCGATAGGGCGCTCAACGGCTTTCAGTTCACAGAAATCAAAACTGATTTCGAGTTTCTCGTGAATTCCAACTCGTATTTGAGGGTGACACGCGCTCAGCTGGTTCTGTAGGGCGTCTGCGTCAGACGCCGACGACGGCGCCCCGGCGTTTCACAGAAACGCCCTACAAGGCGGCATTATTGCCCAAATAATTCCGCTTGCGCGCCTGCCGGCGGTTTGAGTCCGAGCTTGCGATAAGCGTTCGCCGTTGCAACACGGCCTTGTGGTGTGCGTTTGATGTAGCCTTCCATGATCAGGTACGGCTCGTTGACTTCTTCGATCGTGCCAGCTTCCTCGCCAACTGCGACTGCGAGCGAGCTCAGACCGACGGGACCCCCGTTGAATTTGTGAATCAATGTCTCAATAATGCGTTTGTCCCATTGATCAAACCCGTCGCGATCGATCTCCAGCATGGCAAGCGCGCGGTCGGCAAGGTCAGCATTGATTTTCCCTTCGGCTTTCACCTGCACATAATCGCGCACCCAGCGCAAAAGATTGTTTGCTGTGCGGGGCGTGCCGCGACTGCGCGTCGCAATTTCGGCCGCGCCCTTCGGATCAATTTCAACCCCGAGCAAGCCCGCGCTGCGCATGATAATTTTCTGCATTTCATCGGCTATGTAATAATCGAGCCGCGCCGTCGTGCCGAAACGCGAACGAAGCGGTGCGCTCACCATTCCGGCGCGCGTTGTTGCGCCGACCAATGTGAACTTCGGTAGATTAAGACGCAGACTTCGCGCCTGTGGCCCTTGATCGATGATGATGTCGAGCCGGTAATCTTCCATCGCGGGGTAAAGATATTCCTCAATCGCAGGCTGCAGCCGGTGGATCTCGTCGATGAAAAGCACGTCGCCTTTTTCCAAGCTGGTTAAAAGACCTGCGAGTTCACCGGCCTTCTCAATGACTGGGCCGCTGGTGTTTTTGATGTTCACATTCATCGCGTTCGCGATGATGTAAGCCAAAGTAGTTTTGCCCAGACCGGAGGGCCCACTCAACAGAACGTGTTCCAGGACGTCGCCGCGCCGTTTTGCTGCTTCCACCACCAGTTCCAGGCGTTCACGAACTTTTACCTGACCGTTGAACTCGCTGAAGGCCGGCGGTCGCAGTGAAATTTCAAATGCAGCATCTGATTCTGGCGGTTTCATTCGCGCTTGCGACGAATTCATAACATTGGGGCGCGGATCGCGCGCGTCATTATTCCAAGTTTTTCGTCAGCACCAGTTCGGTGCCGCGGCGTTTATGTATGTAATCGACTTCATCAAAGGCTTTGCGAATGAGATAGAGGCCCAGCCCGCCCGGCTTGATGATATCATGAGAGCGACCTTTCATTTCGTGGGGAACGACCTGTTCGCCATAATCGCGCAACCGCAGGCGCACGCAATTGCGCAGTCCCTCCATGCACAGTGAGATGAGTTGATCCTCACGCAAGCGATAGGCGTAGCGGATGACGTTGGTGCATGCTTCGTCCACGCCGAGCACCATCAGTAGCCGCTCCTTTTCGGAAAACGGGTACCCATTGAGAAAATCGCGCACGCAGTTGCGCAGCAAAGCAAGATTAGCAGGATGACTGCCGAACTCCACTTTTCTCCTCTTCATCGCAACTCGCAAAACGTGAGCAGATTCCGGTGCTCGTTCAAGCAGTAGCATGGGTCACATGGGTCGTATAGCTAACACTCACGCTAAAACCCATGGACAGCGCGCGAAACGCTGTTCAATTTTCGACATGTGGCGATCGTTTGCTGCGCTTTTGCTTTTGGTTAGCCCACTGTGGGCGCAGGAGAACTCCACCGCGTACGAAGCGCTGCGTGTGGTGGGCTCGCAATTGGGTCGCGGCGCTTTGAACCACATCGTCACGATTACCGGCAGGAGAGGCAATCCGCAGCCCGAGAAATGGAAAATAGTTTTGGAGGACCCGCAGAGCGGAGGTGCGCGCGAACTGCAGATTGCCGACGGTAAGATCAATTCCGAGGATCGACCGGATGACTCCACAGTGGGTTCTGCCGAGGGAGCAACGATCAACATTGGACGGCTAAATCTCGATTCCAGCGGCGCGTTTGCGGTAGCCAGCCGCACTGCGGAGGCATCGCATACACAGTTTTCGACTGCTGATTACACTTTACGAACGGATGAACGCGGCGAACCGGTCTGGATCGTTACGCTTTTAGGCAGATCGTCGCGCCCAGTCGGCACGATATACATCGGCGCGACTCACGGAACAGTGAAAAGAACCGAAGGAATGTTCGCCGGCGCGACAATGGAAGATGTAGAAAACGATTACGACCAGGGAGAAGGAACCGGGGTCATCAGTGATGTTAAAAGAAACATCAAACGCACGTTTCGTCGGACACAGGAGGAAGCGCGCGGAATGTTTGAGAGAGTGAAGCGGTCTTTCTCGGATTTTATCAACCGGGAGTAACTACATCAAATGAACGGCGCGTCGAATTCATGGCCAGCCCTGCCTTTTGCCGAGTGGAAGGACACGGCCATGACTCTTCACATGTGGACGCAGATTGTCGGCAAAATTCGGATGACCCTGAGTCCGTGGACGAATCACTCATGGCACGTCACGTTTTACGTGACCTCTCGAGGACTGACCACTTCGCCCATACCTCACGGTATGCGCACGTTCGAGATACGCTTTGATTTCATCGATCATCAACTGCGCATTCTTACAAGCGATGGCAAAAGCCAAATAATCGAACTGAAACCGCGTTCGGTTGCCGAGTTCTATCGGATCGTCATGAAGACGCTCGAGGAGCTTAATCTACCGGTGACAATTCATATGATGCCGAACGAAATCGAAAACCCGATCCTGTTCGATCAGGATGAAGAACACCGCTCGTATGATCGCGAATATGCCAATCGGTTTTGGCGCGTCCTTGTGCAGAGCGATCGGGTGTTTAAAGAATTCCGCTCCCGGTTCTGTGGCAAGTGCAGTCCGGTGCATTTTTTCTGGGGCAGCTTTGATCTCGCGGTGACACGTTTCTCCGGCCGAACCGCGCCGCCGCACCCTGGCGGGGTTCCACATCTGCCGGATGCGGTTACGCGCGAGGCTTATTCGCAGGAGGTAAGCAGCCTGGGTTTCTGGCCGGGCAATGCTGCCATGCCGACACCCGTTTTCTACTCCTATGCATATCCGGAACCGCCGGGATTCAAAGAAGCGAAGATCCAGCCAGATGCCGCGCTCTACGAACCGAAGCTGCGCGAGTTCATTTTGCCATACGACGCAGTGCGTACCGCTGAAAAGCCGGATGAAGTTCTGCTGGATTTTGCGCAGAGCACTTACGACGCCGCTTCAGAGCTGGGCAAGTGGGACCGCGTCGCGCTGGAGGAAAAGAAGCCAGCCTTGCATTTGCCTCAGCAACATTCGTAATTAAGCGAGATGAATCCTGGTTGCGCAGCTGAGCAACATGCGTGGCGTGAACTAAAAGACGGATGGCGTCCATTGTATGGCGATGTGGACAAAATCGGCGTCGCGATCGAGTGGCACGATTTTCGCACTGAGCATTCCTTCAATTGGGGCCGGACTTTTCATCGGCGCAGTTTGGAGTTTTGTCTCAATCTCGAGGGCCATGGGGCCGTAGGCACAGAAGGCCGCGCCCGTTGCGACTATTCCCCGGGGAACTGTGGATATTACGCAATAGCGGATGAACCGCTGCCGGCATCACGCCGTGCGCACGACCACCATCAATTCGTGACACTGGAGTTCTCACGGGAACACTTACAAAAGCAATTCGTACGGAACGAAGCCGATCTTGAACCCGAGATTCGCCGGATTGTCTTTGGAGATAAAGAGGAGAATGTCGTTGCTCCAGCGCACCCTATGACCATGCAGCAACGCAGCGTCGTGGCGGGCCTGGCGGAGCCGCCGGTAGCAAAAGCAGCGCAGATCCTTTGGTACCAAGGCAAGGCGTTAGAGCTCATGGCGCATTTTCTCTTCGTGCCAAAGGACCCGGAATTCTTCTGTATGCGGCAAAAACGCGTCGCACGCGAGCGGGTGGAACGCACGAAAGAGCTGCTTGCTCGCGATCTGGCGAATCCGCCCACGCTGGAAATGATCGGTCAGGAAGTGGGCTGCAGTCCGTTTTATTTAAGCAGGATCTTTTCGCGCGAAGTCGGTCTGACTATTCCACAATATTTGCGCAATCTGCGGATGGAACGCGCTGCCGAGTTGTTGCGCACGGGTCGTTACAACGTCACTGAAGCGGCCACCGAAGTCGGGTATTCGAGTCTGAGCCATTTTAGCAAGGCGTTTTGCGAAACCATCGGTTGCTGTCCGGTGCTTTATCCTGCGGCCAAAAACGTCATTCTTGATCGTTAAAAAGTTGAAGCGTTGAAGGGTTGAAGCGTTCAACGTTCTGCTTGCCATGTTGAGCGAAGCGAAACATCTCTGATTGGCTTTTCGATCCTGCCGGAACAAATATTCGTCCAGAGATTCTTCGCTTCGCTCAGAATGACAACGATGCCCGACGCTTTGATTGACCTGGCCTCTTCAACCCTTTAACGCTTCAGCGCTTTAACGTTCACGATGAAAATCCGCCGCGCGCTAATTTCCGTCTCCGACAAAACCGGTATTGCTGCGTTTGCGCGCTCGCTCGAGCGGCAAGGTGTGGACATCATTTCCACTGGAGGAACGGCGCAACTGTTGAGAAAGGAAAAAATTCCAGTGCGCGAGATCTCAAGTTTTACCGCGTTTCCGGAAGTGCTCGATGGGCGTGTGAAAACTTTGCACCCCCGGGTCCATGGTGGCCTTCTTTACAAGCGCGGCAACGTGAAACACGAAGCCGAAGCGCGCGAATGCGGCTTTGAGCCGATCGATATGGTGGTTGTGAATCTGTACCCTTTCGAAGGCACTATCGCCAAAGCAGGGGTGACACTGGCCGACGCAATTGAGAATATTGACATCGGTGGGCCCTCGATGATTCGCAGCGCCGCGAAAAACTACGAATCGGTCACCGTAGTTGTCGATCCTGCAGATTACGACCCCGTGCTAGAAAACATTCGCGACAACAAGGGAGAAACAACGCTAAAACTGCGTGAACGGCTCGCGATAAAAGCGTTTGTCCGGACTGCCAACTACGATCGCGCGATTAGCAGTTTTCTTAACAAAGAGCAGACAACAGACGCTTCCTTTTCACAGACGCTTCCATTGACGATGCGGTTGCGGTACGGAGAAAATCCGCACCAGACCGGCGCGCTTTACGGCGATTTCGATAAGTACTTCGAGAAACTTCACGGAAAGGAACTTTCGTTTAACAACATTCTGGATATCAGCGCCGCGACGAACTTGATTGCCGAGTTTGACGAGCCGGCTGTCGCGATTCTCAAGCACACGAACCCCTGCGGGCTCGGCACGGATGCCGACCTTCGCAAGGCGTGGGACAAAGCATATGCCACCGACAAGCAGGCGCCGTTTGGCGGCGTAATCGTCAGCAACCGCTTGTTCAGCGAGTCGCTTGCGAAGGTAATCAGCGAAATTTTCAGTGAAGTCATCATTGCGCCGGATTTTGATGCCGAGGCGCGCGCGATCCTGCAAAAGAAAAAGAACCTGCGCCTCATTCGATTGAAGACGCCACCGTTAGAAGCGAGACCCACAAGTGATATCCGTTCGGTCTGTGGCGGTGTGCTGGTCCAGGACGCGGATGCCGCGCAGGAAACGTCCAGCGAATATCGGACGGTAACAAAAAGACGCCCAACTAAAACGGAACTGAATGCGATGTTGTTTGGGTGGCGCGTGGTCAAGCACGTCAAATCGAATGCGATTGTCTACGCAAAGGCGGACCGCACACTTGGCATTGGCGCCGGGCAGATGTCGCGTGTCGATGCGTCGCGAATTGCCATTTGGAAAGCGAAAGAAGCCGGGCTTTCGCTCAAAGGCAGCGCAGTCGCGAGCGACGCTTTTTTTCCATTCCGAGATGGGTTGCTCGCTGCAGCGAACGCGGGTGCAACCTGCGCCATTCAACCGGGCGGCTCAGTTCGCGATGAAGAAGTGATCGCCGCTGCGGATGAACGGAACATGGCGATGATCTTCACCGGGATCCGCCATTTTCGGCATTAGATCAGATTTCACCCGCGAGGACGGGAATGAGAATCCCCTTGCTCCATTTCACTCTCACCTGCTACTGACGGATTGCATTGAGCCGCCCTGAAAATCAACCGGCCGCTCCAAGACGAATTTTCAATTTTCGCAATCGCACAGCGAAACAAATTCAGAGGTAAAATAATCTTTGCGAGTTGCGATTTTCCCTCTATGTTCGCGGTTCTCCGCATCAGGCGCGTGAGACGGTTTGTTGCGCGGCCTGGGCGGGTTTTTTGTCGCCCGGAGCGGTTTGTGGCGGCGCTTTGTTTTTAGAATGCCCACGATTAATCAATTAATTCGGAAAGGACGCCGAAAGGTGTCGGTGAAATCGAAGTCACCGGCGCTGGTTGGTTGTCCGCAGCGGCGCGGTGTGTGCGTGCAGGTAATGACGCGCACGCCGAAGAAGCCGAACTCCGCGCTGCGCAAAGTGGCGAAGGTGCGGTTGACGAATGGCCAGGAAGTGATTGCCTACATTCCGGGCGAGGGGCACAACCTGCAGGAGCACTCGATCGTGCTCGTGCGCGGTGGACGAGTGAAGGATTTGCCGGGCGTGCGCTATCACATTGTGCGTGGCACGCTGGACGCGCTCGGCGTTGATGGACGCCGGCGCGGTCGCTCCAAGTACGGAGCAAAGCGGCCGAAAGGTGGCGCGACCGCTGGAGGCGGTGCCGCGAGGGCAGCTGCACCGAAAGCAGCACCAAAGGAAGCTGCCGCCGAAAAGAAATAATTTGAATAGGAAGATCGACAATGTCGCGACGAAGGAGAGTTTACAAAAAGGAAGAACATGTGGATTCCCGGTATGGGAGTCCGGCGGTGGCGCGGCTCATCACGACTGTGATGAAGCGCGGTAAGAAGTCGCTCGCGGAACAAATCGTGTACACTGCGATCGAGAAATCGCGAGAAGGTTCTGATTCAGTCGATCCGCTCGAAGTCGTAAACAAGGCGATCGAGAATGTCCGTCCGCGGCTGGAAGTGAAATCACGCCGCGTCGGGGGCGCAACGTATCAGGTGCCGATGGAAGTGGCGCCGGCACGACAAATTTCGCTCGCGATGCGCTGGATCGTTCAGTACGCCGACAATCGCAAAGGCGTGCCGATGGAGGATGCATTGGCGCAGGAGATCAAGGACGCCGCGGCCGGCCAAGGCAACGCAATCAAGAAACGCGAAGACACACACAAAATGGCGCAGGCGAACCGCGCGTTTGCTCATTTCCGCTGGTAAAGATTATGGCGACGGCGACGATGGAACAGAAAAAGGCTTCGGCGAAAAATCCAAACTCGCCTGATCGCAAGTTCCCGCTGGAACGAACGCGGAACATCGGGATCGCCGCGCATATCGATGCCGGCAAGACAACGATCACCGAGCGCGTGCTGTTTTATACCGGCATGATTCACAAGATGGGCGAGGTGCACGAGGGCACCACCGTCACCGATTGGATGGAACAGGAGCGTGAGCGCGGCATCACGATTACGTCGGCCGCGACTACCTGCGCATGGGCACAACGCAAGGAAGAGGGCGTTTACAAAATTTTCGAAGGCATCAAAGAGCGCATCAACATCATCGACACGCCGGGGCACGTTGATTTCACGGCGGAGGTAGAGCGCTCATTGCGCGTGCTCGATGGGGCAATCGCAGTTTTCGACGGCGTGGCGGGTGTGCAGCCGCAGTCGGAAACGGTCTGGCGCCAAGCGACCAAATACAACGTGCCGCGTCTGGCGTTCATCAACAAAATGGACCGGGTCGGCGCGGATTTCGAGATGTCGGTGGAAAGCATCCACAAAAAGCTAGGCGCCAACGCGTGGCCGGTTTTGCTGCCGCTGGGCAGGGAAGATCAACTCCGTGGGCAGCTCGACGTTATCAACAAGAAGGCAGTCATTTATTCCGAGAACGATCAGCTCGGATCGACGTATGAAATCACCGATGTGCCGAAAGAATATGTCGAAGTCGTCGAGAAGGCTTACAACGAGCTCGTTCAACAGGTTTCGAATCTCGATGACGAAGTTGCGGAAGCAGTTCTCGAAGAGCGCGAGGTCACTCCGGAGTTGTTGAAGGCTTCAATTCGGCGGCAAACGATCGCCAATAAATTTGTGCCGGTTATCGGCGGCTCCGCGTTGAAGAACATCGGCATTCAGTATTTGGTCGATGCGGTGGTC
>WNFQ01003234.1_pt1 | contig 11870 bp, 6 predicted proteins | sample 5400171 | NCBI WGS metagenome assembly WNFQ01 (sample SAMN13153356, study PRJNA577476) | soil metagenome | isolation source: 20 cm soil under Madrone tree | place: USA:California | collected 2016-06-14
TCAGAGATATGCAGATCATAGCGAACTCCGGCGCTGCCGCTCCAGAGCGGCACGCCCAGCAACCGGTCGTGATCAGCGATCGACAGCTGCGGGGCGCCCACCGTGGTCGGCAGATAGATCGCACCCGAGTAAGTGGCATCCGTGAACTCCACCGCCGAGGTGAGGGTGACGGCACCCAGCTTCCAGGCACCCTGCAGGTCCGCGCCTTGCACCACCGCCGAGGCGGCATTGGCGACGTACTGGCCGCAACTCGGGATGCTCAGCTGGCTCTGCACTTTCGACCAGTTGGTGCGGTAGATGCTGGCATCCACCTGCAACCGGCCATCCCGCTCATGCCACTTCGAACCGAGCTCGTACGTCCATACGCTGTCCGGATCGTAGTGCGTCGGAGGATTGCCCAGACCCAACTGCTGCAGGGTCAACTGACAGCCGGCCAGGGCGAATTGGGGCGTCGCATTGTAACCGCCCGCCCGGTAGCCCTTGGAGGCCGTGGCGTACACCATCTCCTGCTCGGTGGCCTGATAAGTCACCCCAGCCTTCGGAGTCACGGCCGAGCCCGAGGAATTACCGAGGATCTTGCCGCCATTGGCGAGAGTCGGCGTCGTTATGCCGCGGTTGTTGAGGCCGTAACCCAAGGTCTCGATGCCCAGATCATCGTGCGAGTAGCGGACGCCGGCCTCCAGCTTCAAGTTGTCCAGGATCTTGTAGCTCACGTCCAGGTAGGCTGACCTGCTCTGCGTGGTGATGTAGGAGTGGTAAGAACTGATGTAGCCGTTGGACGGCAACAAGAAGCCCAGGATGTTCTGGGATGTAGTGCCCTGTACGGCGGCGAACTCCTGAGCAAGGTTGCTGCCTGCGGCGTTCTGCCAGTAGTGCGACCGGTCGCTGAAGAAGTACAGACCCGTTATCCAGGAGAACGGCGTGCCGTTCGGATTGGAGACGAAGCGCAGCTCCTCCGAGGTCGCGTCATGATTGTTGGTATAGACGTTGTCGGAGTACGCCTGCGGGAACGTGTAGTAGAAGTTCGCCGGATAGGTAGGCGTATTGGACGCAAAGGGCGCGCCCGTGCGGTACGAGTTGTTGTTGAGGCCGCGGATCGCGTCCGACTGATAGCCCGTGATGGAGTGCGCGGTGAACGGACCCACATCGTAGTCGATGGTCAGCGAGGGCATGTAGAAGTGATCGATTCTCGGCATCAACGACGCCCGCTCGGACCCCGTGGCCGGATCGTAGATCTCGTCGCCGTTGTTGTACGGGCCGAACATGGTGTAGGCCGGATAAGTATGCGCAGGCAACACCCGGTTGCAGTTCGGCAGGGTTTGGCACACCCTGCCGGTCGCCGCGAAGCCGACCGCAGGCGCATTGATGGCCGGCGTGTTGAACCAATACAAGTCGCCGTCTTGCTGACGATCATCCTGGTAAAGGACCGACAGCTTGACCTTCAGTGCCGCGGTGGGGGACCACAGCAACTGCGCGCGCGCCATGTACTGCTCGTCGCGATTGGTGTTCGATGCCAGGGTGTTGCCGGTGAAGCGCGAGACGTGGTCGATGTAGCCGCCCTGATTGCGGGTCCAGGCCGTGATCCGGAATCCCAAGGTGTTCCCAATGATGGGACCCCCGAACGCGCCGCCGACCTCATACGTCGGGTCGCCATCCTGGGTGTAGCCGCCTTCCGCCTTGGCATTGCCCGAGTACTCGGTGAGGCTCGGTGCGACGGTGATGAAACGCACCGCGCCGCCCATCGTGGACCCACCGTACAAAGTGCCCTGCGGGCCGCGCAGCACCTCGACACGCTCCAGGTCGAATACCTTCGGGTACTGCGCACCAAAGCCGCTGCCCGTGGAGGTAAACTTGTGCGTCGGCACGTCATCGATATACACACCCGTGGTCGCCGCGCCCGCCGTCGCGGCGACACCGCGCAACGAAACGTTGGTATCGCCGCTCGACTGCGCGCTCGGGTTCAGGTTGCCGTAGGTGAGACCCAGGCCCGGAGTGAGGCGCTTCAGGTCCCCGATGTTCTCCACTTCCTGGGTCGACAGCGCTTCCTGCGTGAACGCCGTGATGGACAGCGGCGTACGGCCGATGGTTTCTTCACGACGCGTGGCGGTGACGACGATCTCTCTTAGACCGCTATCCGCCGGCTCAGCGGCCGCAGACTGCTGCGCGTGAGACTCCGATACCGTCAGCCCGAACAAGGCCACCGCGCAGGCCAGCAGCCGGCACGCCACAAAGATTCTCTTCTGCCGAAGTGCATAAATCATCTTGTTGTCAACTCCCCTTAGCGAAAAACTAGCGCGTAGCCAAAAGCTAGCGTGACTCGTTGGCAAGACCTTCCAGCCGCCTGTGACTGCCGTCCTTATTGCTTATTGTCCGTCCCTATTGCGGCAGGTATCTGGATGAAGGGCTTACTCTGTTTACGCAAACGGTTGCATAATAGCAAGTGCTGCGTAGTTGTAAATAGAATTCTGCTGGCGTGGCGCTCGGGAAAGGCCAGTGCAGCCTCTGTGGCACCCGTTCTTCGGTCCGTCTGCCCCCAGAAAACCAAGACAAAGCGCTTGCGGTTTCGCAAACGTTTGCATAATAATCAAGCACCCACCTATTGAGCGCCCCACCTATTGTAATTTGCGGCGACTTCTAGTAGATGCCAACAACATAGGGTGGGTGTGTACCAAAGGAGTTCTGCTTGACCGATACCAGCCATGTCGTAGGCGCGACCGGCATGTCGCTTCTGGAGCATACGATCGGGGAGGCCCTCGATCTGGCCTGCGAGCAATGGCCGGAGCAGGAAGCTTTGATCTGCGTTCATCAGAATCTGCGCTTTACCTGGCGGCAGTTGCGGCGCGCCGCCGATGACTTCGCGGCCGGACTGCTGGCGCTCGGCTTGCAGAAGGGCGATAGGGTCGGCATCTGGGCGCCCAATTGCGCCGAATGGACCATCACCCAGTTGGCCACCGCGCGTGCCGGCATCATCCTGGTCAACATCAATCCTGCCTACAAGGCTTCCGAACTGAAGTATACGCTCAACAAGGTCGGCGTCAGCGCGCTGGTCTGTGTTGAGCGGGTCAAGTCCACGGAATGCGTCAACCTCGTCGAGACGGTCGCGCCGGAGTTGTTCGGAGCGCAGCCGGTGGACGACCAGCCCGGCGGCGCCCCGAGCTTGCGGCATGCCATTTTGATCGGCGGCAAGTCCCGCCCCGGGTGGCGCCGGTTCGCGGACGTCGCGGGGCTCGGCAGCCAGGAAGGGCACGCCAGGCTGGCCGCCACCGCCAAGACTCTGGATCGACACGATCCGATCAACATCCAGTTCACGAGCGGCACCACGGGCCAGCCGAAGGGCGCGACCCTTTCGCACCGGAATATTCTCAACAACGGCTTGTTCGTGGGGACCGGCATGGGTTTGCGCGCGGGCGACCGCCTGTGCATACCCGTGCCGCTGTACCATTGCTTCGGCATGGTCATGGGCAACCTGGCGTGCCTGGTTCACGGCGTCACGATGATTTATCCGGCGGAGACCTTCGACCCGCTGGCCGTGTTGCGCACATGCGAGCAGGAGCGTTGTACCGGCTTGCACGGCGTTCCCACGATGTTCATCGCGGAGCTGGCTCTTCCGGAGTTCGACCGGTTCGATCTGTCTTCGCTGCGAACCGGCCTCATGGGAGGCGCCCCCTGCCCCATCGTGGTGATGAGGCAGGTCGTCGACAAGATGCACATGACGGATGTCGGTATCGCTTACGGCATGACCGAGACCAGTCCGGTGAGCTTTCAGAGCACGGTGACCGATACTTTGGAACAACGCGTCACGTCCATCGGCAAAGTGCAACCTCACCTGGAAGTGAAAATCGTCGATGGCGACGGTGTCACCGTTCCCAGGAACGCGCCTGGCGAGTTGTGCACACGGGGCTACTCGGTAATGATCGGTTATTGGAACGATGAGGATAGGACGTCGCAGGCGGTCGACTCCGAAGGATGGATGCACACGGGGGATCTGGCGGTGATCGACGACGATGGCTATGGCCATATCGTCGGACGGATCAAGGACATGGTGATCCGCGGTGGAGAGAACATCTACCCGCGGGAGATCGAGGAGTTCCTGTTCACTCATCCGGAGATCGAAGCGGTGGAAGTGGTCGGAGTGCCTGACGAAAAGTATGGCGAGGAGCTATGCGCCTGGATCAAGCTGAAAAGCAACAGCTCCCTCGAGGCGCCGGACGTCATTGCTTTCTGCAAAGGTCAGATCGCACATTATAAGATCCCCAAGTTCGTGAAATTCGTGACCGAGTTTCCGACCACGGTGACCGGCAAGGTTCAAAAGTTCCAAATTCGCGAGGCCACGATCCGCGAGTTGGGGCTGAAGCGGCCGTGAGCGGCGGCCGCTTCCGCACAGTCAGTCCGAGTTCATCCCTACGGCGTCGATATTGAGAGGCTACTCTTATGCCAAATGTTCGCGTGGTTTCCCTCGTCATGCTGGCGGTCAGCTCGCTGGTGCGGGTCCCACAGTCCAATGCCACCCCGGCGGAGAACACCGCCGAGACCATGTTTCAAATAGATTTTCACGTCGCCGAGGCGGCGCTGCGGCCATTCATTCCCGACGGATGGACATTGGCCGTAGCGACGCAAGGCGCCATCAAGGATTGCAACCTGCGCCTGGACTTCATCGATCGGATGGCAAGCGTCGCGGCCGACGGCAGCTCCGGCGTCAAGGGGCCTACGCAGCTGGTTGTTTTGCGGGTGCCGGTCAAGCAACCGAACAGCGACCAAATCGTCCAACTGGTGATAGGCGGGCTGACGGCGGACGCCTCCGAAGCTCCCGGCCCGTTCGGCGTTTACAAGCACGCCGACAAGCACAGCATGCAGCGCATCACGTCCGCCGAAGATGGGCGCCGCATCAAAGAACAGTCAACCTGGTCGTTCTCCGCCGCAACGGGCGAGAACGTTCAAGCACACATTGAGTACGAGCGTACCGGCTCACGCTGGGCCAGCCTTGAATTCGGTTTCATCTCGGCTTCGGACCCCACGATCCGTCAGAAGGTCAGGACAGATCTTGGCATCAGCGATGTCTGGAACGCGAACGTGCCGGTGGAGGAAGGCAAGGTCACCAAAGACGTGAAGTACAAGTTGTCCGGCGGCGTGTTCGGCAAGCTGTTCGACGGTACCGAGCGGGTGCTCAGCCTGGATGTGTTCTCCTGGTACTTGAACAAACAGGTGCCCAACTGAGGCGGTTCATCACCCCGGGATTTCGAAAATGTTCCAACTCACGTCACCGGACCGGGCGAATCGCTCGCGGAATTCCAGGCTACCGACCGGTGGGCTGAAGAAATAACCCTGTGCTTCGTCGCAGTTGGTACGACGCAAGAATCCAACCTGCTCCGCGGTCTCCACGCCTTCGGCGACCACGGTGAGCCCTAGATTGTGGCCGAGCGCGATGATGGCGCGCACGATCGTTGCATCATCCTTGTCGGTCATCACATCGTTCACGAAAGAGCGATCCACTTTGAGCCGATCAACCGGAAAGCGCTTGAGATAACTGAGACTCGAGTATCCGATGCCGAAGTCATCGACCGAAATCTGCACGCCCAGCCGCTTGATCTCCTCGAGCATGACGATGAGTTGTGGTCCGTCATGCATGACCATGCTCTCCGTCAGTTCGAGTTCAAGGTAACGCGCTTCGAGCCCCGAGGCCTGCAGGGCTTCGGCCACGGCCTGAACCAGATTCGCCTGCCGAAACTGCCGTGGCGAGACGTTCACCGAAACCACGATGGGCTCCAGCCCGGCATCCTGCCACGCTTTATTTTGCGAGCACGCGGTCTGCAATGCCCATTGGCCGATCGGCACGATCAATCCCGTTTCTTCCGCCAGGGGGATGAATCGCCCGGGTGGGATTATTTCCTGGGGCGAGATCTGCCAGCGAATCAAGGCTTCGGCGCCCACCATGCGGCCGGTTGCCAGGTCGATGCGCGGCTGGTAGTGCAGGGAAAACTGGTCGCGCTCCAGCGCGCGGCGCAGCTTGCTCTCCATTTCCAGGTTCTCGGTCATCAATATATTCAGATCATTGGTGAAGAAATGAACGGTGTTGCGGCCGCTGTCTTTGGCGCGATACATGGCCGAGTCGGCGTGCTTCAGCAGGGTTTGCGCATCATTGCCGTCGTCGGGGTAAAGGGCTACGCCGATACTGCAAGTCATGTGAAACTCTCCCTGCTCGATCACCCACGGTTGCGCCACCTCCGCGAGAACGCGCTCCATGATCGCCGTGACGCCGTCGCCGCCGTCTTGCTCGTTGATCAGCAGCACGAACTCATCTCCACCCAGACGGGCCACCGTGTCGCACCCGCGAACGCAATTCTTGAACCGCTCGGCCATGTTTTTCAGCAATTCGTCGCCGATGTGGTGACCGAGGCTGTCATTGATGTATTTGAACCGGTCCAGATCGATAAAGGCGATGGCGAGGCGGGTGCCGCGGGCCGCGGCGGACAGCATGTCCTGTTGGACTCTGTCCTGCAGCATCGATCGGTTGGCGAGGCCGGTAAGGGCATCGTGGTTCGCCTGGTGCTCGATCCGAGATTGGTACAGTTTGCGCTCGGTAATATCCTCGACGGTGCCTTCATAGCCCAGCGGTTCGCCTTCCGCGTCCAGCACCAATCTGGCATTCTCGGAAATCCAGATCACGTCGCCGTTCTTGCGATAAATCCGCGACTCGAAGCCGGTCACCGAGCCACGGGCCTTGACGATGCACCTGAATTCCTCGCGTCTGTTGGGATCAACATAGAGCTGCTGCTTGATATCGCGCAGCGAAGCCATCAGATCCTGTTGTGAGTCGAAACCGTAAATCTGGGCAAGCGCCGGATTGGCGTCCAGATATTGCCCATCGACTGTGGTGCGGAAAATGCCTTCGATCGCATTGTCGAACAGACCGCGATAACGCCGCTCAGCCTCTTGCAGCGCGTGGTCGGCCTTTTTGCGGGCGCTGATATCCTGAACGAAGCCTTCGAGGCCGATGGCCATCCCGTCGCTGTCGAACAGACCGGTGCCACGCTCCCAAACCCATCGGACACTGCCGTCTGCGTGCTCAATGCGGTATTCCAGATCGAACGGCTGCCGGTCTGCCAATGCTGCGGTTATCACTTCGCGAACCCACATGCGGTCGGCGGGGTGGGTGACAGATTCGTAGGAGATGCGATTGTTCAAATACAGATCGCTGGATTGGAAGCCCGTGACACTAACGCACCCTTCGCTGACGAATTCCATCGTCCAGTGGGCATCGATGCGGCTGCGATACACCATGCCGTGCAAATTGCCGAGCAAGGCTTTGAGCATCCTCCCGTATTCCTGCTCTCGCGGCGGACCCACGGGGCCGGCAGCGCTCGATCGCTCCTCATGCTCCGCCTGGGTTGCCGGCAAGGTCAGTTCGGCGAAAAAATCCGACGAATCCTGATCCATGAAATCGACATTGAGATTCAAAGCCACGAGTTTGCTCATAACGGTACCACCAGGTGGAACCGCAACCGTATCAATAACTTCGCCTGAGACTAGTGGTGCTGCGTCACATCATTGCGTATTTTCTACCGCCGATACTGCGTACTTTCAGGGTCTCGCACGAATTTAGTGCGAATTTACAGCCCGCGCACACTTGCGAAGCGACCCGTCCTTCGGGCGTCCCGGCGGGGAATCGCCACGTGCGCCCTGACCTTGGCAGTCCGAACAGGAGGCGACGACCTCAGCCAATCATGCTTTGCCCGTCGTCGATCAGAAAATGGGAACCAGTCGTCTGTGCGCTTGCATCCGAGCAGAGAAGCAGCGCGATGCTGTCGAGCGACGACGGCGCCATCAACCGTTTGCGGGGCCAGCGCGAGATTTGTCGCTGGCCTGGTTCGCTGGCGAACCAGTCGGTATTGAGCTCGGTTTGGATGTAGCCGGGAAGGATGCTGTTGACGCAAATGCCGAGCCTCGCCCAGTCGCGCGCCAGCACCCTCCCAAGCTGCATCACCGCCGCCTTGGACGCGCTGTAGGGCGCAAGACCGGGCGCGACGCTCACCGCGGTCATCGAGGATACGATGAGGATGCGGCCGTGACCGCGCTCCGGAGAGCCATCACGGATCATTCGACGGGCGGCTTCGCGCGCGGTCAGGAATACGCCGCGAACATTCACGGCCATCAATGCATCGAACTGCTCGATGGCGATGTCGAGCGCGCGTCCCTCGATCGACATTCCGGCATTGGCAATGACGCTGTCGACGCCGCCAAACGCCGCATCTATGCGGTCATAACATGCCTGAACCGATGCTTCGTCTGTAACGTCCAGCGAAATACTGATCGCAGCGCCGCCCGCATCCGTGATTTTCGCCTGCACGGTTGCAAGCATTTCCACGCGGCGAGCGGCGAGCGCGACACGCGCACCCGAGCGCGCCATCAACTGAGCAAGATGCGCACCCAGGCCCGAGGACGCACCAGTCACCAGAACCGTCCTGCCGGCCAGGATTTCCCCATCGTTGTTCATTGCTTTTCCTTTGATGTTCCGATCAACAACCTGAGCATCACGTTAACGCTCAGCGGGATCAGTCATGCCGCCAAGCAAAAGAGGGCGCAGAGAAGTCCGCGCCGGAGCCATTGCCGCTTTACGTTTCCATTTGTAAAGGATATGCACAAGTGGTACAAGACGGAAGGGGTTTCGATGCTGCGATGAGTCCGTAGAACTGCAGTCGGGCGGCATGGAGTCTATGACGGGAAGGGTACACGGCAAACTCGCGCTGGTGACTGGCGCGGCGCAAGGTTTGGGACGCGCGATCGCCGAGACGTTGGCGGCGGAAGGCGCGCGCGTTCTCATCACCGACATCAACGGCGAGGGCGCACATGCCGTCGCCGAGGCCATCGATGCGCAGCATGGCTCGGGCAGGGCGTTTTCCATCCGTCACGACGTCGCTAACGAAGATGATTGGCGGGCTGCGATTGAATGCGCCCGCGACAGGCTTGGAGGCCTGTCGATCCTGGTAAACAATGCCGGGATACTGCAACTGGGCTCGGTAGAGGATCTCAGCCTCAGCGACTGGCGACGGAGCATGACCGTCAACGCTGACAGCGTTTTTCTCGGGTGCAAGACTGCTCTGCCGCTCATGCGCGATCACCAGCCCGGATCGATCATCAACCTGTCGTCGATCTCGGCGATGATCGCCGCAGGCAACACCGCGAGCTACAATGCGTCCAAGGCGGCGGTTTGGATGCTGACGAAGTCGGTGGCGCTGCATTGCGCCCGGCGTGGCTGGGATATCCGGTGCAACTCGCTGCATCCGACCTTCATACAGACGCCGATGCTCGACGAGTTCGCCGTGGGGCGCGACCACGATGCCGTGATGGACAAGTTGACCAAGCAGGTGCCGCTCGGGCGGCTCGGTCAGCCGAAAGATGTTGCGATGGCGGCACTCTACCTGGCGTCGGATGAGAGCCGGTTCATGAGCGCCGCAGAGCTCAAGCTGGACGGGGGAATCTCGGCGATGTGAGGCGCGCCCCGGAACAGCCGGAGGCTATCCTTTCAAAATCAGATCGGCGCCTTTTTCGCCGATCGCGATGACCACCGCATTGGTGTTCCCGGAAACGACGGCCGGCATGATCGAAGCATCGATGACCCGCAATGCATCGATGCCATTCACCCTTAGACTGTCATCGACAACGGCGCCCAACGCCGCGGTGCAGCTTGGATGATATAGCGACCCACCCGTTTCGCGCGCAAAATCGAGAATCGCCTCGTCGCTCGTCATCGACGGGCCCGGCGTAAGCTCTTCCGCGACAAACGGTCGGATGGCCGATTGCGCCATGATATCGCGGATCACTCTCATGCCGGCGACGATATTCTCCTCGTCACGCGGATCGGCCAGATAGTTGGCGAGAATCTCCGGCGCTTCGGCCGGATCGGGCGACGTGATGTGGACATGGCCGCGGCTGTGCGGCCGCAGCGGACAGGCAGACACGGTGAACCCGGAAAACTCATGCAGCGCCGTGCCCATGGCATCCGTACTGAAGGTGATGAAATGAATCTGGATGTCGGGCCGGCCGTCACTCGCGCGCAGGCTGCGGAAGAAGCCGCCGGCATAACCCGCCGAGACCGTCAGGCCACCCTTGCGCTGCAACAGATACCGCAACCCCATCCGCATGGTGCGGATAGGCGAGCGAAGGTCGTCGTTGAGCGTACACGCTCGTGTGGCGCGATAGACGATACGCGCCTGCAGATGATCCTGCATGTTGGCGCCGACTGCGGGCGCGTGATGGACGACCGGCACCCCCAGCGACCGGAGGCGCTCGCCGTCACCGACCCCAGAAAGCTCCAGAAGCTGCGGCGAGTTGATCGCGCCCGCCGAAAGGATCACTTCGCCCGTCGCCTTCGCGCTTTCAGGCCCGTGCTCATCGCGCCACTCGACGCCGACCGCCCGCTTCCCTTCGAAGAGGATGCGTTGGACCAGCGCCTTGGTGACGACTCGCAGATTTTCACGCCCCGCAGCCGGCCGCAGGTAGGCGACCGCGCTGCTGACGCGTCGACCCCGGCGTGCGGTCGCCTGATAGTAGCCGGCGCCCTCCTGCCGCGCGCCGTTGAAGTCAGGATTGGCCGGGTGTCCGGCCTCGACGGCCGCCGCAATGAAGGCATCGCACAGCGGATGCGGTTCGGTGGGGTCCGATACGCTCAGCGGCCCACCGACTCCGTGGTAGGCATCGGCACCCCGCATCTGGTCCTCCGCACGGATGAAGTAGGGGAGCAGGTCGTCATAGCCCCAACCGACGTGCCCGTGGGCGCGCCAGTCGTCGAAATCTTCACGCTGCCCACGGATGTAGAGCAGGCCGTTGATCGAAGACGATCCGCCCAGTACGCGCCCGCGCGGCTGCGAGATGCGCCGGCCCTTCATCCCCGGCTCGGGCGCCGTGGAGTAGCCCCAGTTGAGGGTTGGATGTTTGAACAGCTTGCCATAGCCGAGCGGCACGTGGATCCACGGATTGCTGTCCTTCGGACCTGCTTCGAGCAGCAGCACGCGATGGCGCCCATCGGCGCTCAGCCGATTCGCGAGGACGCACCCCGCACTGCCGGCGCCTATGATGATATAGCTGAAGGTCATGTCCATCATGGATCGAGCTTGCTCATCACGAAGTCGGCAATCGCGAGCGAAGCGGTGAGCCCCGGCGACTCGATGCCAAACAGGTTGACGAGGCCGGGACAGCCATGATCGGCGGGCCCGGAGATCATGAAGTCGGCGGCCGGTTCGCCGGGACCGGAAAGCTTGGGCCGGACCCCCGCATATCCCGGGGACAGCTTTTGCGGATCGAGGTCTGGCCAGATTTTCCGGCCCGCCGCGACGAAAGCCGTCTTGCGCGCTTCATCCACCGTGTAATCGACCGAGTCGATCCACTCGACGTCCGGCCCGAGACGCGCCTGCCCCCCGAGATCAAAGGTGAGATGTGTACCAAGCCCGCCCGGTTCTGGCACTGGATAGATCAAGTGCGAGAACGGGGTTTTGCCGGAATAGCTGAAATAAACACCGCGAGCGAGAAAAAGCGGTGGAATATGTTTCGGATCGAGACCTTCGACCGCCGATGCAAGCCGCTGTGCGCCAAGCCCCGCCGAGTTTATGAGCATGTTCGTGCTCACGACCGGGGCAGCTTCGTCCGGCAGATAGAGTCGCCACCCGTCATCTCCTCTCTTCACGCGCTCAACCCTATTGTTTGCGACGAAGGTGGCGCCATGCGCCTCGGCCTCACCGAGAAGCGCAAGCATATAGCTATGAACGTCGATGATACCAGTCGAAGGCGAGTAGAGCGCGCCCGCGCAATTCAGAACGGGCTCATGCTCCCGCACCTGCCCGGTCTCGAGCCGCTCGAGATTGTCCACGCCGTTGGCC
>WNFQ01003235.1_pt1 | contig 11869 bp, 10 predicted proteins | sample 5400171 | NCBI WGS metagenome assembly WNFQ01 (sample SAMN13153356, study PRJNA577476) | soil metagenome | isolation source: 20 cm soil under Madrone tree | place: USA:California | collected 2016-06-14
TGGGGCTCCTTGGGGTGCTGCTGACGCTGGGCCTGTTCCTGGGCCTGGTGTGGCGCACCTTCTACATCGCGCGACTGGCCTCGCAGGCGGGACTGAAGTTCCCGAGCCTGCTGGCGGTGGGCTTTGGCCTGTGGGTGGGCATCCAGGCCTTCATCAACATCGGCGTCAACATGGGCGTGTTGCCGACCAAGGGCCTGACGCTGCCGCTGATGAGCTACGGCCGCTCAAGCCTGATCGTAGGTCTCGCGTGGGTGGGACTCGTGTTGCGGGTGTATCACGAGGCGCTGCGCGAGCAACGCGGATCGGCCACCGCGCGGGGCGCGGCATGAACCGACCGATCCTCATCATGGCCGGCGGCACCGGTGGACACGTATTCCCGGCGCTGGCGCTGGCGCGCCTGCTGCGCGAGCAGTCGCTCCCGGTCGTCTGGCTCGGCACGGCGCGCGGACTGGAGTCGCGCGTCATTCCGGCCGAGGGCATTCCGATCGAGCGGCTGTCGGTCGGCGGGTTGCGCGGCAAGGGCGTGCTCAGCTGGCTGGCCGCGCCGTTTCGCCTGACGCTCGCCCTCATCCAGGCGCTGCGCGTCATGTGGCGTCATCGGCCGGTGGTCGTGGTCGGCCTGGGAGGCTTCGTGACCGGTCCGGGCGGTGTCGCCGCATGGCTCACGCGCCGGCCGCTGCTCATTCATGAGCAGAACGCCATCGCCGGCTTCACCAACCGCATGCTTGCGCACCTGGCGCGCCAGGTGCTGGAAGCCTTTCCGGGCAGCTTCGGACACGACGTGCACGCACGCGTCATCGGCAACCCGGTGCGCCGCGACATCAGCGCCGTGGCGCCGCCCGCGGAGCGCTTCGCGGGGCGCACCGGGCCGGTGCGCATCCTCGTAATCGGCGGCAGCCAGGGTGCGACGCGGCTGAATGCCGTCGTGCCCTTTGCGCTGAAGCGCGTGGCGGCGTGGCTCGCCTTCGATGTGCGCCACCAGGCGGGGGAGCGCTGGATCGACGCCGGGCGCGCCAGCTATGCCCAGGCGGGGGTGCGCGCGGACGTGCGTCCGTTCATCGAGGACATGAGCGAGGCTTACGGCTGGGCGGACGTGGTGATCTGCCGCGCCGGCGCGCTCACCGTGTCGGAGCTCGCCGCGGTCGGCGTGGCCTCGATCCTGGTGCCCTTCCCCGGAAGCGTAGACGACCACCAGGCGTACAACGCGCAGTACCTGGTGCGCGAGGGCGCCGCGGTGCTGATCGCCGACCGCGAGCTCACCGCCGAGCGCCTCGCCGAGGAGCTGCAGCGCCTGTGCGCCGGCCGCGGCAAGCTCCTCGGCATGGCCGAGCGGGCGCGCCTGCTCGCCAAGCCGCGCGCCGCGGATGAGCTTGCCGCCTCGTGCCTGGAGCTCGCGCGGAGGGCTGCATGAGCGGCGAGCGGCGCACCTTGCCCGAGCGCGTGAGCGTGGAGCGTCGCGTCACGCCTGACCGGCGCGACCGCATGCGCCGCATCAACACCATCCACTTCGTCGGCATCGGCGGCAGCGGCATGAGCGGCATCGCCGAGGTGCTGCTGAACCTCGGCTACCGCGTGCAGGGCTCGGACCTGCGCGCCAGCACCGTGACGCAATGGCTCGTGGGGCTGGGCGCACGCGTGAGCATCGGTCACGCGGCCTCCAACATCACCGGCGCCGATGTGGTGGTCGCCTCGGGCGCGGTGCCGCGCGACAACCCGGAGGTGCGGGCGGCCGTCGCGGCGCGCATCCCGGTGGTGGCGCGCGCCGAGATGCTCGGTGAGCTGATGCGCTTCCGCTATTCCATCGCCGTCGCCGGCACGCACGGCAAGACCACCACGACCAGCCTCATCGCCAGCATCCTCTCCGAGGGCGGCGAGGACCCGACCTACGTCATCGGCGGGCGCCTGAAGAGCGCCACCAGCAACGCGCGCCTGGGTGCCGGGCGCTACCTGGTCGCCGAGGCCGACGAGAGCGACGCCTCGTTCACGCATCTGCAGCCCCTCATCGCGATCGTCACCAACATCGACAACGATCACCTCAGCACGCACGGCGGGGACTTCGGGCTCCTCAAGCAGAGCTTCGTCGACTTTCTGCACAATCTGCCCTTCTACGGCCTCGCGGTACTGTGCGCGGACGACGAGCACCTGCGCAGCATCCTGCAGGAAGTCAGCCGCCCGATCCTGTCCTACGGGCTGGAGTCGGGGGCGGACGTGCGCGGCGAGAACCTGCGCCCGGCGGGCCTGCAGACGCACTTCGACGTCAGGCGCCCCGGAGCGGCGGCGGTGCTCGCCGTGACGGTAAATCTGGCGGGCGTTCACAACGTGCGTAACGCGCTCGCGGCGATCGCGGTGGCCACCGAGCTCGATATCGAGGATCGGGCGATCCTGCGCGCGCTTGCCGCATTCCAGGGCATCGACCGGCGGCTGCAGCACGTCGGCGACGTGCTCACCGCCGTGGGCCGTATCAGCATCGTCGATGACTACGCCCATCACCCCACGGAGGTGGCCGTGACGCTGGCGGCGGTGCGCCAGGGCTACCCCGGGCGGCGGGTGCTGCTCGCCTTTCAGCCGCACCGCTACACGCGCACCCGCGACCTGATCGACGATTTCGGCAAGGCGCTGTCGGGCGCAGACGCCCTGTGCGTGACCGAGGTGTACGCCGCGGGCGAGACCGCGATCCCCGGCGCCGACGGCCGCGCCATCTGCCGCGCGGTGCGCAGCCGCGGACAGCTCGAGCCGTTGTTTGTCGAGAAGGTCGAGGAGCTCGCCCAGGCGCTCAAGGACGTGATCCGCGACGGCGACGTCATCCTCGCCATGGGCGCGGGCAACATCAGCGCCGTGGCGCACGCGCTCCCGGATGCGCTCGCGGCGCTGCTGCCGCCGGGGAGGGCGTCGTGACGCTCGCGGTAGCCCCGCAGTTCCTGGTGCGCGTGCGCCGCGATGAGCCCCTCAGCCGGCACACCTCCTGGCACGTCGGGGGACCTGCGGAGGTGTTCTTCAATCCGCGCGACCGCACCGAGCTGGCGGCGTTCCTGCGCACCGTGCCCACCGGGGTGCCGATCCACTTCATCGGCCTCGGCAGCAACCTGCTGGTGCGTGACGGGGGCCTGAAGGGGATCGTCATCAGCACCCACGGCACGCTCGATGCCCTCACGCGCGTCAGCGAGACCACGGTGCAGGCGGAGGCCGGTGTCGCCTGTGCGCGCATCGCCCGGCAGTGCATCAAGTGGGGCCTCGGGCCGGCGGAGTTCTTCGCCGGCATTCCCGGGACCCTCGGCGGCGCGCTCGCGATGAACGCCGGCGCCTTCGGCGGGGAAACCTGGCGCCACGTGCTGAGTGTTGAAACCATCGACCGCGGCGGCCACACGCACAGCCGCGCGGCCGGCGAGTACCGCGTCAGCTACCGCCAGGTCATCGCGCCCGCGCCCGAGGAATGGTTCATCGCCGCGCACTTGAGCTTCGAGCGTCGTGCGGGCGCGCACGAGGGCGAGGTGCGCGCGCTGCTCGAGCAGCGCCGGGCGTCGCAGCCGATCGGGGAGTGGAGCTGCGGCTCGGTGTTCACCAACCCGCCAGGAGATCACGCCGCGCGCCTCATCGAGGTCGCGGGGCTGAAGGGATTTCGCATCGGTGATGCCTCGGTGTCGCAGAAGCACGCGAATTTCATCATCAATCACGGCCAGGCGAGCGCCGCGGACCTGGAGCGCCTGATCGCGCACGTGCGCGACACGGTGCAGCGCGTGCATGGCGTCGCGCTGCAGCCCGAGGTGCGCATCGTGGGAGTGCCGTAAGCCATGCGCCTGAGCTACCAACCACGCCAGCTGCGCCGCGTCACCGCGGCGGGCGAGTTCGGCCGCGTGGCGGTGCTGTTCGGCGGCGACTCCAGCGAGCGCGAGATCTCACTCCTCTCCGGCAACGCGGTGCTGGAGGCGCTCAAGCGCCGCGGCGTGGACGCGCACGCCTTCGATCCGCGCGATGCGGCGCTCTCGGAGCTGCTCGCCCGGCGCTTCGACCGAGTCTGGATTGCGTTGCACGGTCCGGGGGGCGAGGACGGCACGCTGCAGGGCGCGCTCGAATACCTGGGCGTCCCCTACACCGGGAGCGGTGTGATGGGCTCGGCCATCGGCATGGACAAGCTGCGTACCAAGCGCCTGGCGCGGGCCGTCGGGGTCGCGACCGCGGACTTCGTGGTGCTCACCGGCGCGCAGGATTTCGAGGCCGCGCTCGAGCGCCTCAAGCTGCCGCTGATCGTGAAGCCCGCCACCCAGGGCTCGAGCGTCGGCATGAGCAAGGTCGAGCGCGCCGCGGATCTGCCGGCCGCCTATGCGCTCGCCGCCGCTCTCGAGACGCTGGTGTTTGCGGAGGCGTGGATCGCGGGACCTGAGTACACCGTGGCGATCCTGCAGGAGCGCTCGCTCCCCTCGATCCGCATCGAGACGCCGCGGACTTTCTACGACTACGAGGCCAAGTACTTCCGCGACGACACGCGCTACTTCTGCCCGTCGGGCCTCTCGCACAGCACCGAGGAGCATCTCGCGAGTCTCGCGCTCGCCGCATTCGAGGCGGCCGGCGCCTCGGGCTGGGGGCGGGTGGACTTCATGATGGACGGCGCCGCAAGGCCGCTGCTGCTGGAGATCAACACCGTTCCGGGCATGACCAGTCACAGCCTGGTGCCCATGGCCGCGCGCGCGATCGGGGTCGATTTCGATGAGCTCGTGTGGCGCGTGCTCGAGACCAGTTTCACCCGCCGGCCCGCCTCGGGCCCTCAGTCCCCGGTGTAGCTCATGTTCGCCCGCCCCAAGAACCGTCGCAAACCCTCGGAAGCGCGCCCGCGGCTGCCGCTGATCAACTGGCGCTACCTCGGACTGTGGGTGGGCGCGCTCGCGGGGATCGCGGCGGCGGTGTGCGTGGTGTCGTGGGCATTCGATCAACCCATCGAGACGGTGGCGGTGGCAGGGCGCTTCCAGCGCGTGGCGCCGGTGGACGTCGAGCGGGTCGTGAAGGAGAAGGTGCACGGCGCGGGCCTGCTGTCGGTGGACCTCGCCTCGGTGCGCCGCGCCATCCACACGCTGCCGTGGGTGGATGCGGTGAGCGTGCAGCGCGCCTGGCCCCGCGGCCTGAACGTGCTGGTCATCGAGCAGACCGCCGCGGCACGCTGGGGCGAGCGCGGACTCCTCAACACCCGCGGCGAGCTGTTCGACTCCGACGAGCGCCACATTCCACCGGAGCTGGCGCAGCTCGCCGGCCCCGACGGCAAGGAGTCACTGGTGGCGCAGCGCTATCTGGCCGCCGAAGGACGCCTGTCGCAGGCGGGGCTGCGCCTCACCGCCCTGCGCCTGGATGCACGCGGCGCCTGGGAATTCGATCTTGCCAACGGCGTCACCGTGCGTCTGGGAAGGCGCCAGGTGGACGAGCGCTTCGAGAAATTCATGAACACCGCGCTGAAGCTCATCACCCAGCGCGGCGAGGACATTGCCTACGTGGATATGCGTTACACAAACGGGTTTGCCATCGGCTGGCGCGGCAATGCCGCCCGCGCCGCCGGCCGGGACGGTGGCCACGATGCTTAAGCGTACCGACAGAAATCTGATCGTCGGCCTCGACATCGGCACCTCCAAGGTCGTGGCGCTGGTGGGAGAAGTGGGGCTCGACGGCTCGATCGAGCTTCTGGGCTTGGGCTCGCAGCCCTCGCGCGGACTGAAGAAGGGCGTGGTGGTCAACATCGAGTCCACGGTGCAGTCCATCCAGCGGGCGGTGGAGGAAGCCGAGCTCATGGCCGGCTGCGAGATCCACTCGGTGTTCGCCGGCATCGCCGGCAGCCACGTACGGAGCCTGAACTCCCACGGCGTGGTGGGCGTGCGCGACAAGGAGGTCACGCACGGCGACGTCGAGCACGTGATCGATGCCGCCAAGGCCGTGGCCATTCCCGCCGACCAGAAGATCCTGCACGTGCTGCCGCAGGAGTTCCTGGTCGACGGCCAGGAGGGCATTCGCGACCCGATCGGCATGTCGGGTGTGCGCCTCGAGGCCAAGGTGCACATCGTCACCGGCGCCGACAGTGCCGCGCAGAACATCGAGAAGTGCATCCAGCGCTGCGGGCTGGTCGTGGACGACGTCGTTCTCGAGCAGCTCGCCTCGAGCTTCGCGGTCCTCACCGAGGACGAGAAGGAGCTCGGCGTGTGCCTGGTCGACATCGGCGGCGGCACCACCGACCTGGCGGTGTTTGCCAACGGGGCGATCCGCCACACGGCGGTCATTCCGATCGCCGGCGACCAGGTCACCAACGACATCGCAGTCTCGATGCGCACGCCAACCCAGTACGCCGAGGACATCAAGATCCGCTACGCCTGCGCGCTGTCGCAACTCGCCAACCCCGACGAGAGCATCGAGGTGCCGAGCGTCGGCGAGCGCCCGGCACGCCGCCTCGCGCGCCAGACGCTCGCCGAGATCGTCGAGCCGCGCTACGAGGAGCTGTTCGGTCTGGTGCGCGAGGAGCTGCGGCGCAGCGGCTTCGAGGAAGTGATCGCCGCCGGCATCGTGCTCACCGGCGGCAGCGCCAAGATGGAAGGCGCGATCGAGCTCGCCGAGGAAGTGTTCCACGTGCCGGTGCGCTTGGGCATCCCGCAGGCGGTGCGGGGCCTCACCGACGTGGTGCGCAACCCGATTTATTCCACCGGCGTGGGGCTGCTGCTCTACGCGCGTGACAACGTCAGGCCCGCGCATCGCGGGCACTCCCTGGGCGGGAACGCCAAGTCGGTGTTCGAGCGCATGCGCTCCTGGTTCCAGGGCAACTTTTGAAGCTGACAGAGCGATGAGCGACTAGCAACCAACCGTTTGTATTCCCGTAAGGAGCGATAGCCATGTTTGAACTGATGGACGCATACAGCCAGAGCGCCGTCATCAAGGTGATCGGCGTAGGTGGCGGCGGCGGCAACGCCGTGGCCCACATGGTCACGGCCGGTATCGACGGCGTGGAGTTCATGTGCATCAACACCGATTCGCAGGCCCTCAAGCACGCCAAGGTGAAAACCGCGCTGCAGATCGGCTGCAACATCACCAAGGGACTGGGTGCGGGCGCCGACCCGGAAATCGGCCGCTCGGCGGCGATGGAGGACCGCGACCGCATCGTCGAGCTGGTCGAGGGGTGCGACATGTTGTTCATCACCGCGGGCATGGGCGGCGGCACGGGCACCGGCGCCGCCCCGGTGGTCGCACAGGTGGCGCGTGAGCTGGGCATACTCACCGTCGCGGTCGTGACCAGGCCGTTCGAGATGGAGGGCAACAAGCGCAGCTGCGTCGCCGACCATGGTATAGCTGAGCTGACCAAGTTCTGCGATTCGCTCATTACAATTCCTAACCAGAAGCTGTTGACGGTGTTGGGTCCGCAGACGACGCTCCTTGACGCCTTCAAGGCGGCGAACCAGGTGTTGCAAGGGGCGGTGCAGGGCATCGCCGAGCTCATCACGCGCCCCGGCCTCATCAACGTCGACTTCGCCGACGTGCGCACGGTGATGGCGGAGACCGGCATGGCGATGATGGGATCGGGCGCGGCGAGCGGCGAGGGCCGGGCACGCGCGGCGGCGGAGGCCGCGGTGTCTTCACCGTTGCTCGAGGACATCAACATCGCCGGGGCGCACGGCATCCTGGTCAACGTCAGCGCGGGCATGGACCTCTCGATCGGTGAATTCCAGGAGGTCGGGCAGATCGTGAAGCAGTTCGCGTCCGATGACGCGACGGTGGTGATCGGTACGGTCATCGATCCGGAGCTCGACAACCAGGTGCGCGTCACGGTGGTGGCGACCGGCTTAGGTCGGCCCACTGCTGCAGTGCGCTCGCCCCTCACGTCACCGCGCGAGCGCGAGCGTGAGGCCGCGGGCCGCGATCACCGCGAGGTACGCGCCGAGCCGGCGATGCGCATGGTGCGCCGCCCACTCTCGAGCAGCGACTACGCGGCGCTCGACAAGCCCACCGTCCAGCGGCAACGGGCGGTCGGGGATGGGTTGCGAGCGCCGGCCGAGTCGGAGGATCTGCTGGACATCCCGGCATTCCTGCGGCGGCAGGCCGATTGATGTGATACGGTAGCGCGCCTTACTCAGGCGCCCAAGGGAGGGTCTGGCGCGGCCGGGTCCTTCCTGACGGCGCGCGCGATGAGCCAAGCAGTACGCATGGTCGGACAACGGACGCTCAAAAACTCGATTCGCGCCACCGGTGTTGGCCTGCACACGGGCAAGAAGGTGCTGATGACCTTGCGCCCGGCAGGGCCTGACGAGGGCATCGTGTTCCGGCGCACGGATCTGCCGATCCCGGTAGACATCCGCGCCCGCACGGAGAACGTCGGCGACACCATGCTCGGCACGACGCTCGGCACGGGTGAGTCGCGCGTCTCGACCGTCGAGCACCTGCTGTCGGCGTTCGCCGGACTTGGGATCGACAACGCGATCGTGGAGCTGTCGGCCGCGGAAGTGCCGATCATGGACGGCAGCGCCGGCCCGTTCGTATTCCTGCTGCAGTCAGCGGGCATCGAGGAGCAGCACCACCCGAAGCGCTTCATGCGCGTGAAGAAGCGGCTGCGGGTCGAGGACGGGGACAAGTGGGCGCAGTTCGACCCGTTCGATGGCTTCAAGGTGAACTTCGAGATCGAGTTCAACCATCCGATCTTCAAGCGCCGCTCGCAGCGCGCCTCGATGGATTTCTCGACCACCTCGTTTCTCAAGGAAGTGAGTCGCGCGCGCACCTTCGGTTTCATGCGCGATCTCGAGACACTGCGCTCGCGCAACCTTGCCCTGGGGGGAAGTCTCGACAACGCGATCGTGCTGGATGACTTCCGCGTGCTGAACGAAGACGGGCTGCGTTACGAGGACGAGTTCGTCAAGCACAAGATCCTCGATGCAATCGGGGATCTGTATCTGCTCGGGCACAGCCTCATCGGCGAGTTCAGCGGCCACAAATCCGGGCACGCGCTCAACAACAAGCTGCTGCGCTCACTGCTGGCGGACACCTCGACCTGGGAGGAAGTCGTGTTCGAGCGCTACGCGGACGCGCCCATCTCCTACATCGAGGCGCCGGCACTGCATCCGCCGCGCGGCTGACACGCGACGCTCGATCGCTGCGCCGCTTAGCCTGGATCAGGCGCGCGGCTGCACGCGCACGGCGATGGCGGTGAGTTGCGGGGCGGCGGCGCGGATCTGCGGATCCAGCTCCTGCAGCGCGTAGCGCAGCCGCGCGCACCAGGCGGCGGAGGCGGCAAAAATCACCAGCGTGCCGTCGCGCTCGAGCACGGCGCGGATCTGCGCGCCGATTTCCGTCGGCAGATGGCGACACAACCAGTCGCTCCAAAAACCCTCTCGCGCGGCCTGATCTGTGACCTGCGTCAATCCCGGGGCGCTGCGCCCCAGCAGCTCCTTAACAGAATAAAGCCGCCGCGGCCCCGGAGCTGCCTTAGTCCTCATAAGGACTTTTCCGCGCTTGTCTCGTGACATTTTCTTCGGCATATTGCCCTTGCTGCATTGTGGGCAAACCCGCTGAAAGGCGGGGACGCAAAGCCACCGGTCTAAAGCGAGGAGCCATGACAGCGGGGTTGCCAGCATCGTACAGGTACAGGCTTTTTAGCGCACAACAGGGCGGTACACGCCCGGGCGTGGCTCGTACATCCTGTCGGCGTCGCTTGGCTCTGGGGGCCTCGAGGCAGTCGGAACGCACGGTATGAACATCATTTTTCTTTCCAGGCGTGAGGCTCGGGCGCGACAGTTCAATCTCGCCCACCCACTGACCTTGAGTCTCGTCTCCGGCCTCGCGCTCGCCGTCCTCGGCAGCGCCTTCGCGCTCGGTCTGCAGTTCGGTCGCGGTGCCCACGAGCGCGGACTGCTCAGTGACACGCTGAGCTTCGGGAGCCTCCTGGCCGAGCAGAAGCACCAGATCAGCGAACTGAAGCAGCAGCTGCAGTTGCGGGTGGACGCGATGGCCATGCGGCTGGGTGAGGTGAATGCGCACGTCATCCGGCTCGATGCGCTCGGCAAGCGCCTCACCGAGATGGCGGACATCGACAGCCACGAGTTCAATTTCGAGCTCGAGCCGCCCAGCGGCGGTCCGGAAGGCGTGGGCGAGGGCGTGAGCGCCCAGATCCCGGATCTGACGGCCATGATGACCCGACTCGAGCAGCGCGTGAATCTGCGCGATTCGCAGCTCGCGGCGCTGGAGAACGTGATCCTCGCGCGCGAGCTGAAAGAGCAGATCCGCCCGACCGGCCGCCCGGTCACACGGGGCTTCATTTCCTCCTACTTCGGCGAGCGCGCCGATCCCTTCGATGGCCGCGAGGCGTTCCACAAGGGCGTCGATTTCGCCGGCTCCATCGGCGACAAGGTGATCTCGGTCGCGTCCGGGGTGGTCACCTGGGCCGGCGAGCGCTCAGGGTTCGGCAAGCTCATCGAGATCAATCACGGCGACGGCTTCGTCACCCGCTACGCCCACAACCAGCGCACGCTGGTGAGCGTCGGCCAGGCGGTGAAGCGCGGCGAAGCCGTGGCGCTCATGGGCTCCACCGGCCGCTCGACCGGGCCGCACGTGCACTTCGAGGTGCTGCGTAACGGCCGCCAGGTCGATCCCCTGTCCTTCGTCGGTCGCTGACCGCGCTCCCCGCAGCCGCCCCGCACCCGCCCGCACGCCCCACCGCCCGCCCTTGAATTCCCGCGCCCGCGAACCAATTGGGCGTGAGCAGCGTCTATCTCGTACAATACGCCGCTTTCGAAGTCCGGCATGCGCGGTAAGTGCTTGTCGGTAAAGCTGTTTTCAGGTCAACGGGTCACGCCTTGCGTCAACTTCTCACCCGCGTTTTCGGCAGCCGCAACGAGCGGCTCGTCCGTGGCTACGCACGCGCCGTGCGCGCCGCCAACGAGCTCGAGCCGCAGATCAAGGAGCTCAGTGACGAGGCGCTGCGCGAGCGAACCGAGGAGTTCCGCAAGCGCCTGAAAGAGGGCGCGACCCTCGATGAGCTGCTGCCGGAGGCGTTCGCGGTGGTACGCGAGGCGGCCCAGCGCACGCTGAAAATGCGCCACTTCGATGTGCAGCTGATCGGCGGCATCACGCTGCACAAGGGGATGATTTCCGAGATGCGCACCGGCGAGGGCAAGACGCTGGTGGCGACGCTCCCGGCCTACCTCAACGCACTCAGCGGCGAGGGCGTGCACATCGTCACGGTGAACGAGTACCTCGCGCAGCGCGACGCGGACTGGATGGGTCCGGTGTATCGCTTCCTCGGACTGTCGGTGGGAGTGATCAAGAACGCCCAGAGCCCGCAGGAGAAGCGTGCCGCGTACGCCTGCGACATCACCTACGGCACCAACAACGAGTTCGGCTTCGACTACCTGCGCGACAACCTGGCGTTTCGCCTGGAAGACCGGGTACAGCGCACCCTCAGCTTCGCGATAGTCGACGAAGTCGATTCGATTCTCATCGACGAGGCACGCACGCCGCTCATCATCTCCGGGCCGGCCGAGGAGAGCACCGAGCTGTATCTGCGCATCAACGAGCTGGTGCCGCGGCTCACGCGCCAGAAGGAGGAAGAGGGCCCCGGGGACTTCTCACTGGAGGAGAAGACCAAGCAGGTGCACATCACGGAAGCCGGTCACGAGCGCGTCGAGCAGCTGATGCTGCAGGCCGGCCTGCTGAAGGAGGGCGAGAGCCTGTACGACCCGGCCAACATCCGCCTGATGCATCATCTGAATGCCGCGCTGCGCGCCCATGCGCTCTACAAGCGCGACGTCGAATACATCGTGCGCGGCGGCGAAGTCATCATCGTCGATGAATTCACCGGACGCACCATGCCCGGCCGGCGCTGGTCCGACGGCCTGCATCAGGCGGTGGAGGCGAAAGAGGGCGT
>WNFQ01010231.1_pt1 | contig 11866 bp, 10 predicted proteins | sample 5400171 | NCBI WGS metagenome assembly WNFQ01 (sample SAMN13153356, study PRJNA577476) | soil metagenome | isolation source: 20 cm soil under Madrone tree | place: USA:California | collected 2016-06-14
ATTTCGCGGAGGCCGTCCTAATCGACATTACGTCCGGTTACGAGATCCTCATCGTCAATGATGCTAGCACGGACCGATCCGCGGAAATCGCCGAGGCGTTAGCCCAGTCTAACAGTTGCGTAAAGGTGTTTCACCACGAACGGAATTTGAAGCTGGGAGGCGCGCTCCGCACGGGCTTCAGCAAGGCGAAAAAGGAGCTGATCTTTTACTGTGACTCGGATTTGCCGGTCGATCTCCTGGAGCTGGCCCGAGCAGTGCGTATCATGGAGTTTACAAAGTCTGATATCGTTTCAGCTTTTCGATTCGATCGCACCGCGGAAGGATTCGTCCGCACTCTATATTCGGTGGCTTACAATCTTCTGATCCGCTTCCTCTTTCCGCTCCGGGTGAAAGACATCAATTTCTCGTTCAAATTATTTAAGCGAGAGATGCTGGATAAGTTTGTATTGGAGTCGCAGGGTTCATTCATTGACGCGGAACTGCTCATCAAAAGCAAGTTGCACGGATTCAAGATCGTGCAATTCGGCGTAGATTATTTTCCCCGGAATCGCGGCACCTCAACGCTGGCCAGCCCGGATGTGATTATCAAAATGATCCAGGAACTGGTTGCCTTCCGGATGAAGATACGGCGGGAGATCGGAGCGCTCCGGGTTTCCGCGTCTTGAAGCGGCTGATTGTAAACGCCGACGATTGGGGACTGACGCCCGGCGTCAACCGTGGGATTGTGCGCGCGTTTCAACACGGGATCGTGACGAGTGCCTCGCTACTGGTAACCGGGAGCGCGTTTGAGGAGGCCGTCGCGCTGGCGCGGGATTTCCCGGCACTGGATGTTGGCCTGCATTTGGCGCTGGTGGAAGAGCAAGCCTTGTTGCCGCCGGAGGCGCTGCCGACCCTTGTTGATAAAACAGGACTTCTTCCCCGCACAAAAGGCGAATTCTTCAAACGCGCGCTGCTGGGGCGAATAAGCTGGGATGAAGTCGAGCGCGAAATCGCAACCCAGATCGCGCGCTTTCAACAGACCGGACTGAGGCTCTCCCATCTCGACAGCCACCAGCACCTCCACATGTTCCCGCCTGTCTTCCAGATCGTGACCCGCCTGACGCGTGGGATGGATCATGTCTGGATTCGCAACTCTGCTGGCCCTTGGCGAAAATTGCCCGGCGTCCGAACGGGACAATGGTTCCAGCGGCTGGGTTTGAATCTGGCGTGTCTGTGGGCGCGAGGATTGCGCAATCCCCCCGGCCTTCAAATGCCGGATGGTATGTATGGGTTTGAGGTTGGCGGTTCCTTAACTCGCGCTGCGCTCGAACAGATTCTTCGGGAAATTCCTGACGGGTTATATGAATTGAGTTGCCATCCAGGCGAAGGGGATAAGGAAACCTGCACGCGATATGGTCATTGGGGCTATCGGTGGGCGGAGGAACTGGAGGCCCTGACGGCGCCTGAAACACGGTCGCTCCTCCAGGAACAGAAGATCGCACTGACCTCGTTCGCTCGGGCGCAAGAGACGGATCCGGGCTAAAGTCCTTAAGGCCCGTGAGCCGCCTAGTTCGCGCATCGTCGGCCGGCTTTCTTCTGAAACGACCCGACCGTGAGTCGTCCGAATAACTGTTTCGACCACGGGACATACCCGTTTTAATCGGCCCAACTCGTCATGGCTTAACCTGTGCGACATTCTTTTTCTTTGCACTCTTTTAGGGACTCTCCGGCGATTCGCCATCGCGCATCCGATAAATTACACCTTCAGTTGTGCGCGCGACCGGCTGGTAATGTTCCCTCAAAAGCTTCGCGAGAATCGGAAAGTCGCTTACTGGGGACTCTGCGGTCTTCGGGTCGGCTTGAACATCGACGATGTAGGCCGGCGGGTGCCTGGCAAAATCCTGCTGGAGAGTGCTCCAGGCGCCGGGCAAAATCCTTTTACGGGTATCCAAACCTGGGACGCGTCCCCCGAAAACATGGCCCGTAAGCGGAAAGGTTGTGATGTAGCGAGAGGCAGGACGCCGGTGGGCCTCTAGATAGATATTCACCTTCTGACCCCAGACGAAAATTCTATCCTCAGGGTTCGAATGCGTGAACAAGTATCGTCCTACCTCAGACGGCAAGCGATGCGGAGCCAGGCCCGTCCAGTGCATGATTGACAAGATAATCACTGTGAGAGCCAGCCACGCGTAAGTTACCCTGGGCCGCAGCAGCCAGTGGGGCGGCTGAATCGTCCGGGACCAAAGTCGCGCGTAGTAGGATGGCATTTTCCCAGCCTCATCCCGGCACGCCATGATCGACCCGATTACCAAAGGCAAACACGCTCCGAGGAAGGCCAATGTTCTCACGATTCCTGTCTGCCAAAACACGTGCGGAACGTCATGATCGGCAATTGTCCAATAGAACGCCTCATGAAGGATCCCTTGTTTCCAAAGGATGATCATCACGAGACCAAGAGCTGCGAAAAATCCTGCCGTGAGCATGGCTGCCTGAATAATCGAATTCGTTCGCGTCAAACTGCGGCTAGCTCCATAGCTTGGGAGAAGTAGATAAATGCCGAGCGGAACCGCTGCTATCGCGGCCGGCTGTTTCAGGAGGAAAGCTGCGCCAAGAAGCGCACCGGCTGCAAAGAGCTCGGGTCGCATCCGCGATGAATTACTGCGGAACGCGATTGCCCACGCCCAGATGATTGGAAGATTCATCAGCATTTCGCCGTCAGCTGAGAGGGTGGACCACACTCCCCAGGGTTGGAAAACACTGTAGAAGAGCGCGGCAATCAAACCGGTATTGCGATCAAACAACTCGCGGCCGATTACATAGAGGCCCGCCATCGCGCCTAGCGTCCATACTAGCGCCACTATGTGGAGCGCTTTCCAATTGAACTTGCCTGCTACTTTGAATACTGCCGCGTACGTCCAGAACAGCAGCGGCGGCTTGCGCTCTACTGCGTCAGCGTAGGGCCGACCTCCGTCAACTATCTCGTTCGCCACCACCGAATACATTGCTTCGCTGTCAAGTGGCTGGGGATGCAAAAGAGACGGAAGGCGAATTGCAACCGTGAGGAGAATTATCCCAAGCGCGGCGAAGCGAAATTGGCGCGATCTATGAGTTGGCACACCCATCATTCGGCAGATTAATTTCCGGACGCGGTCCTCTTAAGAGAATCGTAAATGCTCGTAACTTTTTCGAAAACATCATCAACCGTGATTGCTTGCATGCAAAGATTGTTGCGGCAGACCGATTGCCTGTTGTTGTAGGCGTTCACGCACGGGCTGCAGGCGATGCCGGCCCACAAGGCGATCGCGTTTGGCGATCGGGCAGCAAAGAGCGCCGGTGTCTCCGGCCCGAACAACGTGACGACGCGAATCGGTGTCATCGAGGCAAAATGAGCCGGGCCACTGTCATTCGTAACTAAAATCGCGCTGCGGGTGTAAAGGACGAGCACTTGCCGCAGGGTCGTTTTTCCGGCAAGCCGGATGACGCGGTCAGAACCAACCTCGTCTGCAAGCTGGTTATTGGGGACGGCCTCGGCCGGCGCACCGGTAAACACAATGAACACCTCCGGGTAAGTTCGAGCAGCCGTTGGGCAAGTTGGACATAACGCGGAGGCGGCCACCGCCTTAGCGGCAACAAGTCGCTCGCGTTCGGGTTGAGCAGGATGAGCGGCGCAGAACCGATACGAGGATTTTCGCGCTCTAAGAAGGCATTGATTTCAGCAACTTCAGACGGCGAGGGTCGAAACCTTGCGAGTGGCTGGTTTGCAGATGGCGTAAAGTCGAACGTCGGCAGCACCGACGGATCGCGGGTCAATGCTTCGACCATGGCTTCGAGCATTTGACTCGTATGGAGATGAGGATTGTACAAAAGCCGGTGCGTCATTAAGTCGCCGCGGTACGGTCCGTCGCCGAAAAAACTATGAAAGCCAACACGCGATTTGGCGCCGGTCGCAAACGTCAGTATCGCGGAGAAACGTGTCAGAAACTCCATATCAACGACCGCATGATCGATCCCGATTTTCCGCACCCGCAGCACCGCACCAGTCGCGAGTCCGAAAAGGCTCTTCGTCGCGATCGTTATCACATTTCCCTCGGGAAAGCATTGATCTCGGCGCATTCATTCGGCTTCTGCACAGATTCCTGCACACTCACCATAGCCGCGAGATGAAAGACAAAGTCCACGCCTTTCATAGCTTCTCTCACGAGATCGCGATCGAGAATTGAGCCGACGATGAGTTGGCAGTCCAAGCCAGACAAATTGCCCTTAAAACCGGAGCGTAGGTTATCAAGAACGCGCACCTCCGCTCGAATCCTGGAAGTGTTCGGCGATATGCCGGCCGATGAAACCGGCGCCTCCTGTAATTAAGATTCGCATACTGGATTGAAGCAAAGTGGTACACCAATCCATTGATCGGTGCGTTGTAAAGCAGAGATACCGGCAGCAAGGTCCATTTTCGGCCAGACCTAGCGGTTGCTTGTCGGGCTATGGTGCGCCAAGCCGCCATAATCGTCTCGGTGATAAATTACACCCTCAGCGGTGCGCGCCACCGGCTGGTAATGTTCCCTCAACAGCTTCGCGAGAATCGGAAAGTCGCTTATTGGGTTCTCTGCGGTCTTCGGGTCGGCCTGGACATCGACGATGTAGGCTGGCGGATGCCTGCCAAAATCCTGCTGGAGAGTGCTCCAGGCGCCGGGCAAAATCCTGCTACGGGTATCCAAACCTGGGACGCGTCCCCCGAAAACATGGCCCGTAAGCGGAAAGGTTGTGATGTAACGAGAGGCAGGACGCAGGTGAGCGTTTAGATAAATTTCCGGACTTTGGCCCCAGACGAAAATCCTGTCGGCAGGGTCCGAATGCGCGAACAAATATCGTCCCGCCTCAGACGGAGCGCATTGCGAAGCAAGGTTGATCCAGTGCGCAATTGACAAGGCCATAACCGTAAGAACCAGCCACGAGTACGTTACCTTCGGCCGCAGCAGCCAGTAGGGCGGCTGAATCGTTTGGGACCAAAGTCGCGCGTAGTACGGTGCCGCGAGCAGCACCAGCGGAGGAATCAACTGGACATAGTAATGAGGGTAAAAGCGGGCACCTGCTGCAGCACCAATCGCCGAGGCAGCGAGCAATCCTAGAAGCGCTGTTCGTTCCGCCGTCTTCCCGGCCCAAATCTCATCCTTATCCCAGCACGCGATTATCGCCCCCACTATCAAAGGCAAACAGATGCCGGTGAACGTCAGTGTGAGCAAGATTCCTTTCTCCCAAAACACGTGCGGAATGTCATGATCGGAAATTGTCCAGTAAAACGCGTCACGCAGGATTCCTTGTTTCCAAAGCACAATCGTCACGAGACCGACGACTGCGAAAAATCCTGCCGTGAGCGTAGTTGCCTGAATGATCGAATTTATTCGCGTTAAACTGCGGCTGGCACGGTAGCTTGGGAGGAGTAGATAAATTCCGAGGGGGACTGCAGCTATCGCGGCCGGCTGCTTGAGCAGGAAGGCCACGCCCAAGAGCGCGCCTGCCACAAAGAGTTCGGATCGCAGTCGCGACGAACCGCGGCCGAACGCGATTGCGCACGCCAAGATGATAGGCAGATTCATTAGCATCTCGCCGTCGAACGACAGGGTCTTCCACGTCCACCACGGTTGGAAAACACCGTAGAAGAGCGCGGCAATCAAACCGGTATTGCGATCAAACAACTCGCGGCCGATTACATAGAGGCCCGCCATTGCGCATAGCGTCCACGCCAGTGCGACTATGTGGAGCGCTTTCCAATTGAACTTGCCTGCTATTTTGAATACCGCGGCGTACGTCCAGAAGAGAAGCGGCGGCTTGCGCTCTACTGCGTCAGTGTAGGGTCGCCCGCCGTCAACTATCTCGTTCGCCACCACCGAATACATTGCTTCGCTGTCAAGTGGCCGAGGATTCAAAAGAGATGGAAGGCGAATTGCGACCGTGAGGAGGATTATCCCAAGCGCGGCGAAGTAAAATTGGCGCGATCTATGAGTTGGCACATCCATCATTCAGCAGATGAATTTCCGGGTGTGGTCCTCTTAAGGGAATCGTAAATACGCGTAACTTCTTTAAAAACATCATTAACTGTGATCTTACTCCTCTGTTTTGTTTGGCGTGCGCGGTTATACGGAAACCTGCGGATATTGTCTAGTGAGGCACTGCCTAATTCTCATGTAGGTCGTGGCCTGACACGCGAATCGGCTCGTTGAAATTGCTCGGCCGCCCGAACAATCTGGTTTAGTTATTCAGCTGCGGCGTGCTGATCGTTAACCGAAAGTTTCGAGTAGCCAACGATGTCGATGAGGAGAATATGCGAGATCTCGAGCTGGATCTCTTTCTTGATCTCAACGGACATCTTGTCGGGCGATTATTTCTCAGCACTTCGCGCGATTGGATTCTGCTCCTTTTGCTCTCCGCGCTGGTCAGTGAAGATTGATCCGTCGTCGGGCGACGGATGCAAACGCGATTGAATCCGTCACACCTAGCGACATCTACCGTTGGCTCGGCTCGGACATAACTTTGACTCAAAGTTCAGAGCGCACCGGGATTGAGAATCAATGGTTCGCTCTCACGGGCCGCGTCGTTGCTCTCAAAGTTGAAGCGGATGGCGACCTTCACATTGCGCTTCAAGACGCCACCGGCGACAAACCAGCGATCCTATGAGAGTTGGGACACCCATCATTCGGCAGATTAATTTCCGGGTGTGGTCCTCTTAAGAGAATCGTAAATGCCCGTAACTTCTTTAAAAACATCATCAACTGTGATTGCTTGCATGCAGACATTGTTGCGACAGACCGATTGCCGATTGTTATAAGCGTTCACGCACGGACTGCACGCGATGCCAGCCCACAAGGCGGTTGCGTTTGGCGATCGCGAGGCGAATAGCGCCGGTGTCTCCGGCCCGAACAACGTGACGACGCGAATCGGTGTCATCGAAGCAAAATGAGCCGGGCCACTGTCATTCGTAACTAAAATCGCGCTGCGGGTGTATAGGACGAGCACTTGCCGTAGGGTCGTTTTTCCGGCAAGCCGGATGACGCGGTCAGAACCAACCTCGTCTGCAAGCTGGTTATTGATTACGGCTTCGCTCGGCCCACCGGTAAATCCGATAAACAACTCCGGGTAATGATCAAGCAACCGTTGCGCAAGTTGGACATAACGCGGAGGCGGCCACCGCCTTAGCGGCAACAAGTCGCTCGCGTTCGGGTTGAGCAGGATTAGCGGCGCAGAACCGATACGAGGATTTTCGCGCTCTAAGAAGGCATTGATTTCAACAACTTCAGACGGCGAGGGTCGAAACCTTGCGAGTGGCTGGTTTACAGAAGGCGTAAAGTCGAACGTCGGGAATCCCGCTGGATCACGGGTCAATGCTTCGACCATGGCTTCGAACATTTGACTCGTATGGAGATGAGGATTGTACAAAATCCGGTGCGTCATTAAGTCGCCGCGGTACGGTCCGTCGCCGAAAAAAGTATGAAAGCCAACACGCGATTTAGCGCCGGTCGTAAACGTCAGTATCGCGGAGAAACGTGTCAGAAACTCCATATCAACGACCGCGTCGATCCCGATTTTGCGGACCTGGAGCACTGCTCGCAACGCTCCGGTCGCGAGTCCGAAAAGATCCTTCGTCGCGATCGTTATCACATTTTCATCGGGAATAATTTCCATCGCGTCGAGAATGAAGCGATTATCTTCGAATACGACGAAGTAAACGTTTTCACGCCCAACCATTTCGATCGCACGACAAATTGCGGGATAGGCGAGAACGGTTGAGCCTTGCTCCGCGAACTTCACGAAGAGGATGCGCTCAACCTGGCGCGATCCTGGCCGCCCCGCGGACTCAAAGATTCTTCTGAGAATGGTTAGAATGGCGCAAAGCGGCACACCAACCCAGCGATCGGTGCGTTGCAAAGTTAGAATACCGGCTGGGAGACCCATTTTTTGGCCCTCTTAAGATAGTCAATCCTTGCGAAAACTTTTAGCTTGGGGACGAATGCTCATGCTGTTGGGGTGAAATGGACCCTAAGTGTAGCGACAGCCTCTTCTCGATGCAATGAAGGCTGCCGTCACCCACTGATCCATGACCAAAACGCTTTGCGAGAAAATTTTGGCGACCCAGAGCACTCAATTGTAGCGTAGGCACTCTTTATCGTGACGGATGACAGATAACGCTGAAATTGCCGAAGCCTCTGACCGACTTCGCACGGAGTCAGTGAGCCCAACGGAAGTTGCGCTCGACGTCGCGCCGCAAGCAATGGATGCCCCAGCGCGCGTAGACGAAACCGGAGCAGAGCTCAAACGCGGCGCCATCTTGAACACGACCGCGACCTTGGCGTCGAACCTTCGCGGCGTCTTTACCTTTCTCGTGGCGCGACTCCTCGGACCGGCTGCCTTGGGAACGTTTTCGGTTGCCTGGGCTAATACCGATCTGGCCAGCAAAATTGCGGTCTTTGGACTCGATAACGCCATCACGACTTTTATCGCCCGTTCGCAAGCGACCGGCAATCTCGCGCGCAGTCGCGCGCTGTTTCGGGCAGCCGTTGTTCTGGTTCTAACCCAGTCGACTCTCGTCGCCGCCATCGGCATCACGGCCGTGCAAATGTTTGGCGATCGATTGCAATTTCCGCGCGAGACGCTGTCCGCGCTGGCCTTTGTCCTCTGCGCGCTGCCGGGCATCGCTTTGTACCGCGTTTGTACTTCCATCTCGCGCGGCATGAAGGTGATGAAGCACGACATCTACTCGCGAGGCATGACGGAGCCTGTCATCACGACGCTGGCGCTTTTGATCGCGCTCGGCTTTGGATTCACAAGGTTCGCGCCGGAGGTGGCCGCCGTTTCCGGAACCGCGGCTTCGGGAATTGTCGCACTCATATTTGCCTCAAGACTCTTCAGCGGTGTGACAGCGCGCGACACCGTCTCCATTTGGACCGAAGCAAAACGATGTTTAACGCCTTCATCCTGCGGCTGGACGTGATCATGCTGGGATGGTTCATCGGCCGCGCTCCCGGGGTGACTCTCGCCACGGTTGGCGTTTATAGTGTCACGGTTGGACTTGCGAGCAATCTACGCAAGGTCAACCAAACGTTCAATCCGATCTTTGCCCCAGTCGTTGCCGGCATGACTGCAACAGGCGATCAGCAACGTGCCGCCGCCACCTATGCTCGTCTAGCCGAGTGGATGCTTTGGATTTTGTTACCATTGGTCGCCCTCATGACGCTCACCGGATCGGTGATTTTACTGATCTACGGTCCAGCGTTTGCGCAAGGTGGCGCTTGGCTCGGGATCCTCGGCATCGCGTGTGCCACGAACGCGTTCGTGTCGTTGGGTGAGACCGTAATCATGGTGCAACGCCCGCACTTGAACCTTCTGAATTCTTCGGTCACCTGCGCGGTGGCGTTCGGTGCAAATCTCTGGTTGATTCCTCGATTTGGAGTGATGGGCGCGGCGTTTGGCGTCCTGCTGCCCTACGTGATCCAAGGCATCTTGCGTTATGGAGTCTTGCGTCTGGTCTTTCGATGGCGCAATCCGTGGAGTAGCGTCCGTCCACCGATCCTCACCGCAATTATCGCTTTTGTACCGGCGCTGATGTGCCGTTTGTTTCTGGATGGGATCGCTGGACAACTCATAGCCGGTCTTGTCTTCCTCGCAATCTTCGGGGTTGGCTGGTTGCGCCACAGACGGTTGGCCAAACCGGCGTGATGAGGCGGGTCTTTCTCACCGGTGCGAGCTCGGGCATTGGCCTGGCCATTGCCAAATTACTTGTGGAGGAAGGTCATGAGGTATGGGGTACATCGCGCGATTTGGCGCGCATCCCGAAACTGCCGCGATTGCAAGCGATTCGTCTCGACCTCGCCGATCGGCTCTCGATCGAAAATGCATTCAATTCCGCGCTCGCCGAAGCTGGTTACTTTGACGTTGTCATCAACAACGCCGGGGCCGGTCACTTTGGGCCTGCTGAGCTTCTGCCCGTCGAGACGATCACGAGCCAGTTTGAAATTCTCGTTTTCGGCCAAATCCAATTGATGCAGCTCGCCTTGCGCCACATGCAAGCGCGCGGAGACGGTTTGATCATTAACGTCACTTCGTTAGCTTCCCGGCTTCCAGTGCCGTTCATGGCGGCTTACAACGCTGCGAAAGCGGCCCTGGCATCCTTTACAATGTCAATCCAGCTCGAACTCGGTGATTCCCGCGTGCACGTTGTGGATCTTCAGCCGGCGGACATTCGCACCGAATTTAACCAGGGCGTGATCAAGAGCACCAAGGCTAATCCCCGCTACGACACAAACGTCGCCAGGACCTGGGAAGTCGTCGAGCGCAACATGAAAAGCGCGCCACCACCGGACCTGGTCGCGCAACATGTTCTCAGATTAGTCAGCGCTGTTCGGCCGCCGCCGCGTATAACAGTTGGCGATGCATTCCAATCAAAAATTGCGCCTTTGATTTTCAGATTTCTTCCGCAACGCCTTCGGTTGTGGGGATTGAAGAGGTATTACCAGATATGACTGCTATCTCTGAAGCGGTCATCTTGATGGCCGGCGAGGGCTCGCGTCTGCGCGGATCGGACAGCACCTTCCTAAAGCCGTTCGTCCCGGTGCTTGGCCGTCCGTTGATTTCGTACGCATTAGATACCCTGATCCGCGCAGGGATCACAAGCGTCAACTTTGTGGTCGGCTACGAAAGCGGGCGCATGATCGAGCAGGTCAAGCAATTGATTCTTTCCGGCCTCAGCGCGTCCTTCATCGAAAACCGCCACTGGCAAAAACAAAATGGCATCTCGCTTCTTGCGGCCGCTGGCCACCTCAGCAAACCCTTTCTTCTCACGATGAGCGACCATCTTTTCGACGCTGCCGTCGTCGATCGTCTGCTCAATTCTTTCGATTCCGATTTCCTTAACATCGGGGTAGACCAGAAACTCGATTCCATCTTCGATTTGGAAGACGCGATGAAAGTCCGAACACGAGGAAATAGAGTCACTGACATCGGAAAAAAACTGCGCGATTACGATGCCATTGATATCGGGCTGTTTGTTTGCCCACTCGAAATCTTCGACTATTTCGAGCGAGCGAAGTCCCGCAGTGGCAGAAACGACTGCAGCCTGGCTGATGGAGTTCGATTGATGGCTGGCGACGATAAAGTCCGTGCCATCGATATCGGCGATGGTTGGTGGCAGGACGTGGATACTCCCAGCATGCTGCGGCACGCGGAAAGAAAAATGAGCGCCGGCTACGAGTTAAATCCGGGTTGAGCCCGCCATTTATCGAGCTGGCTCGTAGAGCGCGCACACCCGAGTGTACAGGTCGCGTGGCAAGGCTTGTACTGGTAAAACTGCTCGCGTAAATCGGTGCGCGTGTAATCCATTAAATCTTTGGACCAAACGCTGCGAGTCTGTGAACACCAATTGATCTTTCCGTATTCATCAACGTAAAGGTATCGGCTTCCAGCTCGACATTTGAATGGTGCAGAACCGTCGCGCACCAATCGTTTTCGGTAAGTCGAAAAATCTACAAAAGTCTTTGGCAGTTGGCCGAGGAGCTTCTCAAATATCTTAGCTTCCTCACTGCCCAGCTTCAACTGACCTTCATTATCGTGAATAAGCAGAACGCGTGGGACAAAGCCCATTTGCTTGGCAAAAGCGAGCACCTCTTCAGCCTCTCGTGGGGGGCATGCACCAAGAACGCCACTAACAATCACTCGAAAACGGGCATACTCACGCAGCCATTGAAGGCGTTTCTTTAAGTTAGCCAACACCTTCTGTGTTGTGTCGTTGGCCTGGACTCCATCAATAGAAATCTGCATTTCCTGAAGTCCTGCCTCATTGAGGGCCTCGATTAGCTCGGGCCGCAAGAAAAAGCCGTTGGAAATCATACCCGTGCGGAAG
>WNFQ01003237.1_pt1 | contig 11865 bp, 9 predicted proteins | sample 5400171 | NCBI WGS metagenome assembly WNFQ01 (sample SAMN13153356, study PRJNA577476) | soil metagenome | isolation source: 20 cm soil under Madrone tree | place: USA:California | collected 2016-06-14
TCGATCCCAAGGCGCAAAGCCTGCGCGTCACCTTCGCGCGGCTCGCGGTCGAGCCCTCGGTGCCATGGATCGATGCGCAATCGCGCGCCGACGTGCTCAACTTCTGGGATTTCGACCCGGTCGAGGGCATCGGCGCCCGTGTCGCGGGCAAGCGCTGCAATCCGTTGATCTGGAAGGTGCGATTCGGCGATATGCTGTCGCGGCGCCTCTATTGGCGTATCCGCTTCAACTTCTTCCGTTTGCATTATCAGTTCATCATGGCGAGCGACCGGCGTGCCGCTTACGATTATTTCATGCTCGTGTGCGGCCCGATTCCGGTCGCGACCTGGGCCAAGCATCCCGCCGGTGCGCTGGCGAGCTTTGCGGTGGACGGCAGTGTGGCGGTCGATGGCGTGACCGCAAGCAGCGCGAGGCCCCGCCCCGCCTAGTTGTCGGCTCTTGGTCTGTCGCGCGCCTTATTTCTGCGACAGCCGCGCGATCACGGCGTGCGGCAGCGGCTTCGCCTTCATGGTGCCCTTGGCGGGATCCCCGTCCACCCATACCCGCGTCTCGAAGCCCTCGGCCGCAAGCGCCCCGTCCTTGTACAGGCGGTGCTGCACGTCGAAGCTCGAGCGGCGCAGGGCCGTCACGGCGGTCTCGATCGTCACCTCGTCGCCGTACCTGGTGGGAATGAGAAAGCGCGAATGGGCGTTGACCAGCGGATGCCCGGCGAAATCATAAGCCTTGAGGTAATCGCTCTTTCGCATGCCGAGCGCGCGCTCGATCAGCGCCGAGGTGCTGGCGTCGAAAATGGCAAAATAGCGCGGGTAATAGATGATCCCGGCCGGATCGCAATCGCCCCATTCGATGCGCACGACGCGGTAGTTGACGAACATGCGCCCTTATACCGGCATTAAATATTGACTGGTCATGCCCTGGTCGGGGTCCCCGCCGACAATGCCGGCGGAGATCCCGCTGAGCCGGGCATCCATCGAAAAGAAGCGCTTTGATCCAATGGATGGATTGCCGGGTCAAGCCCGACAATGACGACCGGATGAGGCGCGGCCGAAGACATTGGGAACGCTCAGCGCGGCGCGAGCCGCAGCGCGCCGTCGAGGCGGATCACCTCGCCGTTGATGTAAGTGTTCTCGATGATGTGGCGCGCGAGCGCGGCGAACTGATCGGGGCGCCCGAGCAGTTTTGGAAACGGCACCGCCGCCGCGAGGCTCTTCTGCGCCTCCTCCGGCAACGCCATCAGCATTGGCGTGTGGAAGATGCCGGGCGCGATGGTAGCGACGCGGATCCCGAACTGCGCAAACTCGCGCGCGGCCGGCAGGGTCAAGGCGGCGACGCCGCCCTTGGAGGCGGAATAGGCCGCCTGTCCGATCTGTCCTTCGAAGGCTGCGACCGAGGCCGTCATGATGATGACGCCGCGCTCGCCGTCGGCGAGCGGGCTCAAGCTTTGCATGTCGGCGGCGACGAGCCGCACCATGTTGAAGGTGCCGATGAGATTGATGTTGATGACGCGTTCGAAATCGGCGAGCGGCATCGGCCCGTCGCGGCCGACGATACGCTTGGCCGGCCCGACGCCGGCGCAATTGATCAGAAGGCGGGCGGCGCCGTGCCGATCGCGCGCCTCCTTGAGCGCGGCGCTCGACTGCTCGGCACTCGTCACATCGCAGCGCACGGCGTAGCCGCCGATCTTCTCCGCCAGCTCACGGGCGGCGTCGAGATTGACATCGAGCACGGTGACCTTGGCGCCGGCGCGGGCGAGCTCGCTTGCGGTCGCGGCGCCGAGGCCGGAGGCGCCGCCGCTCACGACTGCCGCGTGTCCTTTGATGTCCATCAGGTCTTCCGTGCGGCGGCGGCGTCCGGGTTCTCGATCAAGAGCGCGATGCCTTGCCCGCCGCCGATGCAGGCCGAAGCGATGCCGTAGCGCAGCTCTGCGCGCTTGAGCTCGCGCGCGAGCGTGAGCGCGAGCCGCACGCCCGTCGCGCCCAGAGGGTGGCCGATGGCGATGGCGCCGCCGTTGACATTGAGCTTGGCCTCCTCGATGCCGAGCTCGCGCGCGCAGGCCATCACTTGCGCGCCGAATGCTTCGTTGATCTCGAAGCGGTCGATCTGCGAAATCTTTAGCCCGGCGCGCTCGAGCACGGCCTTGATCGCCGGCACCGGGCCGATGCCCATGATGTCCGGCGGCACGCCCACGGTGGCGCCGGCGAGGATGCGCGCGAGCGCGGTTTTGCCCGTGCTCTTCGTATATTCGGAGGATGCGACGAACGCCGCCGCCGCCCCGTCGACAATGGCGGAGGAATTGCCGCCGGTCTGCACCCCGCCGAAGGCGGGACGAATCGCGGCGAGCGCCTCGACCGAGGAGGGGCGCACATGCGTGTCGGCGGCAAGCTCGTTCGCACCGCTCAGCTTCAGCGTGCGCGGCTGAAAGCCCTCGCGCTCGAACGTCTCGCTCTTGATCGGCGCGATTTCGCCTGCGAGGAAGCCCGATTTCTGGGCAGCAATCGCGCGCGTGAAGCTGCGCGCGGCATAGGCGTCGACCTCGGGGCGCGTGATCTGGTAACGCCGCGCAAGATTCTCCGCCGTATCTCCCATGGTGACGTTGGCCGCCGGATCGCGAAACGCCTCCCAAAGAAAATCCTTGAAATCGACGGCGCCCATGCGGAAGCCGCCGCGCATGGTGTAGGACGCGACCGGGTTGCGGCTCATGGACTCCGCGCCGACGCACAGCGTGAGCCCGATCTGCTTGTGCGTGACGACGTCTGCGGCCTGCATCAGCACTTCGATGCCGGTGCCGCAGACCCGCTGCACCATATGCGCAGGCACCTCGATCGGCACTCCGGAATAGAGCCCGATATGCCGCGGCAGGCAGTACGTATCGAAGCTCGCTTGGGCCATTGACCCGGTGATGACGGCGCCGACGTCCCGCGGCGACACGCTCGATCGTGCAAAGGCTGCGCGCGCGGCTTTGATGCCGAGATCGGTCGGCGAGACCTGCGCCAATGCGCCGTTGTAGTCGGCAAAGGGCGTGCGCACGCCGTCGAGGAGCCACACGTCGCTCCAGCTCGCGGTAAGACCTGCCGTCTTGCCTTCCATGACGCGTTTTCCTCGAGCGCGATCGCGCGTGGCGATAGCGCTTGCGCATAGAGCCCGTCAACCAGCGCGATTGCGAGTATAGATGAATGGACCTGATGCGGCGTGCAAGTTCGAGCGTATCATGGAGGTTGCACTCGCGCACTGCTGCAGATGTCGGGCGTCTGGCACACGGATCGTACCTGTGCTGGCCGCATCAAAGCCGGGAGCCACAATGGCCGATCTGAAGACCATCCGTACCGACGTCATCGGCAGCCTGTTGCGCCCGCCTGGGCTCAGGGAAGCGCGCATCCGTTTCGACAACGGGCAATTGACCGCGGAAGCGTTGCGCGTGGTGGAGGACGAGGCGGTGCGCGGCGCCGTGCGCCTGCAGGAAAGCGTCGGGCTGGATGTGGTCACGGACGGCGAGATGCGCCGCCTGAACTTCCAGGACAGCTTCGGCGCGGCGGTCGAGGGTTTCGACGCCGAGCGCTCGACCATCCAGAGCAACGAGCGCCGTGTTGCGGGCGCAACGCCGGGCCGGCGCTGGGATATCCCCGACATGCACGACGGCGGCACGGCGGTGACGCATCGCCGGCCGGCGAAAGCGCGCCTTACGCTCGCGCGCAACATCCCGCTCGAGGAATACGAGTTCGTCGCCGCGGTCGCTACGATCCCGGCCAAGGTCTCGCTGATCGGGCCGGATCGTATCTCGCAGCGCTTCGATTACGAGAACTCGCGCGGCGTCTATCAGGGGCTCGACGATTTCGTCGACGACGTGGTGAAGATCGAGCGCGCGATCGTCCAAAGCCTGGTGAAGGCCGGCTGTCGCTATATCCACATCGATGCGCCGGGGTTCACGGCCTATGTGGACGAGCCGAGCATGGCGCAGATGCGCGCGCGCGGCGAAGATCCGATGGAGAATTTCGCCCGTTCGCTCGAAGCCGAATCCAAGGTCGTTGCGAGTCTAGGCGACGATGTCACCACCGGCATCCATCTCTGCCGCGGCAACCAGCGCAGCATGTGGCATCGCGAGGGCACCTATGACGCCATCGCCGAGCGGCTGTTCAACGACCTCGCCCATGACCGCTTCATGCTGGAATACGACAGCCCGCGCGCGGGCAGTTTCGAGCCGCTGCGCTTCGTACCCACGGGCAAGGTGGTGGTGCTCGGTCTCATCAGCACAAAAACGCCGGACATGGAAACCGTGGACGGACTGAAACGGCGCATCGATGAAGCGTCAAAGTTCGTGCCGCTCGAGCAGCTCGCGATCAGCCCGCAATGCGGCTTCGCCTCAGACGTGGTCGGCAACCTGATCAGTGCCGACGACCAGAAGCGCAAGCTCGAACTGCTAGTGGAAACGGCACGGCAAGTGTGGGGTTAAGCTTCGCAATCTAGCGGCCGGGTCGCGCGCCCACTCCGCTCATTCGGAGCAGGGCTGACCTCGGGCGTCTTCGACCGAGGCGAACGCCTAATAATATATCCGGCCGGGGCGGTCGTACTGCGGCGAAATCCGCTGAGCTTGTGCGCGTTTTTTGGCCTGATGCCGGCCGACCAGACAACCCACTGCTGCGCCTACGACGCCGTGATGGCCGGCATAATGGCCAGCAACACCTCCGACCACGGCGCCCTTTAAGCAACCTTTCGCTGAGGCGGAGGTGGTCGCCAGAGCAGAGGCAAGCAGGACAACGAAGACCAAAGCCAATCGCATCGTCGCTTCTCGCAAAACAGGTCGCGCCTACCCTCAGCAGGCTTCAGAACAACACAGGGACCACGTAAAAAGTTCCAGGAGCGCGCTTTTCCGAAAAAATCTGCTAAATCACCAGCACGCGCTTCGAGGGCACAGCACCATAAAGTTCGGTGACTAGATCGGCGCGCCGCTCTAGCACTGCGCGCTGGTTGATCGATCCCTTGTCGGTTATTTCGCCGGCATCAAGCGAGGGCGGCTCGCCGAGCAGGATCGCGCGGCAGATGCGGGTCGAGCTGCCAGTGCTCGTGCTTGCGAAGTTTTCGAGCCGCGCGCGGAATTCTTCACGCACGCGCGTGTCGCTGGTGATGTCGGCTCCCAGCGCGAGCTCTCGGCAGGCCTCGAGATTCGGAAAGATGAGCGCACCGACCTCGTTGCGGTCGGCGCCGGCGATGACGACGTCGCGCGCATAAGGTTCGAGCGCTTGCAAGAGACCGGCGCGCAGCGCCCCGACATTGACCCAGGTGCCGGTCGCGAGCTTGAAATCCTCGGCGACGCGGCCGTCGAACAGCAAGCCGGCACGCGGATCGTTGGGATCTTCGAATTTGAGCGCATCGCCGAGCCTATAGAAGCCCTCCTCGTCGAAGGCCTGCGCGGTGAGATCCGCTTGGCGCCAATAGCCCGGCGTGACGTTAGGCCCGCGCACGCGCGCCTCGAGCTTGCCGTGGCTCGGCACGAGCTTGAGCTCGACCCCCGGCACCGGCACGCCCATGTTGGTCGAGTCCGTGCTTTGCCACATGCGCGCGATCGCCATGGGCGCGGTTTCGGTCGAGCCTAGGCCGGTGAGGAACATGATGCGTTCCCCGCACGTCGCGAGCGCAAGCTCCTGCATCTCGTCGAACACGGACTGCGACAGCGCCGCGCCCGCGAACCACAGCACTTTGAGGTCGCGGAAAAACGTTTTTCGCAGCTCCGCGTCGGCGCGGAAATAGGGCAGCAGCGCCTCGTAGCCTTTGGGTACCGTGAAATACCAGTTGGTTGCGATTTCGCGCAGGTTTTTGACGGTGGTTTCGATCCCACCCGGCAGCGGCTTTCCCTCATCGATATAGAGCGTGCCGCCGTTGTGGAGCACGAAGCCGAAATTGTGATTGCCGCCGGCGGTGTGATGCCACGGTGCCCAATCCACGATCACCGGCGGTTCGCCGGCGAAGAAGGCGAGCTCGGAAAGAATCATCGCCTGGTTCGAGCACCACATGCGTTGGGTGTTGATGACGGCCTTGGGCGTGCCGGTCGAGCCCGAGGTGAACAGGAACTTGGCAATGGTATCCGGGCCGACATTCGCGTGGGCCGTCTGAGCGGCGCCGGTTGCGGTTGCAGCAAGTAAGCTTTCGAACAGCGTCGTCGACCGGCGCGCAAGCGGATGGCGGGTGACCACGATTTCGACATCCGCCGGGACGACCGCCTCGAGCGCGCGGGCGTAGGTTTGCCCGTCGGCGGCGAAGACGAGGCCCGGCGTGAGCAGGCCGATGATCGACCTCAGCTTGCCGAGGTCGTTCGAGATCAGCGCATAGGCCGGCGACACCGGCGCGTAGGGAAGGCCGATATAGTTCGCGGCCAGGCCGAGGAGCGCGTGCTCGATGTCGTTGCCCGAGAGGATCACGAGCGGCCGCTCGGGGGAAAGATCGCGTTGCAAGAGCGCCGCGCCGATGCGGCGGACCCGCTCGAGTGTTTCGCCATAGCCGAGTTTGTGCCAGCCGGAAGCGCCGCGTTGCGCGAGAAAGGTGCGCGCGGGAGCGGCCGCTGCCCAATATTCGAGGCGCTCGGTCAGCTTCGCGGGATAGGCGGGAAGCACATGCGGCGATCTCAGGAGGATTGTGCCGTCGGGCCGGCACTCGCTGACGACGTCGCACGGCCCGAGCCGCACCGCCCGCACCGGCGCGGCGGCGGCTCTACGCGCTGTGACCTGTGCCGCCATAGCTAGCGCGTTGATTTTTGCGGAACACGTAATGGTGCCGCGCACTCGGTCGGCTCCCCTCCCCCTTGTGGGGAGGGGTTGGGGGTGGGGGTCGTGCGTGTGAGGCGACGCTTATGCATCACCGCATCACCCCCACCCGGCTCGCTTCGCTCGCCACCCTCCCCACAAGGGGGAGGGTAGCACCGAGTTTGCCGCTCGCGCGATCGAGACATGTTCTTACCTGCGTACCGTCTTCGGCGCGCGCTTTTCCAGGAAGGCTTTGAGCCGCGCCTTCGCCTCCTCGTCGCCCTGCGCAATGGCCGAGATCAGCGCCTCGGTGAGATAGCCGCTTGCCGGATCGGCGGCGGCGATGCGCGGGAGCACGTGAGTGACGGCGAAATTCGTCATGGGCGCGTTGCCCGCAATTTGCTCGGCGATCTCGATTCCTTTGGCGAGACCCGCCCCGGCGGGAACGAGATAATGCGAGAGGCCGATCGCCTGACCTTCCTCCGCGTCATAGATGCGGCCGGTGAGCATCATGTCCATCATGCGCGCGGTGCCGATGAGGCGCGGCAGGCGCACCGCGCCGCCGCCGCCGACGAAGATGCCGCGGCTGCCTTCCGGCAGCGCGTAATAGGCGGATGCCTCGGCTACGCGGATGTGGCACGCGGCGGCGATTTCGAGCCCGCCGCCGACGATCGCGCCGTGCAGCACCGCGACTACGGGTGCCTTGCCGAACTCGATGCGCTCGAACGCACGGTGCCAGCTGCGCGAATGGGCGATGCCTTGCGCGATGTCGCGCGCGGTGAGCTCGGTCAGATCGAGGCCCGCGCAGAAATGCTCGCCCTCGGCGGCGAGCACGACGGCCTTGATCGTGTCCGGCAGTGCGGTGAAGAACGCCTCGATGCCGAATACGGTCGCGTCGTCGATCGCGTTGCGCTTTTGCGGCCGCGCCAGGAAGAGAACGGCGATGTCGCCCCGGCGCTCGGCCTTGAGCGAGCGCGGCAGTTCAACACCGAAGCCGTCAGCGGACTTACTCACGCGATCCTCGCAGCTTCCAAGTCCTGCCTGGGTTCGGTGACATTTCTTGCAAAAGGGGTCAAGCGCTCACAGGATCTCATAGACCGCGAGCCGCACCGCAAACTTTTCGCGTGCTCCGGTGGCGAGCGCCAGAATCCGGTTGAGCCAGGCCAATGCCGGCTCGGCGGTTTCGAACCGCATCACGGTCCGGAAATAATAGCGCGATGGATCGACCGACTCGCCGCGCCCGAGCGCGGCGATCACGTCGGGCGGGCCGTGGCGCAGCCCGTCGCTGCGCACCAAAATGCGTCCGCCGTCATCGGTCTCTATCCCATAACGCGCCGTAAGATCCGCGATGCCGTCCGGCCGCACGAGTTGCCAATCGGCACCGGGCAAAATCCGTCCCTTCAGCCGCGGCCCCTCCACTCGGCCGCCGAGGATGTCGATCACGCGCCGTTCGCCATAGGGCGTTTGCCCGAAATGGCGGATCTCCGCGAGCTCGGCATGGATGTTAAAGATCGGCGTCTGTGAGATCATGATCTCCGCTCGGCTCTTGTGCGCCTGCGCGCGCTATCCATCTGTTGACTTCGCCCCGTGCGCTTGCGAGGACGATATTAGCGAGTTTGGACCATGACCGACACGCGCGACGTTTTTCTGTGCGACGGCGTGCGCACGCCGATCGGCCGATACGGCGGAGCGCTCGCCAAGGTGCGTACCGACGATTTAGCCGCGCTGCCGATCAAGGCTCTTATAAAGCGTCATGCCAAGCTCGACTGGTCGGCCCTCGACGAGGTCGTGCTCGGCTGCGCCAATCAAGCCGGCGAGGACAGCCGCAACGTGGCGCGCATGGCGCTGTTGCTGGCGGGCCTGCCCGACTCCATTCCCGGCGTGACCGTCAATCGCCTGTGCGCGTCGGGGCTCAACGCCATCGGCGACGCGGCGCGTGCCATCCGCTGCGGCGAGACGGAGCTCGCCATCGCCGGCGGCGTGGAATCGATGACGCGCGCGCCCTTCGTCATGGGAAAAGCGCAGGAGCCGTTCCAGCGCCGGGCCGAGATCCACGACACGACCTTGGGCTGGCGTTTCGTCAATCCGCTGCTCGAGGCGCAATACGGCGTCGACTCGATGGCGGAGACCGGCGAGAACGTGGCCGAGGAGTATCAAGTCTCGCGCGCCGACCAGGACGCCTTCGCGCTGCGCTCGCAGCAGCGCGCCGCCAACGCGGCAGCGGCGGGCTATTTCGCCGAAGAGATCGTCCCGGTCGAGGTCGCCGGCAAAGGCGGACCCGTGACGGTGGACAAGGACGAACACCCGCGGCCGGGCACGACGCTCGACGCCCTTGCCAAGCTCAAGCCCATCGTCCGCGACGGCGGCACCATTACCGCCGGCAACGCATCCGGAGTGAACGACGGCGCGGCAGCCGTCATTCTTGCTTCGAAAGCGGCAGCGATGCACCACGGGCTCACCCCCCGCGCGCGCCTGCTCGGCATGGCTGCGGCAGCGGTGCCGCCGCGGGTGATGGGCATTGGGCCGGTGCCTTCGACGCGCAAGCTGATGGCGCGCCTCGGCTTGAAGATCGGCGACTTCGATCTGATCGAGATCAACGAGGCGTTCGCCGCGCAAGGGCTCGCCTGCCTGCGCCAGCTCGGCATCGCGGACGACGCCGAGCACGTCAATCCGCACGGCGGCGCGATCGCGCTCGGCCACCCGCTCGGGATGTCGGGGGCGCGGCTGGCTTTGACCGCGCTGCACGGATTGGAGAAGCGCGGCGGCAAGCTTGCGCTCGCCACCATGTGCGTGGGCGTGGGACAGGGCGTTTCGCTCGCGCTCGAGCGGGTTTAGCAGGCTGGCGCACGGAATCACGATCGAGATGGCGTGCAGGAGAGGGCGCCAGAGCGACAGGACGGTCCGCTAATCACGCATTGAGATCGGCAGAACGCTTTGGATCGCGGCGGAGAGATCGCGGGCGAAGAGCCCCAGGCCATAGGTCGTGCTGGTTAAGCAGCGCCCTGGTTTCCCGCTGAGTGGGGCAAGGCCGCTTTGTACATGGCGATTGCACCAACCAGCCCGCTCACAACGTGTCCGCTTTACCTCCAATCGCGTCTGAACTTTGCCATCGCCGCGAACCGACGCGACGTGCCATGTGTGGACGGCTCCGAGTTGGCAAGGGTTTTCTTCACGTTTGCGGGCTGATCGGTGCAGCCATGTGTTCGGCCTGTTAGCGCGGCACACAGGGGCCGCTGGCCATAATGCCCTCCGCGGATCAGGTCCCGGTCAAAACCTCGCATTCGACAATGCGCTGGCACATGTGGGTTGTCCTGATCGCCGGATCGACCGGCTCTGTCCCCTTTTTATTGAGGCGGTTTTTAGCGGGAGCCTGGGATGGCAGGCGCGAGCGCTTCGCCCAACCGCTCGGGATCCACCGCGATCTTGACACCCGCGCGTTCCTGCTGGAGCAGCATCACCGAGCGCGAATCGCGGCCGCCCCAGCCACGCGCGAGAGCTTCCGTCATCTCGGCGAGCGTGAGATTGCACATGCGCATGGGCACGCCGAGCTCGCGGCCGAGCGCATTGGCGAGCGAAACGTCCTTGTGGGCGAGCTTGAGCGCGAAGGCCGGCGGATCGTACTTGCCGGGCAGGAACTGGTCGATCAAAGCATCGAACGTGAAACGGCGCCCGGCCGCGCCTTGGCGGACCGCTTGCCACAGCGCAAGCGGCTCGACGCCCGCCTTCACGCCCATGGTGAAGGTTTCGGCGAGCGCACAGACGAGTGCATAGCCCGACATATTGTGGACGAGCTTGGCCACGGTGGCGCTGCCGATCGGCCCGATATAGGCGGCCTTATCGCCGATCGCGTCGAGCACGGCCTTGTGTCGGTCGAAGACGTTTTCGTCCCCGCCGACCCAGATTGCGAGCTTGCGGGATGCTGCACCAGCTGGGCCGCCGCTCACGGGCGCGTCCAGCATGTGCGCACCCTTCAGGGCGAAGGCAGCGTTGAGCTTCTTCACAACACTCGGCGAATTGGTCGACAGGTCGAAATAGGCAGCGCCGGGCTTGATGCCGGCGATGAGGCCGTCTCCCGCGAGCGCGACCGCCTCCACATCGGACGGCTCCGGCAGCGAGGAGAAGATCACGTCGGCCTCTCTTGCGAGTGCACGCGGGCTGTCCGCCCAGATAGCGCCAGCGGCAAGATGATGGCTGGCCGCCTGCCTGTGCAGGTCGTGGACCACCAGCTTGAAACCGGCCCTTTGCACATTGGCAGCCATGCGGCCGCCCATGGTGCCCAGCCCGACGAATCCCACCACCACGTTGTCCTTGGACATCGCTTCACCGTCACTCCGATTTCCGATTTTCGATCGGCATCGTATAGGCTAGCCCGTGCGGCCCACATTGCGGAAGGCCAGCCTGCGCAAAAGGCGAGATGCGCGACGACCTCGGTGGTCACGGCGGCCAGCATCTCGGCCGTTCAGTCGCCCGCGGCACATATCACTTTAGGCGACGGGAGTTGCCCCTCTGACCGGTTATGGCGTGGCAGCGCACCTGCCCGGCCAATTGGCTAGGTGGCGTCCTGATGCTCTGCCGGCGCGTCGCATAGTTTGCATCGGTGCCCGGCACCGCCTGTCGCCTAATTCAGCGCGGAGCACATTTTCCGCATGGTTGCGATGCCGACGAGCCGCACTATCCCCAGCCTGTTCGACGAGTTGGCGGCACGTTTCACGGAGCGAGAGGCGCTTGTAGGGGGCGGCTCCATGGCGGCGCGGATTTCGGAGGATTGAACGACAGGCGCGGTAGCCAAAGGGCTCAGAAAATATGCCGCCCCAGCGCTATCCTTACCGCGCGCGCAGTGTGACGCGCGCATCGAATACCACCCGGTCGATCTCCAAGCCCTCGTGGAGTGCGCGCTCGCGAGAGTGAAATGCCCGCTCGGACGGAATGCGGATGTCGTCGACGCCGGGCCGCCGTGGCGTCGCCTTGATGCGCTCGATCAGCTGCGTCACCTGCCGCTCGAATGCATCGGCTGACCCAATGAGGTCGGGCCGGAAGGCGACGAACAGAGATCGGGACACGCTATTGGCGTTCTACGACTTCCCGGCCGAGCACTGGAAGCACCTGCGGACGACCAATCCCATTGAAAGCACCT
>WNFQ01008741.1_pt1 | contig 11865 bp, 13 predicted proteins | sample 5400171 | NCBI WGS metagenome assembly WNFQ01 (sample SAMN13153356, study PRJNA577476) | soil metagenome | isolation source: 20 cm soil under Madrone tree | place: USA:California | collected 2016-06-14
AGGATCTTGAGGTGCTCGTGCGCGCTGGCCTGGGTGACGCCGAGCTTGTTGGCGATGAAGAGGCTGCACACGCCGTCCTTGACCAGGTCGCCGTCGACCTGGGGCGGGAAGTGGGCCCGCGGCCTCTTCAGCCAGTTGAGGATGGACAACCGCCGGTCGTTCGCCAGCGCCGCCGCCACACCGCTCGGAATCACTTAGTCACTATGCTAAGTGATGAAGACCAAGTCAAGCCGGAGGCGCCGCGGTTACCGCGCGGGCTTGCCCCTGCGCGCGGCCGGCTTCGGTAGCGCCGCGCCGCGCGGGATCACGTCGATGAGGACGACCGGGTCGTCTTTCTCCACCAGGTTCTGCTCGGCGCGCAGGAGCGCGGGCGGCGCCGAGTGGGTGAACCAGAGGTGGGCGTCCTTTGCTCCGGCGAAGAGACTGATGGGAAAAGGGATCTTCGGATGGAGCGTGAACAGGTCGGCGGCGAGCTCGCGCCCTGCGGCGCGGATGTGGGCGCCCTGCTGCCGGGAGATCTCCAGCGAGACCGTGCGCGGCTTCGGAGTGAAGGCGACGAAAGTCAGCTCGCGACGCGCGTCCTTGTCCATGAGACCGTCTCGCAGCTGCGCGACGGCCAGCGCCGTCGAGTATCCGGTGAACGCCTTTCCCGCAGGGAGATCCAGTTTCTCGCTCCACGTGTCGGGCTTGCCCTGGTTGAAGTGCGTCACGGTCGCCTTGCCGGTGCGGAAGTCGACCTCGATTTGCCGAACGTTCGTCTTGCCGCGGCGCTCGACCCAGCGGAAGCTGTCCTGGGCGAGCTCGGGCTTGAGGCGCAGCCGGTCGTCCTCGACGGCGACGCGGCCATCCTTGAAACGCCACACCGCGTGCACCACGAGCCGGTCACCCTCGAGCTTCTGGGTGAGCTCGCCGTCGGCGATGAGCTTGCCGCTCTGATCGCTCATCGAAGGGAAGCCGTGCAGGTCGGCCTGCGGATACCGCAGCGCCACGCCCCAGGTCGGCAGGGAGAAGAGCAGGGCGCACAACGGCAGGATTCGGGTCATGAAGTTCACTGAACGGACGATGCGCATTGGGCGATCGGAACGCAGGGCGACGGACAGGCAGGCGGCCGGCAGCCTGAGCGGCCGGTCAGAGAGCGAAATCGATGGACTTGCCGGTTCCCGAGCGGACGGCCTTCTCATGGACGGCCACCGCGGCTGCCACGTCCTGGAGGGCCGTTCCCGTGCTGTCGAAGACCACGACCTCCTGGTCGGACGTGCGCCCGGGCTTCGAACCCGACACCACCTCGGCGAGCTCGGCGTGGACGTCTGTGCGCTGCATCAGCCCGGCGTTCAACGCATGGTGCAGCTCACCGATGGCCGCGCACTGCTCCAGGACGTCGACCACCACCTTGGCCGACGCGAGGATCGCCGGCTCCAGCTCCTGCTTCTCGGGGCTGTCCGCGCCGACCGCGGCGACGAACGTCCCCGGCCGGACGTCCTCGGGCCGAACGAGAGGGGCTCGCGACGGAGTGCAGGTCACGCACACGTCGCTTCGGGAGACGGCCTGCGCCAGGTCGGTCACCGCTGCAATCGAAAGGCGCAGCTCGGGCGACAATTCCTCCGCCAGCTCCCGGGCGCGGCGCTCGTCCGCGTCGAAGGCGAACACGCGCTCGAGCTGCAGGACGCGGGCGATGGCGCGGAGCTGCACGCGTCCCTGGTTGCCGCATCCACAGATGGTCGCGACGCGCGACGCAGGGCGGGCCAGGTACTTCGCCGCCACCGCGGTAGCGGCGCCGGTGCGGAGGATGGTGATCTCGATCGAGTCCATCACGGCCAGGGGCCGGCCGTTTTCGCCGTCGCAGAGCACGATCAAACCCTGGATGGCGGGCAAACCGGATCGGCGCGGATTGTCCGGGAAATTGCCGTTCACTTTGGCAGCGAAGGAGCTGCGCGGTCCAGGCAGCAGCGCGGCCTTGACGTGAAAGCCTCCGCCGGGCACCGGAACTCCGAGAATCGCGGAGGGCGGCAACCTGCCCAGCCCGCGCAGACGGAAGGCCTCCTCGACAGCGGCGATGCACTCGTCCAACGTCAGCAGCTCGGCTACCTCGCTCCGCCGCAGCAGCAGCGCGGTCACCGCGACCCTCCCGGAAGCGCTTCGCCCGGCTTCACCTCGAGCGGCGCCCGGCCCCTCGCGAAGACGCGAGCCGTCGGCGATCCGCCGAGCGTGGCCGTGCTCCCCTCGACGCGGATCCAGCCACCCTCCCTGAGGCCGACGACCGCCGCGTCGTTCTCCTCGAGGAACTGGAGGATGCGCTCCTCTTGCGTCTCGCCCATGTGCACCGATGCCGGATCCGGATCGAGGTAATGCGGGCTGACCTGGAAATCGACCAACGCCAGCGCTTCGAAGGATCGTGGCTGGACGATGGGCATGTCCTTGGTCGTCTTCAGCGACGGTCCGGCGACGATGGACCCGGCGCTGGAGCCCACGTAGGGCATGCCCTCCGCGACCCTGCGACGAATCGGCGCGAGGAGCTCCAGGTCCTGCAGCGCCTTCAGCAGCCGGAAGGTATTTCCGCCTCCGACGAACAGCGCCTCGGCTCCCTCGAGCTGATCGCGGCGGCCGAGAGCTTCGAGCTCGTATCCCATCGCCTGGAACCGGGTGCGAGCCTTGGCAACGTAAGCCTCCCGATCGAACAGGGCGAACGGCGCGAAGAGCACGCGTTTCGCACGGCCGATCAAGCTCCGCAGCTCGGAGTCCACGTGGTCCAGATAGCCGCGGCCGTACTGGGTCGAGTTGCTGACCAACAAGAGTCTGTTCATCGGACGCTCCCGCCGCGCAGGATCAGGCCGGCGGCGCCTGCGGCGAGCATCAGCACCGGCTCAGGCACCTTGCGCGCCTTGACCAGGACGAGCAGCGCGACCGAGGCGATGGCAGCCGTGGGCACGTCGAAGATGGCGCGCTTGCCCAGGACGAAGGCGGCGCCCGCGATGGCGCCTGTCGCGGCGGCCGTGACCCCGTCCACGAAGGACTTGATCTGCGGCACGCGGGCCCAGCGGCGGTAATACGGGGCCGGGATGATCACGGTAATACGGGGCGGGGATGATGACGAAGAGGTAGCAGGGCAGGAAGACGCCCAGCGCCGCCACGAGCGCGCCAGCCAATCCCGCCACCAGATACCCGACGAAGGCGACCGTGATCACCACCGGCCCGGGCGTGATCATCGCCACCGCGACCGCGTCGAGGAACTGCCGCTCGTCCAGCCAGTGGAAGTCGTTCACCACGCCACCGTGCAGGAAGGGCACGATGGCCAGCCCACTGCCGAACACCACGGAGCCGGCGATCGTGAAGAACCAGAGGATCTTCAGGAGGACCGGAATCGTCGCGGGTGCGCCCAGACCGGCGAGCAGAAAGGGCGGCGGCACCAGGATGGCCGCGGCGCCCGCGCGCGGAAACGGCGTGCGCACCAGCATCACGGCGACCCCCGAGGCCAGGAAGATCCAGAGCACCTCCTGCTCCGTCCAGGCGGTCACCACCGCGCTGACCAGGAACGTTCCCCAGAGGAGGAAATCACGGGCCAGCGTCATCCTCACCAGCTTGAACGCGCTGCGGGCGATGACGGCGATGACGGCCGCGCCGATGCCGTAGAAGACCCCCTGCATCCAGGGAAGGCCGCCGTAGGCTACGTAGAGGACGGAAAGCGCCAGCACCATCGCGAGCGACGGGGCGATGAGAGCGATGCTGACGAGCGTCGCGCCAAGGACGCGGGCGCGGACCCACCCCAGGTAGATGGCGAGTTGCGCCGCGAGCGGTCCGGGCGCCAGTTGCGCGAGCGCAAGGCCCTCGACGTAGTCCTGACGGGAGATCCAGCGGCGCTGCTCGACCAGGTCGCGCTGCATGTATCCAGCGAGCGCGATGGGCCCGCCAAAGCCGAGAGCGCCCAGGCGGAGGAAGTAGAGGAGGAACTCCCGCATCGTACAGGGCACCGTCTGCGAGGTGGGAGTGGAGGTGGCGCCGCGCGGATCCATCGGCCGGCCATCCTAAGCGGATGGATTCCAAGATACAACTGACTCAAGTCATCTTGACATAAGATACGACTGTTCTATAGATCCTGCCCATGCCGGGCTGGCTGCTCCTCATCCACCAGATCCCGCCGAAGCCCAGCTACTTCCGGGTGAAGATCTGGCGCAGGCTTCAGCGCCTCGGCGCGGTCGGGATCAAGAACTCCGTCTACGCGCTGCCCTCCAGCGACCAGGCCCTCGAGGACTTCAACTGGGTCCTGCGCGAGATCGTCGAAGGGGGTGGAGACGCCTCGCTGGTCGAGGCGCGCCTGGTCGAAGGGCTCTCCGACGAGCAGCTCAAGGAGATGTTCCGGGCTGCGCGCGACGCGGATTACCAGGAGATCGCCGGGGAGGCCCGTGAGCTCGCCCGCGTCCTGCCTCGCAAGGGGCAGCTGAGCGATGAGCGCCGCGTCGAATTGGAAGCGCAATCGATCCCGACGCCAGGTTCCGGTTCGTGGCGACCCGGGAGTACCGGCACCAACCCCGCGAGCTACGGTTCGACATGTTCGACCGCGAGTACACGCACCAGGGCGAGCTGTGCACGTTCGAGGTGCTGCTGGCCCGGTTCGAGATCACCGCGACCTGGCGATCGAGATGATCGGCGACCACATCGACGTCTTCTACGACGGACGGAAGGTCATCGACGCCCACGACTCCACCTTCGCCCAGGCGGGAAAATTCGGCGTCTGGACGAAGGCGGACTCGATCATCCAATTCGACGATCTGATCGCAACGGCGAAGTAGGAGCGGTCAGTTCCTGCTCCTCTCCCGTTCTTCGCCTTCCCCCTCGCCGCCCCGCGAGGCAGGGAGGACTTCCCAGGTGAAATTGTCGCCGTGCTGCTGGGTCCAGAACCAGCGCCAGCCGCCATGCCACACGCTTGGGACCTTCGCGCCGAGGATCCCGTGGATCGACGGATCGCCGTCCGAGACGTGCGCGCCGGTGATCTCGTTGTCACCATCGTTCTTGCCGGCCCCGCCGAACGCCGAGTCGAGCGTCGCGGAGGGATCGCGGCCCTCGGCGAGCCAGCGGCTCGGCTGCGCTCCACGCGAGTAGTCGATGGTGACGTCAAAGACGTAGCCCGAATCCAACGCATTGCGCTGGGAGTGCAAAGTGTCTCCCGCGTCCTCGACCGCCAACAACTGGTCTCGCGAGAGAAACTGGATGTTGTCGAGGCCCGCAACCGACCGGTTGCCTTGGTAGAAGAGCGAGAGCGTGCCCTGGTCCGCCGACGGATCGCGCTGCACGAGCTTGAAGATCGACGTCCAGCCACCGGCGCCGCCCGCGCCCGTCACTGGGTCACCGTTCTCGGGGCTGGTGGCGTTCGTGTCGCCGGTCTCGTCGAAGTAGAACTCGCGGAAACCGGTGCCGGGCCGGAAGACCCCGTTTTCCGGCCGCTTGAAAGGAGTGCCCTGCGCCAGCTTCGCAAGCGCGTTGGCATTGAAGGGCGCGTTGCCCTGGACGGCCGTGTCGTGGATGGTCACCCAACTGGTGTCGAAGGACTGTCCGTACGTGCGCAGCGCGACCTGATCCGGAGCGAGGACCGTGGCCTGCGATTCGAACGTGACCGGATGCCCCGCATTCATGACCTGCAGGACCTGCAGCTTCCCATTGTGGAGATCGCCCGGCCGCTTCGGCACGTAGCGAAAGATGTAGCTGTTCGGCTGCCGTGCGGTCGTTCCCTGCTTGTTCGGTCCCCCGATGTCCTCGGCGATCCAGAGGTTGCCGCGCGAGTCATTCTGGATGCCCTCGTAGCCGCCCCGGCCGAGCGCGCCGGACACGTCCTCGACCTCGGACGGGAAGGTCACGGTGGCCGCGTAGGTCGGAGCGCTCGCGCTCTCGGTGGTGAACAGCAGGCGTTGCGCGAACGGGTCCCAGGTCGAGCCGTCGATGGTCGCGATTGGATTGCCCGTGGTGTCGTGGGTCGCCATGAGCGTCACGCGGTGCGTCGTGTCGGCGTCGAGGTTGATCCGCGTGATGTAGCCCTGCTTGGCGCCCGCCACCGTCACGGCAAGCTCGTGGCCCTGGAAGAGGAAGTGCGTTCCGTAGTCGTACTCGCGGTCGGCGCCTTTCTGGTTCCTCAGCACCAGGTAGGTGTTCTTGTCCGGCTCAGTCTTCTGCGCCTCGACCGGAATCACGGCCGTCGGGACCATCTGGGTCGCTGCCGGGTTGTCCGGGCTCGGCGTGTCATTCTCGTAGCCGTACCAGCCGACGATCCCCTGCGGGTTTTCGAGCGTCATCGAGCCTTGCGCCACCATGGTCTGGCGGAGCTCCGTCGAGAGCTGCGATGCCGGCGCGTAGCCGACGGCTTTGGGGTTGGGCACCGGCACGCCCGTAATCGACGGTCCTGACGATCGTGACTGTGCAACAGCTGCTGTTACGCTCGCTACAATGCCTGCGGCGACGAAAGTCCATACGGTTCGACGATTCATGCTCTCCTCCTTGAATGGGAAGTCCTCGAGGCCGGCGCATGCTAGATGTGCCTGTCACTTCTCGTCGGCCAACGTTCGGTTACGTCAAGGCGACGGACTGGTGACAGGAGTCAGTCGCCCTCGTGGAAAAACACGTCCTCCACACGATCGGTCTGCGTGTCGACGAGCACCAGGAGCTCGTCGGTGGTCGTGGTGCAGCGGTTCGCGAATCCAACCAACAGATATGCGTTGAATCCGCTCGTGCGAGAACCGTACCAATAGTAGACGCGATGCTCGTCGCGGATGGGCCGGCGCGCAGAGAAGGGCTCGAACCAGCCATCGCTCTGGATGTTGAAGAAGCCGCCGCTTTCGACGTTGCAGCTCGCGCCTCCGCTTCGCACTGCGCTCGCGGCCGGTCCAATTCTCGGAGCGTGAGGCGCTGAAAGCAACGCAGCCACCCAGGACCGCGGCCGCGATTCCCACTGTTGCTACAGCCCGGCCATGTACCTTCCGCATCATTGGACCTCCCCTGGACCGTGAGCAGAAGCAGGCGACATGCCAGAAGGGATCCGGCAGCAGTGGTCCCTCGCGTCAGCCCACCGGCTCTGGGAAGCGGAGTCTGGCAGGAAGCTGACGTTTGCGTCGAAAAGCTCATCGAACATCGGTTCGCCTCTCCATCCATGGGACTCACCGGTGCATGGCGCGCGCCGTGCAATTCGCCAGGCAGCGAGCGAGCGATGCCGACACACACTCCAGCCAGAGCTCACCTTCGGTCGATGAGCACCGCGCCGCTGCTGAGCGCGATCGTGGCTTCGGGGTGCGCCGCGAGCGCGGCTTCGTGGCGGGAAGGAGCAGTGGGACCACAGATCGACGTCTTCTACGCGACCGACCGGAGGATGCATTCGCCCCCGGCCGAGCCCTGCAGCGCAGGTCCCATCAGGTCGCCGCAGGTGCAGTTCGGAGGGGAGCGTGGGGGTCTGCTGTCGTTCGGCGTTTTTCCCGTGAAGCTTCCGACCACACAGCGCCTGGGCGTTGCCCCGCCCACCATCGAGCGCCGCGCGTGCTCGTCACCGGACCCGGTCTACCTCGCCGGCGCCCTCGCGAAATCCGAGGAGGAGTTCGCGCGATCCGTGGGCAATGCGCTCGCCTGGGCGCCGGTCAAGGAGATCCTCGTGTTCATCCACGGCTACCACTTCGGATTTGACGAGGCCGCGCTCTGGGCTGCGCAGCTCAAGAACGACGTCCACTTCGAGGGTGTGATCGTCGTCTACAGCTGGCCATCGCGCGGAAGCCGGTGGTCCTACCTGGCCGACTTGAAAAACGCCGACTGGACGACACCTCACCTCGTAGACTTCCTCGATACTCTCGCCTCGGGCGCAAACGGCGCCCCTATCCACCTCTTTGCGCACAGCATGGGGGGTCGTCCGATGCTGTCCGCGCTCCACGGTCTCGCCGTCCAGCGGCGCGAGGGGCCGCCGCCTCGTTTCGGGCAGATCATCTTTGCCGCGCCCGACGTGGACGCGGAGGTCTTCCGTCAGCTCATGCCTCCTGTGCTCGCGTTGGCGGAGCGGGTCACCTTGTACACGGCCTCGGATCTCGCCTTGCGGATTTCAGGGTGGCTGCTCGCTCACCCGCGCGCCGGGGACTCCGGGTCTGGATTGGTCCTGGTGAACGGCATGGACACTGTCGACGTGACCGCCGTGGACGACAGCCGCATGCGGCACGACTACTTCCTCGAAAACGAGCGGGTGCTTGCCGACATCTTCCAGCTCCTCACGTACGCGGCTCCGCCGCAAAGGCGGTTCCGGCTCTTCGGCGTCCAGTTGCACGGGTTCCTGGTCTGGCAGTTCCGGTCTTGAGGGAGGTCAGTGGATTCCATACTTGCGAAGCCGGTAATAAAGGGTCGACCGGTTGATGCCCAGATCGCGGGCGACGTCTGCCTTGTGCCCGTGGTGCGTCTCGAGAGAGTCGACGAGCCGCTTGCGCTCCATCTCCTCGAGCGCGTCATCGAGCTCGCGCGGAGGGTGGTTGACCGGCGCCGGGCGCTCGCCGAAATCGAGGTCGGCGGCGGAGATTTCCGTTCCGCGCGCCAGGATCACCGCCCGCTCCATCACGTTCTCGAGCTCGCGGACGTTCCCCGGCCAGCCATATCCGCGCAGCTTCTCGACCGCGCCATGGGAAAGCCCGGACACGTTTCGACCGAGGGCGGCGACGAAGCGTGCACGGAAGTGGCCCGCGAGCCGCTCCACGTCGCCTGGGCGATCCCGGAGCGGCGGAATACGAATGGGAAAGACGTTGAGCCGATAGAACAGGTCCTCCCGGAATGTCCCTGACCCCATCGCGGCTTCGAGGTCGCGGTTGGTGGCGGAGATCACGCGCACGTCCACCCGTACGGTCTCGGTGCCGCCCACCCGCTCGAACTCCCGCTCCTGGAGCACGCGCAGCAGCTTCACCTGGACCTCGGCGGACATGTCGCCGACTTCGTCGAGAAAGAGCGTCCCCTCGTTGGCGAGCTCGAAACGCCCGCTCCTGCGCGACACCGCCCCGGTGAATGAACCCCGCTCGTGCCCGAACAGCTCGCTCTCCAGCACGCTGGTGGCAAGCGCGGCGCAGCTCACGCGCACGAAAGGGCGCTCCGCTCGCGGGCTGAGCGAGTGGATCATGCGGGCGACCAGCTCCTTGCCGGTGCCGCTTTCGCCGCGCAGCAGGACCGTCGCCGTGGTCGGGGCTACCCGGTGCACCAGCTCCAACGCCGCCGCGAGGGCCGGCGCTTGTCCGACGATCTGGCCTTCGTTCCATGCCGCGCTTTCCTCGCGCTTGAGGTACTCATTGTGCCGCGCAAGCCTTTCGACCAGTCGCCGGTTCTCCACCACGAGGTGGTGCCGCTCCACCGCCTGCCTGATCGCGCCGCCCAGGTCGGCCGCTTCGAAGGGCTTCTGCACGTACCGATAGACCAGTCCCGAATTGATCGCCTGCGACAGCATCGGGACGTCGCCGTAGGCGGTGAGCAGAACGCCCACCGCATCGGGGCGCGCTTTCCCCGCTCGCCCGAGCAGCTCCAGCCCGCTCATCGCCGGCATCCGCTGGTCGGACACGATCACCGCAATCTGATGCTCCTCGAGCAGCTTCAGCGCTTCGGCGCCGCTCCGCGCAAACAGGAGCGGATGGGACCGCTTGAACGAATAGCGGATGACGTCGAGGTTGTCCGGCTCGTCGTCCACCGCCAGTACGGGATACCGGGAAAAGTCGATGTCGGTCCCGCCCATGTTGCCTCTCAATCGACCTGCAACGGAAGCATGATGTCGAAGCGAGTCCCGGCCGGCATCGTGCTCTTCACCCGGATGGACCCCCGGTGTCGCTCCACGATCCCGTGAGCGATGGAGAGACCCAGGCCGGTGCCGTGCCCGACTTCGCGGGTGGTGAAGAACGGCTCGAAAATCTTGGACATCGCATCGGGAGCGATCCCCGATCCCGTATCCTCGACGGAGACCGTGAGTGCGCGGGGCTCGCGCGCGGTGGTAATCGTGATCGTTCCACGCCCCTCGATCGCTTGTACGGCGTTGCTGAGGAGGTTCACGAAGAGCTGCACGATAGCCCCCGGGTAGCAGCGGAACCGGCCATCGGGGCAATAGCGCCTGACGACCTCGATCCGGGGATCGATCTCGTACCGCAGCAGCCCCACCGCGGAATCGAGAAGCTGGCCCACGTCCTCTTCGCGGAACGGTTCCCCCTCGTCCTGACGGGCGAAGATCGTGAGACCGGCCACGATCTCGCGGCTGCGCTGGACGCCGTTGCGCAAGGTGCGCAGGACCTCGTCGACCTCCGCGACAGCTTCGGGAAGGCTGCGCCGCTCCACCTCCCGCGCTGCCTCGCCATGCTCTCCTGAATCGTGCAGCGCCAGGACGGCCCGGACGTCCGCAAAGGTGGCCTCGATAGGCGCAAGCGAGTTCGCGATGAAATTGATCGGATTGTTGATCTCGTGCGCGATGCCGGCGGCCAGGCGGCCGATCGACGCCATCTTCTCCGCGTGGACGACCTGCGCCTGCGCTGCGCGAAGCTCGCGCACCGTGCTCTCGAGCTGTGCGGTGCGTTCGGCGACCTTCTCCTCGAGGCCCTCATTCAAGGTCAAGACCTCTTGGTGCTCCTGGGTCACCTTCTCCAGCAGCGCGACGTGCCGCTTGGAGAGATGGCTTCCGATCAGGGTGGCGCCGGCGGCGAGGATGAGCGCGTCGAACCATACCGTCCAAGGCACCGCGGGAACAGCGGCGAGCAACACCAGGAGCAGCGCGTAGCCGGTCACCGCGGTGACCACCAGATAGCTGCGCCGAAGCGCGAGCTGCGCCGCCATGACCAACAGCAGGTAGATGGCGACAGTCATCGCGGCCACCAGGGCGGCGTGATCGGGGACCGTCCGCATTGCAGCCCGCTGGAAGAGGAACACGACAGGAATGTCGAGGAGGGCGATGGCCAGCCACGAGTGGCGGCAGATTCCGGGTCGCCGGAGGCTTGCGGCGTAGAGAGCGACCGAGGCTGCACAATAGGCGGCGAGAATCGGCAGGCGCGCGCGGGCGCCCGGCACATCCGCGGCGAATGCCAGGACGACGCTCAGCGCGAGAAACGCGAAGGTCAGCGCCGCTCGCAGCGCGAGCAGCTTCCGCGCATTCCGCAAGCGCTCCGGATCGAGCGTCGCGGCCAGGAGACCGCGGTCCATCCCCACATCGTAGAAGGCCCTTGGAAAAGTATCCAGAGGCCTCCAAAAGTGCGCATCTCCGCACCCGGCCGGCCATCCTTGGGTCCGCTGGCTCGGTCAGTGCGGATCGAGCGCGCGCAGGCGCGCCGTGAGGCGGCGCACATCGAGCTGCAGCTGCGGCGAGAGCGGCCTTTTCAGCGCATCGCAAATCTCGAGGTCAACGTCGATCAGCTGTTCCGAAGAAGCAAACTTCGTTTTCCGTTGGCGGTAGCGGACACGCGTATCACCCAGGAGCCGATCGAGCAACAGGAGGTCATTCTTCAAATCCGCTTCGTGCAGCTGGGTCGGCTCCAAATGGTCCTCCGATCGGGCGTCGTCGATGGTAACGCCTTCCATTCGGTCCTGCCCGGCCCTTTCGCGAGCTTTCAATGACGGCCGGCCTTACCCTCTACCACGTCCGCCTTCCTTCAAACGCCTGGCTTCCGCCGGACACGCTGAAGTGCCTCACCGCCGGCGGACAAGGGGGAGCATGGACCGAGCCATGACAGCGATCGCCCTCCGCGACGTGGTCAGCGGGGATCGATCGAGTCGCCCAGGCGATACGCCGACCGCCGACGTGCCTGCTGACTTTCCGCGCGACGGCGTGTTCACTGTCGCCGACGGATTCCGAGCCAGCTATGGCGCGGTTGGCGGAAAGCACATCGCTCGCAACGTGAGGCCCCGGCC
>WNFQ01003239.1_pt1 | contig 11863 bp, 12 predicted proteins | sample 5400171 | NCBI WGS metagenome assembly WNFQ01 (sample SAMN13153356, study PRJNA577476) | soil metagenome | isolation source: 20 cm soil under Madrone tree | place: USA:California | collected 2016-06-14
CCAGGTCGATGCCGGGGTAGATGTCGCGATAGGCCACGCGCGTGTATGTCGGCACATCCGTGCGCCAGCGGCCGGGATCGCGGCCGATGAACGAGTGGCTTCGCCCGGGCAGGGCGTCGAGCCCCTCGATCCGAGCTGCCGAATTCGCGCCGACGAGCCGCATGCGAACCGCGCTCCGTCCCGTCGAGAGCACGGTGTCGGTCGCGGTGAGGAACACGGTGATTCCGCGCGTGCGGGCCAGGAATTTCACGCGCGCGTCGCTCTGGCCAAGGTTCGGCTCGAAGCTGAAGGGAAGCGATCGATAGGCGTCGGTCAGCCGGGCTTGGGTCGCCGGCTCAGCCACGGCCGTCCCGGATGTCGTGACGCTCAGGAGCACGACGAGACCCGCTGCCCTTCTTACCTTCGCGCCGAAGGTCATGGCCCGTGATGGTGGCACAGGCTCACGGCGTATCACAACCCATTTGTGCACTGCGCTACGTCCTCGTCTCGCGATTGCGTGTGACCATCGGACCGATGCATAATCGGCCTCATCAATGCATCGAAGTCACGTATGAACCAACGTTTATTGCGGTGCCTCGGAATCGTGGCGGCGATTGTCGCCGCGGGCGCCGCGCCGGTGCGGACGGAGGCCGGTGCGTCGAGCGATAACCTTCTCGAGCTCGCCGCCAAGGGCGGCCCTTCCGTTGGCCTCGGGTTCGGCGTCTCACCGCTTCACTGGGAGCTCATCGCGCCGGGCGACCGCGAGCCGCGCGGCAGGGCGGTGTCATTCGATATCAAGCTGAAATGGCCGACGGCTGAGCTGCCGATCGAGCCCTACCTCGTCCTTGGTCCGGCGCTCTTCGTCGATCAACCGCAGGATCTTTCTGGCCTGACCGGAATTCCGGCTGATCCCGTCCTTCGTCTCGGCGCAAAAGCGGGAGCAGGTTTCAACTGGCGGCTGAGCAAGGATGCGACGCTGTTCGGGTCATACGACATCACGACGACCACGGTCGACGGCTTCACGTCGCCAGGCGCGAAAGCGCCTGCAGCAGCTCTACCCACCGGCTACGACGTGCTGTACGGTGTTCGATTCCGCTATTAGATTCTTCAGTGCTGCGTGCAGGCCTACGGCCACTCCGCCGGCGGCCGATCGAGCGCGGCGCGATCCCAACGCGCCAAATCAGCGCCGGCGTCGTAGACGCTCTGACAGAAGTCGAGCACGGCGTCATCCGGCGACGACACCGACCGGACCGATTCGTACGGCAGAATGAAGTCGGCGAGCTCGCGGCTGTAGTACGCGGTGCTCGGCCGGACCGACACCGTAGGTAGGCGCGGCGGCTCGGGCCGCACGTACGCATAGAACGCAGGCTCGGCGACCGTTCCGCTGCCCGGCCAGAATCCAAAGCTGATTTCCTCGTGCGACATCGCCTCGCGAAGAACCCGCCACTCGGTGTTCTTGGGTTCCGGCGCGCGGCGCCCGCTGAACCGGGTGAGAGCCAGATCGAAGGCACCCCAGAAGAAATGCACCGGACTTGCCTTCCCGAGGAATCGACCTTTGAACCGTGTCAGGACGCGGTTGGCGTGCAGCAGCATGTGAAAGAATCGCTGAGCGAGCTCGGGATCGTACGAAGCGTGGCGACGATCGTCCAGGAACGGGATCGGCGCCTCGACCTCAACGGGTACGGGCCATATCTTCACGTCAATTCCCAGAGTGTCGAGCATGCCCATGTATTCCCGATAAAAGTCCGCGACCGCTTGCGGCCGCAGCGCGATGCTGCGCGTTGCGCCGTCGCTCGTGTTCACGACCAGTCGATGGTCGATGAAATCGAACTCGACGTCGAAAGCGCGAGATCGGTACGGGATCGGCGACGTGACCAATCCGCGCGCGCTGACGTACAGCGTCACGTGCCACCAGTGATTCTCGCGCGGGGCCAGGGCAAGTCGCGTCTTTCCGACGATCTGCATCCACATGTGCAGGGTGTCGTGCGTGTCCTGCCATTCCGCGAGCTGCAAGCTCGGCCAGACTGTGCTCACGCCGTCAGTCACTCCGCGATGGCCTGATACACGAGCTGGCGGAACAGCTCCTTGAACTCGCGCTGCCACGGGCCGGGCTGGGCCTGGGTCATCAGGACGGCGACCAGCTGCTCCTTCGGATCGACCCAGAACGCGGTGCCGCCGGCGCCGCCCCAGTTGAACTCGCCGGCTGAGCTCGGCGCGCCGTTCAGGCCGTCGGCGCGGCGGACGGCAAAGCCGAGACCGAAGCCGTAGCCGGGCGGCAGGATCTGATGGGCCGGCTTGATGTCGCCGAGGTGGTCCGACGTCATGTGGCGGACGATCGTGCGCGCGAGCAGCCGCTTGCCGTCCAGCTTTCCGCCGTTCGCGAGCATCTGTGAAAATCGCGCGTAGTCCAGCGCCGTGCCGGCGGCGCCGGCGCCACCGGCGTCGTTCTTCTGCGCCGTGGTGACGTCGAGAAGCGTGATGGGCTTGCCGGTCGCCCGATCGGTCTCGAGCGGCTGGGCGAGGCGCTTCACCTGCCCGCCCTGAACGTGAAACGTCGTGTCCTTCATCCGCAGCGGCCGGAACACCCGCTCGTCGAGGAACCGGCTGAGCGTCGAGCCGGTCACTGCCTCGACGACGCGACCGACGACGTCCGTCGACAGGCCGTACTCCCACATCGTTCCGGGCTGGCGAGCCAGCGGCACCTTGGCGAGGTTCTCGAGCTGCTCCGCCGGGGTGACGCCCGACCACGTGACGTTCGCCTTCGCGTAGAGCTCCTTGAGCTCGGCGTTCGGCGTGAACCCGCCGTAGACCATCCCCGACGTGTGCCGGAGCAGGTCGTACACCGTCACCGGACGCTCCGCCGCGACCGTCGTGTACGTCGTCTTCCCGCTCGCGTCGGTGCTCGGCGCCAGGACCTCGAGGTGTCCGAGCTGCGGCAGGTACATCCCGACCGGATCCGTCAAGCGCAGGCGGCCCTCTTCGACCAGCATCATCGCCGCCACCGACGTGAACGGCTTCGTCATCGAGTAGAGGCGAAAGATCGCGTCCTTCGACATCGGCGTCGCGCTCCTGGGATCGAGCTGGCCGATCGCCTCGAAATACGCGATCCGCCCTTTGCGCGCGACGATGGCCACCGCCCCCGGGAAGCTCTTGGCCTCGATCTGCCGCGACAGGGCCGGCGCGATGCGGGCCAGGCGCTCTCTCGAGAGTCCGACCTCCTCCGGCGTCGCGGTGGGAAGCGCGTGCGCAACGAGCGGGAGCAGGAGGAGGAGAACCCCGGTCAGATGTGCGATCAGCCTGTGCATGGACGACCTCCGTGGCGAGCTACGTTGGCTCCTCGTCGAGAAACTCTCGCACCCGCCGCATGACGTCTTCTTTCGGATACAGGGCATTCAACGCGCGCGCCCGGGTGAGTGGGTCGCTGGCGAAGAAGCGCTCGTAGAGAACCTGGCGGCTCCCGAACGAGCTGCCCGCGATGTCCCACGCCAGACGGAACAGCTTGACGCGGTCGCGGGCGGTCGCCGTGTCGGTCGCCAGGTATTGCTCGATGTCCGGTGCGACGGGGCTCCGGAAGTCCGCCTCGCTCGGCACGATCATGAAGCTGCTGGAGCCGAGCAGCTCCAGGATCTCCGCCATGCGCGGATAGGCCGTCATGAAGAGATTGCGGGTCAGCTCGATCTGCAGAGGGACCGGACACATGACGCCCCACTGGTCGAGCGTCGCGTCGGCCTCGGCCGATCGGATGCATGCGCGCATCAGCTCCGTGTACATCGTGAGCTCGGCGAGCCGTTCCTCCGAATGCGGCAGGTGCGCGTTCCCCAGCGTCTGCGTCATGTGCAGCGCCACCCCGAGAACGAACTCGCACTTGGCCAGATTCTTCGCGGCCCCCTGGTGCGCGGTATGCGCCGCCGAGTGCGTCGTCATGGCGGTGTTGTTGATGAGGTCGACGTCGCCCAGGACGAAGACGCGCTCCCAGGGGACGAGGACGTCGTCGAAGAACACGACGCAATCCATCTCCTCGAAGCGCGACGCCAGCGGATGGTCGAAGCGAGAGCGGCCGAGGTCGAAGCTTTCGCGGCAGAGGAACTTCAGTCCCGGGGTCCCGCACGGGATGGCGAAGTTGATGGCGAAGGGGCTGTGCTTGTCGGTGTGCCTCGCGACGCGGGGCGAGTACACGGCGATCTCGTCGGACATCGGTCCCAGCGTCGCGAGGACTCGCGCGCCGCGCACCACGATGCCGGCGTCGGTCTCGCGCACCACGCTCAGCGCCGTCCCCTGCTCCAGGTTGAACACGCCCGACACCGTCCGGCTCCGCTGCAGGTTGATGAGCGCGTGGGTGAGGGTCAGATCGTGCTCACGGAGGTATTCGTAGTAGCGCCGGACGTTCTCGCCGAACTCGGGGCGGCCCTGCGCGAAGTAGCGCTCGGCGGCGGACCAGGCGGCGAAGGTCACGTTCATGAAGTCGGGCGAGCGCCCCATCATCCCGCACGTCGCGCGCGCCCAGTGCGACATCATGACGCGCCGGCGCTCGAGCTCCTCGCGCGTGCGGGGGACGATGAAGGACAGGCCCACGCGCTCACCGCTCGTCGGCGACACGTACGTCATGTCGTCACGGAGGGCGGGATCGTGCTGCATGTCGTAGAGCGCGGCGATGGCGCGCACGCCGTTGGCCAGCCCGGGGTGCGTGGTCACGTCCTTGACGCGCTCGCCCCCCAGCCAGACCTCGCGCTGCTGATCTTGAAGGCCCTTGATGTATTGCCGCCCGGTCCGCGCGCCCATGTCGGTGCGGAGGAGAATCGACCAGAACGACGATCAGGTCAATAGATCGCTACAGCAGATCGCTACAGCGCGCTACGGGCGTGGCTTTTGCAAGCGGCTTCGCGCAGCAATCCGAGACGGAGGAGTTCGACCATGGGCCAGCGGAATGTGATCGCGCGACTGACGGTCGGCGTGTTCCTGGTCGGCTCGATCGCGGTGGGGGCCGTGCTGGCTCAGGACGACGGGCCACCGGCGCCACGAACGTTCGGGCCGGACACCACCGCGGTCGGCAGCTTCACGGGCCAAGGGACGACGGCGCCCGCCCTGCAGTGCGATGCGCCGTCCGACCCCTCGACGCCGCGAGAGTGCTCCGGCTTCCTCGCCAGCAGCGTGGACGGCACGCTGCTCGACGTGACGGTGCGCGTTCCGCAGAGCGCCGGCCTGCATCCGCTCGTCGTGTACGTGCACGGCTGGGGCGCGAGTAAGAACGCCGGACGCCAGTATGACGACGATCTGGCCGGCGGCGGTAAGGTCGACACCGCCGGCGTCACGCATGGTGGCGGGTACACCTATCTGCGCTACTCCACGCGCGGGTTCGGGAAGTCGTGGGGCCAGACAAACTTCGGCGACGTCGACGTCGAGCTCGCCGATCTGCGAAGCATGATCGGCCAGGTCGTCGATGACGTCCGGTTAGAGGCAGACCCGGGAGCGGTGGCCGTCATGGGCGCCTCGTATGGCGGCGCGCATTCATGGCTGGCGGCCGCGCAGCCGACGTTCACGAGCCCCGGCGGCAAGACGGTGCAGCTTCGGACCGTCGTCCCGGTGGCCGCCGGGAGCGATCTGCTGTATGCGCTCATTCCCAACGGCAAGCCGAACGACGCCACGTCGCCGGCGGGCGGCGTGAAGCTGAGTTACGTCAACGGCCTCTTCCTGACGGGCTTCCGTACGCCGTCGCAGACTCGCCCGTACTCGAACTATCCTCTGTATCTCTTCGGCTGGATCGCCGTGGTCAACGGGACCGAGCCCAACTATGCGCTTCCGTTCTGGAAGCCGATCGTCGATGGCATCCAGGGATACCGCTCCGTGTACTGGCAACAACGATTCTGGGATGTGGCGGCCAACAACGCGACCCGACTGCCGATTTTTCAGGTCCAGGGGTTCACCGACGACCTGTTCCCGATTCACGAATCGCTCCGGATGCTGCGGGCGCTGAAGGTCATCGACGCAAACTACCCGATCAAGTCGTACTTCGGCGATGTCGGCCACCCGCGGGCGGTGAACAAAGTCGGAGAAGTCAGCTATGTCGTCGACTCGATGCTCGAGTGGCTGGACGACTTCGTGAAGGGCGTCGGCACACGCGCGCCGGTGTTCGATGTCGGCGTTTCGATCACGCGGCCGTACGCAACTCCGTTCGATGCCGGCGCCGTCATCAACGTCAGCACCTATGACGCCCTGGCGACGAGCCACGTCAGTCAGAGCTTCGAGGGCGTGAACGTCCTCACCTTCAATCCCGCGAACACGAGCGGGTTCCGGTGGGACCCTGTCGTCCTGCTGACGGCGCAAGAGCTCGGCGTCAATCCGCCTGCCCCGCCGTCGGATGAAGTGCCGACCGACATGGCGGTCTACGAGGTCGCGGTCAGCCAGGTCAGTCAGAGCCCGGACGGCGTGCTGATTGCGGGTCAGCCGACGGTCACGTTCGAGGCATTCACCACGGCCGAGAGGGTGCAGCTCAACGTTCGCCTGTTCGACGTGACGCCCACGGGGGACAAGCAGCTGGTGACTCGCGGCACGTACACCGTGGACACCGGGCGCCCGGGCGTTCCGATCGGGAGGATGCCGATCACCATCGTCACGTACGGCAACGTGTGGCAGGCCGCAGCTGCCGACACCCTTCGACTCGAGATCACGAACGTCGACAGCCCGTACATCGCCCCGAGCCGCGTGCCGTCCGTGACGGAAGTCTCGAAGGTGAGCCTGGACATCCCCGTCCGCTGAGAGATACTCGCCGCTAGAATGTGCGCATGACCGACACCGCCAAGCGAAACCTCGTCGCCCAGTGGGCGTTCGATACGCGCCCCGTCCTGCTGCGCTTCCACCTCTGGCTCGAGGACGTGGAGGTCGAGCGGTCGCAGGCCGAGCCGGTGTCCGCGCACTCGTTCGCGCCACGGGGGATCGCGCGGTGCCTGGCCATGACCTCGGCGGCGACGGCGCTGGGGACGCGGCTCTTCGGTGATTACGGGGGCGCGGCCGCCAAGGACAAGGCGACCGTCAACCAGGTGAAGAAGGCGGCGGACGCCGTGAGCGCCTACGTGATGAGCGAGGGGCTCTGGCACCTGACGCGGACGCTGCCGGAGAACCACGCGCTGATGGTGTGCCTGGGCGAGGGCCTGATGCCGAAGGTCGGCGAGACGCCGGAGATGGGCGCCAATCCGATGCTCGGCTTCGGGCGGGTGTACGCGCGGCCGGAGCTGGCGAAGACGGTCGATCGGCGCGTGCGGCGGCTGCTCAATGAGCCCGGGCACACGTTCGAGCACTTCCACGAGTGGCTGCGGGGCCGCGGCATCACACTGTGGGGCGCGGCCGTGGACACGCTGGAGAACACCTCGCGCTTCGCCGACGGACAGCCGACCGGGCCGATGACGGTCTTCCACCTCTTCGACTCGCCGCTGCGGCTGTCGCGGCCGTACGAGTCGTACATGGGCTGCCTCACCGTCCCCACGCGCGTGGCGCAGGCCGCCGAGAGCACCTCCGTGCTGCTCGACTACCGCACGCCGCGCAAACAGGTGACCGAGGCGATCGAGGCGGCGTACCCCGGGATCCGTCGCGAGCACATCCACGTGTGGACGCTGCGCGGCAAGAGCCGGGTCCATCGGCTGGGGCGGCTCTGGGAGGAGTGGGAAAAGGCCGGCGTCCATCTCATCGAGGACGGCTGGAAGGCGCCGTCGGGCCTCGCCGTCTTCACGGACTCCGGGACGTACGCGCCCACCTTCCTCGTCGGCAGCTGGAAGGACGGCGCCGGGGCCACCCACGTCTTCCTCTGCGATGGCTACGCGGCGACCGCCGAGGCGATGCAGGCGGCGAGCCTTTCCGACGTGCTGGAGGTGCACAGCACGATGTCGCTGTTCTCGCCGACGTTCGAGCTGCCGGTCGACGCCGAGGGCCGGTTGATGCAGCTCGATCCGTCGGCGCCGGACTTCGCCGAGCGCCTGAAGACGTTGATCGGCGGCCGCGACATCGAGGCCGGTAGAGTGCGCGCCTACGCGGACGCGATCCACGAGGCGGCGGTCTCGAACATGCCGCTCGGCAAGCCGGTGCTGCGCGCCGACGACTTCCTGCCGGAAAAGAGCTGGTCGGTGCTCGCGTGCGTCGGCTACATGTGCGAGGACCCCTACACGGGCGCGTCCGGCATCACGCAGGTGGGCGACCGTACCTATCGTGTCAGCACGCTGCTGGCGACGCGGAAGGCCTCGAGCCGGGTCACCTTCACGCTGCGGCTCATGGAGAGCTTCGAGGAGACGCGCCAGGTCTTCAGCCCGCTGCTCGTGCGGTTCCTCTCGGGCGTCGATCACACCACGCGGCCGGTGAAGATCTCCGACTCCGGGCGGATTCGCAACGAGCTGCAGACGATGATCCCGCAGGCGCTCGAGCACGATGGCGATCGGATCCGCGTGCGCTTCGAGCGGATCAACGAGATGGTGCTGCCGCGCGACAAGCAGGCGCAGATCCGCGACGTGCTGCAGTGGTACAAGGCCAACCACCCGATCTGGTTCGAGTGGCTGGAGCCCGTCTGAGCGCGACGACCGTCAGGGAAGAAGCTGCGAGACGGAGACGCCCGATCCCGGCGCCGCCAGCGGCGTGACCCGAGCGGTGGCGTCAAACACTTCGCTACGCGTGTAGCGCCAGCCGAACGGCGCCGCTGAATCGGGCGCCGGCTCCCGATACACTTCCAGGACGCGATCGAGGAGATTCAGCACCCAGTAGTCCGCCAGGCCGGCCCGCGCGTAGAGGCTGCCCTTGCGCTGCCGATCGGCGGCGAGGCTGGACTCGGCCACCTCGACGGTGAGGACCGGTCGTGAAGGGTGGGTGCGGCTGTAATCGTCCGGATCGCCGGGAACGACCGCGACGTCGGGTTCGGGTTCGGAGTCGTCGTCGAGCCCGATTGGGCCCTCGGTACGCACGTACCACCCGGGTCCGAACGCTGCCGTCAGCGCCCTGGCGGTTTTCACGATCGCCGTGTAGTGCGCGGCCCCCTGGGGCTCGGCGACCATGAGCTCGCCGCCGATGAGCTCGATCTCCTCCCCGGGCTGGAACAACCCCAGGTCGATCAGGCGCTCGTACTCGGCGCGGCTGAAACGGCGCGTCCTGGTTTCGTAACTCGCCATCGCGCGCATCGTATCGGCGCCGTCCGGGCGGGTCAATGTCTGTTGGTGGATACTAGGCGGCCTTCTTCGTCACCTCGGGCAGGCGCATCCGTGCGATGGCCTGCAGCTCGCGGCGCTCTTTTGCCGACAGGCTCCGCTTCTTCAGCATGGCCTTCGCGCGGTTCTGGGCCAGGACCAGGGCGCGTTTCTCCGTCGCGCCGATCCCCATCCGCTTCAGCGTGCGGATGCTCTCCCGGAACGCCGCCGGCGACTCGATCGAGATGATGTCCGCGAGCTTCTTGTGGCGTGGCGGAAAGAAGATCGTCTTGCGTCGTCTGCGCTGCGTTGCCATGGCCGACAGTATCGAGCGGCGCGCGTGTCCGGGAGTCCTGAAGTGGTGTCCGGGACCGCGCTTTCCCCGGGCGCCGATCTCGGCTAAGCTTCGCCGGGCCGACACCTTCGCGACAGGAGACCACATGCGCGTCACCGCCGCCGTCCTCTACGACGTCAACAAGCCCTACTCGGTCGAGACCGTCGAGCTGGACCCGCCCAAGCGCGGCGAGGTGCTGATCAAGGTGGGCGCCGCCGGCGTCTGTCGGAGCGATCTGCACTTCCAGAAGGGCGAGGCCACCATCGCGCTGCCCGCGGTGCTGGGCCACGAGGGTGCCGGGACGGTGCAGGCCGTGGGCGAGGGCGTCACGATGGTGAAGCCCGGCGACCGCGTGATCCTGAGCTTCGTGCCCAACTGCGGGCACTGCCACTCCTGCGAGAGCGGCCGGCCCCACCTCTGCGACGAGCACGCGCGCACCACCGGCAAGCTCTACGACAACACGTCGCGCCTGCACACCGAGGCCGGGCAGGACTGCGCCCACATGGGCAAGGTCGCGTGCTTCGCGGAGTACGCCGTCGTCCCCGAGATGGGGTGCGTTCCCGCGCCGGCGTCACTCGACTTTCCGCAGCTGGCGCTGATCGGCTGCAGCGTCACCACCGGCGTGGGCGCCGCCGTGTTCAACGCCCGCGTGCAGCCCGGCGACAGCGTGGTGGTGATCGGCTGCGGCGGCGTCGGCCTCAACGTGCTGCAGGGCGCGCGCCTGGCCGGCGCCACCACGATCGTGGCGGTGGACGTCAAGGACACCGCCCTGGCCTTCGCGAAGAAGTTCGGCGCCACCGACACCGTGAACGCGCGCACCGAGAACGCGGTGGCGCGCGTGCAGGCGCTGACCGGCGGCGGCGCCCACTTCGCGTTCGAGGCCTACGGCAGCGGCGCCACCACGCGAATGGCCGTGGACATGCTGCGCAAGCGCGGCACGGCGGTCATCGTCGGCATCGCACCCGCCGGCGACACGGCGGCCATCGAGCCGGTCGTGCTGACGCGCGGGGAGAAGACCCTCACCGGCACCTACTACGGCTCGGCCCATCCGCGTCAGGACATGCCGCGTATCGCCGACTGGGTCGAGCGCGGCCGGCTCGACGTCGCCAGTCTCGTCACGCGGCGCTACGCCCTGGCCGACATCAACCGCGCGTACGAGGACATCGACACCGACGCGGTGGGCCGCGGCGTGATCGTGTTCTAGTCATCCGGAGGACGTCATATGCGCGCTGATCTCGTCGTCGGCAGTCGACTTCCCGATCTCGAGCTTCCGGACCACCGCCGCCGTTCGGTGAAACTCTCGGCGCTGGCCGATGGCTATCCGCTCATCGTGAGCTTCTATCGCGGCTACTGGTGACCGAAGTGCGCGGTGCAGGTCAGGCACCTCACGACGATGCAGGACGAGCTGGCGGTGAACTATTGCCACCTGGCGGTGGTCAGCACCGATCCGCCGGAGGTCACGGCGGCGTTTCGCATGGGGCTCGGCGCCACCTTCACGTTCCTCAGCGATCACGAGCGGCGGGCCATCAACGAGCTCGACATCGTCGAGCAGACGGCGCCGGGCTTCGAGCACGGTCTGGTGGCGTTGCCGTACACGTTCTCGCTGTATCCCGACCTGACGATCCACCGGATCTACAACGGCTGGTGGTTCGTCGGCCGACCGACGCTCGAGGAGCTGCGTCAGGACCTGCGCGCGATCATGCAGAAGTGCCGCCCCGATTACGAATACGCGCCGCCCGCGAAGACCTGACCAAGGAGAACGCTCATGAAACCGCTGCTCATCCTGGTCGTCGCCGTTGCCGCGCTCGCCGGTTGCGCCACCGATCCAGGGCGGCGGGCCAAGGTCGCCCAGGAGGAATCTGCTCGCCTCGGCGCGCCCACCACGCCGCTGTCGTCCTACGGCACGTTCGAGCTGAAGCCGATGGAGATGGCCCCGGAAGTGGCCAACGACTCTGCGAAGGCTGCGGTCGCGAAGGATCTCGAAGCCCGGGTGCAGGCGCGCGTGCAGCCCCTGCTCGCGCAGTGGAACGCGCAGGGCGCAAGCAGCGCCGCCGCCGGCAGGACGTTGATCGTACAGCCGCGCGCCATGAAGATCCGGATGATCGGCGGTGCCAACCGGTTCTTCGCCGGTGCGCTCGCCGGGGATTCCTCGATCGACATGGACCTCGAGCTGAAGGACGCGGCCACCGGCACGGTCATTGCCAAGCCGCGCATCATTCGCAACGCGAACGCGATGGCCGGCGCGTGGTCGGTCGGTGCAACGGACCGCAATCTGATCGACTATATCGCCGACATCGCCACCCAGTACCTCCAGGACAACCGGAAGTAGAGGTCGTCGGGCCCCATGAGAAAGGAGACCGGGATGACACACGGATGGCTCCGGCTGTTCGCTCTG
>WNFQ01006110.1_pt1 | contig 11860 bp, 14 predicted proteins | sample 5400171 | NCBI WGS metagenome assembly WNFQ01 (sample SAMN13153356, study PRJNA577476) | soil metagenome | isolation source: 20 cm soil under Madrone tree | place: USA:California | collected 2016-06-14
CAGATCACGCGGCGCTGAAGCGCTGGTACGAGTCGGTGTCCAGCCGTCCCAGCGCTACCGCCTGATGCCGTCCGTGCTCTGAGACAGGCCCCTGCGACTTCATCCTTACCGTATCAAGGGCTGTTCACGAAGGGGAATGGACTAGCGAAGGGGAAGGGCTGCAATGTCGGGGCGTTCCCCGTGACTCGGTTGACGGAGCAGCGGCAAAATGCAAACTGCTGGCGAAACGCGCGCCGAACGCCAGCACGCCCACGGCCAATGCGGGGTTCCTGGCGCGAGCCGACTAGAGAGGACAGCTTCATGAAAGCCATGTGGCATGGTCAGGTCATAGCAGAAAGCGATCGGACGATCGAGCTCGACGGCTATCACTACTTCCCGCCGACGGCGGTGCGCATGGAATTTCTGCAGTCGGCCCCCAAGACGGAGGGCGACCACCGCTGTCCCCACAGTGTGCAGTTTTTCAATCTCTCGGACGGAACCCACAGCAGCGAGCGCGCCGCTTGGGCGTACGAGGCGCCGCGGGCTTCCTACGCCCACGTGGCTCACTGGATCGGGTTTTGGAACGACGTCGAGCTGCAACGCTGACGGAGCAGCGAAGGGCGGTCGCGTACGTCACCTCAGCTGCGCGTGCGGATTCTGAAGCTCGCGCAGCTTAAGGTGTACGATCCCTAACCGAATCGTAATCGGCGGCCACACTACGAAGCCAAAGCCTTCAGCTTTTCTTTGTCGCTCTCAGAGGGCATGTGGCTCAGTTTGAGAATGATCTCCGCGAGCGTCTTTACCGAGCTGGACGCCTTGTCGCTCTTGACGATAGCTTCAAGTTTCGGCTTGTCCGCAGCAGCCACCGTATGCTGCACGTCCATTAGAGCCTGAGCCACGGTACGTTCATCCTTGGTTGCCGACTTGTCCTCTGTGATCTGCTTAAGCGACTGCTTGTCGGCATCGGTGGGGTAGTGCTGGAGATGCACCAGTATTCCGGCCATTGTTTGTATGCCCTTGCTCTCCGCGGCGTTTACCAGGCTCGCAACAGAGCCAAGCAAGAGAAAGACCAACGCGACAGCTATCCGATACTTCATAGGTATCTCCCGGCGATTCAACATCTACGTCAAGATGTACAGATCCAGGCAAAGCCCGGACCGCTCTAGGCGGCTTATCGGCACGGATGAGATTCGAATTATACCTCATCCACCGCGCCACCAACTCTGGACCCAAGTCTGTAGATCGAGCCTCGGCCTCAACGCATGAGAGCCATGCGTTGGTGTTGGTGGGCTTGCTCTTGCCCGCCGCTCAGAACCGCGATCGGCACGACCGCCGTCCACAGCCCGCAGGCGACGAGCGGCGCGCCGAGGAGCCGCGCCAAGGTGCGCGTCAGTAGTTACCGCGTCAGTAATTACCGCAGCGGCTGCAGGGTTCAGCGGCATGGACCGGTTGCGCATGAGCGCGCACAGTCGCCAGAGGCGGGCAAGTCATGACTGGAGTGACTGATGCAACAGCCTTCGATGTGATCGTCATCGGTTCGGGAATCGGTGGCCTGGCGTGCGCCCTGGCACTCAGTCGAAGCGGCCGTAAGGTGCTGGTTCTCGAGCAGCATTTCGTCTGTCGGACGAGGCGATTCACTTGTCACCGGTGGGAGTGGTCTACGACACCGTGCATTTTCCCGAGGGTATCGAGGTGCTGTTTCCCCGCCTCGCGCGCGGCGCTGGAGGCGTATTTCTCGGCGGTCGAGGATGCCGCACAACTGCCCAAGAAAACTTCCCCGGGCTCCACAAGCGCGCGTGAATTTCGCGTCTCATAATGCCGGGGTCGAGGGTTCGAGTCCCTCCCTTTCCACCAATCAGATCAGAGTGATAGCGGTCGCCGCCGAGATTCGCTCGCCCGCTATAAGCGCACGGTAAGCGCAGAGGGTCGACCTTCTGCCGATCTTGATCACGAAATCCATGTGTTCGCAGCTGCGCTTATAAGCGCGCACCAAAATGCAGGCAGATCCTTGGTGTGGCCTTTCAGCAAGGCACTTCTTTGAGAACTCAGATCGGTTGCTCGACCAGGCTAGCAGTGGGACCAACCTGCTCCAAGCGCGCTTGACCCGGGAGGAGGCGCGCTGAGTTAAGAATGAACGCCATCTCTGAAGCCACATGGATGAAAGCAGCGATCAGCGGGTTCAGAAAGCCGAGCCCGGCAAGGATGATACCTAGTGTGTCGACCGCGATCGTGCCAACAAAGTTCTGCCAAATGATGCCGCGAGTGCGGCGAGCAAGCGACACAGTTTCCGCGAAGCGCGCGAGATCGTTGCCCAGAAGAACGATATCGGCACTTTCACGTGCGACGTCCGTGCCTGACCCATGGCAACGCCGACACTTGCCCTTTGTAAGCGCAGGCGCGTCATTGATGCCGTCACCTACCATTGCGACAACCCGTCCGTCAGCAACAAGCTTGTTTACGTAGGAAAACTTGTCCTCCGGTAGCAGGTCCGATTCGAACTCGCTAATCCGAAGATCGCGAGCTACACGCTGAGCCACTCGGCGAGTATCTCCGGTAAGAAGCACGATCTTCAGGCGCATTTGCTCGAGTGCTTGAACAGCGCGTACGGCTTCTGGGCGTACAGTGTCAGCAACGATGATTGCTCCCATCAATCAGTTGCTATGGGCGACGTAGATCTCTGACGCTGAATCGAAGGCAGCGGCTAACGCTTCCGGAACCTCAATGTTCTGGGAGGCCATCAGGGAGCGGTTGCCGACCAATATGGAGTTACCGTCGACTGTGGCGCTTATGCCTTCACCGGGTATGTAAGCGAAGCGCTCGGGCTCCGATATGGGGCCATCACGTGCCCTGGCGTAGGCGACAATAGCCCTTCCGAGGGGGTGCTCCGAACGGAATTCAGCTGCCGCTGCTGTTGAGATGATGGAATCTGGGGATTCAGTCCGGCCGGTAGGTGGCCTAATCAGGTTTTCAGCACCTCGGTTGATCGGCGCTACAGTTACCCCGTTGAACGCCCGGCTAGGTGACTTCCCAATCCACGTCGCCGCGCAAATCGGCGGCAATACTGCGCAACTCCACGTCCAGCCGGTCGCGGGTGCTGCGGCGGGGCAAACGGAAGACAAATTCAATCCGCCCCTTTTCCAGCGAATGATGCTCAGCAATGATGCTGCAGCCATGCCCCTTTAGAATGCCGCGATAGACCTCGGTGCACCTGTCGGCGCGATCCCTCGCTATGCCTTCCACCCGGATGCGGTAGGGCGGTCTGGTGTCGAAGACATAGATCAGGGCGGAGGTGAACAGCGTGATGATCACCGCAAAATGCAACAGGCCGAGGCCCGCGGTCAGTCCCACCAGGGTAACGATGATCAGCCGCACTGTGTCGCGCGTCGAATCTGCCGCCGAGCGGAAACGGGTTAGACCGCCGATGCCGAACACCACCAAACCGACCACGGTGCCGAATTCGCGCACGGCCACGCCGATCACCGCGCCGATCAACGCATACATCACATAGACATGCGGCATGTCCGCTTCATGCAGCCCGTCTATGGTGCGCCGCGTCGCTGGGTGGTAGCCAATCACGGCGCCCAGCAGGGTGGCCAGCAGCAGGATGCCGACCGAGTTCGCGATGAATCGCACGTCTGTCAGGCCGGACCAGTCCAGCGCGGCAGCCGGACCATGGGTTCCGTCAAACAGGGCTTGAGCTTTGTCAGCGTCTAGATGTGTCACGACGTATGGCCCCGGCCCCTCTACGCGATTAACGCAAGCACACTTTCATGAGATCGGCCACCTTGGACGGCGATCCGGCCTCCTCGAAAAAGTCGCCGAGATAACCGGCCGCCTTTCGGCGCGTCCTGTCTTCCAGCTGCGGCGTCTCGTTGAGAATGGCCATCAGCGAGTCACGGCGGGTGGAAATCTGCGTGAGGAATGCCTTGGCCTCCTCGTTATGCGCGCAGAAGCCGCGATAGCGCCGCACTTTCACATTGGCGACATGGATCCCGTCCGGCGGCACGGCATAGGGCGCGTTGACCAGGCCGGCATAGTCAAAGTCATAAGGCACGGGGATCAGGCCCGTCGATGCGCCGGTCACGCCCTTGGCACCCATCAGCCGGGCATTGTGGCAGCAATCCGCGCCGGCCGGACCGGCCGTCATGGCCCAATCCAGGTTGCTGATCATGTACTCAAACACCGCATAGCGCGCCGCGGCGGCCGCATCCAGTTGCGAGGCGGATATTCTTCTGACACCCCTGAGCCGTTCCTGCCCGTTGCGCTTCACCACGTCATTGACATCCTCAATAAAAAAGCCGAGCCGTGTGATGAGGGCTTGGCCGTCCTTATAGGTATAGTCAATCTTGGCAAGTCGGACGTTGAAGCTTTCCGGGGTCAGGGCGCGGTACAGCCGGTAGGCAGTATATTCCAGCAGCAGATATTGCTGGTAATCCGCGCTGCGCTGGCAATGGGTCACCAGCTTGAGCCGCTTCTGTCCCTTGAAGATGGAAGACGGTCCGGGTTTTTGCGAGAACTCCACGCGCAGGGGCGGAAAGGCACATACCTCTTTCTTGCGCCGCGTGATGCCGCGCACCGACAAGGTCACGGGCATGGTTTCTGGCGCCGCGCCGCCAACCTTCAGTACACCGGGGACCGGCTTGGCGGCGATGTCGCGCGAAATCGTGTCGAAGGGTCCCGTGAGGGTCAGACTCAGCACATCGTCGCTGGCAAACAACGGTTTGGGGCCGTCGGCAGCGCGGACGGGATTTGCCCAGGACAGGATGGAAAACGTCGCGGCAGCGAAGGCCATTTTCAGAACCAAGCACATCACGGCGCTCCCTGTTTTGAGGGTTGCTGAGATCGTGCGACGGCATGCGGGACGGGCGTCCCATCGACTATGTCCAGATAAGAGACCGTACCGCCGTACACGGCCGATATTCCAGTATCAATGCAGATCAGCTTTCCGTCATGGAAGAGAGCGATTCCCGACAGGATGGGCGTGTGACCGACCACGATTCGCCTCGCGCCATAAGCAGATAGCAGGGCATCCAGCTGATCTTCGCCGGCCGGCTGAATCTGGGCTGGCGTCGGCGCCGCGAGCGTCTCGCCGTTGTTGGACGCCAGCGGCTGCGCCAGCCCCCGGTACCAGAGCGGCCCCTGGTCGTCATTGATGATCGCTGTAGGATCGGTGTTTCGCGCCGTCAGCGCGGCTGCGGCGCGGACATTGATCTCCGCCACGGTCAGATTGGCATAAGCCGGACTGATACCGCCATGCACGAACAGCGTGCCGTCCAGCAGGACGACAACAGGATTTTTCACGACCCATCGACCGATCGTGCCGTGATCGCTCCAGGCGATCTGGTGCTCGATGCGCCCTAGTGGGAAGGCTTCGAACCAGACCTTCTTGATCGCGTCGCCGCTCATCTGCGGGTCTTTTTGGCGATAGGCCATTTCGATAGCAGTCTTATTGGAATTGTAGACAGCCTCGCGCCGCACGGCCGATCGGCGGTCGGCATAGCCGGCATAGTCGGCGGCGGAGACATAGCGCAGGTCACCGGTCAGGTTCATGGCTTCGTGATTGCCGACCATGGCGATGACCTGACCGTGGGCGCGGGCCGCTTCTTTCTGCAGCCGCACGAGATCCTGGATGATCTCGAGCGAATTCGGGCCGCGATCGACGGCGTCGCCGGTCTGGATTAGGACCACGTCGCCGCCGGTCCAGTGGCCATTGTTATCGACCACGCTTGCGGAACGCAGGATATCCCGCCAGGCGGAAAAATCGCCATGTAGGTCGCCGACCGCAACGATGCGATGCAAGGGGGCGGCCGTGGCAGGTATGGCTAGGGCTAGGACCGTCGCCAGCCAAGCAAGGCGCAACCAAAGACCCCGCAAATGGGCGCCCTTTTTAGTACCTTTTCCTCCGGAGAGTGTTGTCCAACTTCTGGTTGTCGTGCAAGCATTGCCGACGACGACCATGGAGTCACCGGCATGTTGAAGATCATGATCATCCGGCATGCGGAAAAGCATCAGCATGGCAGTCGTGACCGGGGTGTAACCGAAGACGGCCGTCCTGCGCATCACGAATTGACGGTGCGCGGCTGGCAACGGGCGGGCGCCTTGGTGCATCTGTTCGCACCGCCCGGGGGGCTGCCGGCTGGCTCCAGGATTCACACGCCTCGCTCGATTTTCGCGTCGGATGCTACCGGGTACAGTCCCAGCTTGCGGGCGATGCACACGGCCGGCCCGCTGGCGGCTGCCCTGGGCATCCCGGTCAATCATGCCTATGCGGAAGAAGAAGAGGCAGCGCTGGCGGCGGTAGTGATCGCGGCCCCATCACCGGCGCTGATTGTCTGGCACCATGCCGCCATTCCGCGGCTGGTCATGGAAATCGCCGGCAAGCTGCCGGGCTGTCCCATCCATTGGCCAGATGACCGGTTCGACCTGATCTGGATTCTGGAGCGCAACGCTCCGCGCGCGGGCTGGAGTTTTTCCCAGGTCTCGCAACGGTTGCTTCCGGGTGACGGTACCGACGTGGCGCCGCCATGAGCGCGCGCTGCGACCAGCCCGTGCTTCGAACTTCGCCTCAACCGCTGTCATGAGCTGGGAGGTATCGAGCGTATGGATGATTCCCGGTGCATTGTCGACGATGGCTGGCAGCTTCACTCTCTACCAGGACTTTACTGCGGGATTCGGCAACAGTGACCGGCAGAGCGTGAGCTGAGATTCCGCGATGTGGTGCGCTACCTGGTGTTCGAGGAATATACCCACTCCGGCTCGAACAACCGGTGGACCAGGACCGACGGGGGCGACATGGTCACGCGCGTAATTCCCGAAGAAATCTGAGCACCTTTGCTCATTGCCTGTCGGTGCGACATTGCTGCGCGCCAGTCGCCTTTAGCCCCCGTTCGCGCGGAACCGTCGTCAGCCTCCTGGCGGCTCATGCTCGCGATGGTAGCGATGGATCGTCCATAGATAGCTCTCCATGAGCGAATCCTTGCCGAGTTCGGCGAGCACCTCGTTGCGCCGACGCACCGACGTTACCCTCGAAAGCAACGCCTTTGCCCGGGCAAAATGCCCGCGCTGGTTGCGGTACTGCCAAAGCAGTTCACGGGTCGCCATCTTGTTCTGATGCAGCTCCCAGGCGCCGAGCAGGATGGCCATTAGCCCCAAGGTGAAGGTCAGCAAGTTCTTGACCGAGATGCCGAGCAGTGTCTGCATACGATCGAACGCACCGCCTGATATGTACAGCGAGGAGATGACGACCAGAATGCTCACCAGCAGCGCCTGCTTCAGGCGTTCAATCCGACGGCTACGCTTCTCCAGTACCGCGACTTTGACAGTAAAATAACGGTGTTGGTTCTGGATCCACGCTTCCTCTACGCAACGCTGTCGGGGAGATTCCGGCGGTCGGTCGGTGAGCACCGGGATATCCGCTGGCTCGATACTTTTCAGTACAAATGCAATCCAGCTGAAACCCTCAAAGCGATCGATTCCCGAGAGCGCGAGCACCTCGGCCGAGTTCACCCGGTGATCGGCGCCGGCCAGTCGCAGATAGAAACGCGCCCGCAAAGTTTCCGCGAGCGCCCGGTAGGTCAGGTGTTTGCTGAACCAGCGCCGACCCTCCAGAACGTAATACGCTCCCAACCCGGTAAAAAGCATGACCAGATAAACGATCAGCAGCGCGCGCGATGAGGTCAGCTTGTCGTACATAAGATAGGCGATGCCCATGGCGAATGCCATGATGGCAAACAAGTCGAAGAGACGGTCGGACCGGCGCTGGTAGTACACCGCGAGCGCATCTGCTTTGGTGTACTGCGCGTTGATGTCCTCGAGCAGCTGGGACCTCGAGCATGCGCCCAAGCGTGGCAGGGGCGCGAGCAGCGAGTCAGGCGTGCCGAGCCTTCCTGATGCCGAGAGAGTGCGAAACTCAAGGTTGTAATCGTTGAACTGCTCTAGCTGGATTTTGAGCCAGGGCGGCATGCTGGGGTGCGCCTGCAGAGTGTTGTCCCCCGCGCCTGAGAGAAAGCACGGGGGTCGCTGAAGCGGCAGCGGTGCGACATTGATGCGCGCGGTGGGAGCCCAGTACACCAACCGCGTCCCCGGGTCGAGCTCTTCGACCTCGGAGACAAATCCCAGCGCGTCGGCATCCTGGCTCTCATCGGTGTGCACGCCCAGGTAGCGAAGCACCGTGTCGGCTGTGCCGCCGGAGAGATTCGATGGACGCCCGTCCCAAAGGGCGAGCAGAAGGCTGCTGCGCCGAATGAGCGTGTCGGTGAGGTTGGCATACATCGCGTTGCGGGCATCCACGGACGATAGCGGTGCCACGTCCCGTGACTCCTGGGCATCGGCACGCAGCTCCACACAATGAACGCGCGGGTGGCGCAGGAGCTCCTTAAGGTGCTGCAGCGTGTCGGGCTCGAAATCGGCCGCATACTGGTCCAGCGACATGGGCAGTACGGCCTCGACCTGGACATTAAGATCCAGGGCCGTCTCGACCACCAGGAGGTCTGCCCCTGGCGCCATGCCGACCACCATGTGCACCTCCGTGTCGGGCAGATACGACTTGAGTTGGGTGACAAACGCCGCAACGGCGTCCTTGAGGCGCGGGAGTTCCGCGGGGTCGAGATCCCGGTGACCCGATACCCCCACGATGAATGGGGAATTTCCCTGCACGTCCGGTCGAAACTGATCCAACATGGCTCCCGTCGCTACGGTTCGGCGCGACAGATTGTGCGGCCAGCGTCTAGGAGTGCCAAGACGGCCGCCTCCGTCGGTCGGGAGTTCTACCGCAGTGCAGTAAGAGTTCACTTATTGAAGCGAACTATTCAGTCGCGGACATCACGCTTCCTGTAGTCGCTTCCCTTTGCCGTGAAGTTGCTGTTGAACAAGTCCCTCCCTTTTCACCAATCAGATCAGCGCAGTAGCGGCTCTAAGCGCGAGCAGTTCCGCGCCGTGCCGCTTCGATGGCGGCGATGTCGATCTTTTTCATTTTCATCATCGCCCCGAACGCTCGCTTGGCGGCCGCACGGTCGGGATCGGTCGTTGCGTCCAGCAGCGTGCGCGGGGTGATCTGCCAGGACAAGCCCCATCTGTCCTTGCACCATCCGCACGCGCTCTCGGTGCCGCCGTTGTTGACGATCGCGTTCCAGTAGCGGTCCGTCTCGGCCTGGTTGTCCGTGACGATCTGAAATGAAAAGGCTTCAGAGTGCTTGAACGCCGGCCCGCCATTGAGGCCGAGGCAGGGCACTCCTAGCACCGTAAACTCGACCGTGAGCACCTGTCCCTGTTTGCCGTCCGGGTAATCGCTCGGGGCGTGGTGGACCGCTGTCACGGCGCTGTCTGGAAAGATCTGAGCGTAGAACTTGGCCGCGTCCTCTGCCGTGCCGTCATACCAAAGACAAATCACGTTTTTGGGCATCGTCTGTCTCCGTTCGTGCGTCACAGAGCGACCCGTCTAGGCTACAACGAAACGGCGAGCCAGTTCGACGGTCGGCCTAAGCGATGCGATTGGGGCGAGGCTCCTACGCATCGTCGCTGCCGGCGATGCGTTCCTTGAATACATGCAGCGAGTTGCGCCACCAATCCGCCGCCCGCTGCAGCGTAGCTTCCTCGGGAAACCCATGCCTCGCAGCATGCCTCCGCAGAATCGTGTCCCAGGCGCGGTGCTCAATCGATATTCGTGTTTCCGCGCCGACTGGCTCGAAGCAAACCTCGACCTCGGTGGAGTGCTCCGCAGAGAAATTCGCCTGGCGCCAGGCGAACACCAGCCGTTTGCCCGGCTCCCAGACCGAAATGCGCCCGATCTCAAACGTAGAGCCGTCTTCGAACGTCGTGAGCAGGCGGCCTCCCTCGCCGGGCTCGAAGGCGAGCCGGCCATCGCCGGTGTCACTCACTCTGAAGAGGCCGCTCGGCTGCCACCACGAGGCGATTTCCTGGGTGAACACTTTGAACGCCCGCATCGGATCGGCAGGAACGCGCAGAGCGAGGAAAACCTTCGATGTCATTTCCGGCTCTTCTGCACGTGCACTTTGAATGCCGCCAGCTGACGGCTCCACAGCGCCTCGGTTTCCTCCAGCCACAGTTTCAGGTCCGCTATGGGTTTCGGCTTCAAGCGATAAATCCGCACGCGCGAGTCGAATTCGTCCCGATCCTCCTCGACCAGTCCGCTCTCGCGCAGCTTCTTCAGATGCCGGCTCATCAGCGGAAATGCGATCTTCGCGGCCTCCGCTAACTCGCCTGCCCGCCGCGGTCGCTCACGCAGCAAATCCACCACGCGTCGGCGGCACGGGTCACCCAGGGCAGCGAGCGTACGATCTAACTCGTGCGCGCTCACTTCAACGGCTTGAACTTGAACCCCGTCGCTTGCTCCATCTGCGCCGTGGAGACCTGTTTGACCGCCTGCGAGAACGTCCAGTGATGGCCCTCGAGGTCGATTGCCATGTAGGTGCGGTCGCCGTAGAACTGGTCAGCGGGCTCCATCGCGATTTTCGCGCCGCCTTGACGCGCACGCTCGCAATGATCGTCAAGACCGCTGGTCAGCCGTACGTGCACGCGCTGCGTGTTGCTGCCGCCAACAGATTCCGGACTCTTGGCCCAAGTGGCGAACTCAGTGCCGACCATGATGACTCCGTCATCATGGGTCATCTCCGCATGCAGGATGTTGTTCTTGGAGTCGGTAAGCACTTCGCTTGGCTCGAAGCCGAAGGCCTTCTGCAGCCATTTCAGCGCAGCGCGATTGTCCTTATAGATAATCGAGGGAATGAATGCGGGTCGTCGAGGTGCCGTGGTGGCCATGAAAGCTCCATGCTTATCAATATGGTCAATAGTTATCAAATTCGTAGATCATGTGCAAGAGAGGCGTCGTTAGTCGACGAGATTTTCCACAGAGCAGCGTTGGGCAAATTTTCATAATGCCGGGGGTCGAGGGTTCCTGTTCTGACCTGCCGAAGTCTGCGGCCCTGGATGTCGTGGGATTGAAGGCACCTGGCGCGAACGTGCACGAGCGCGAGCACGGCGGAAGGTGAGCGGTCGCCTCGTCTTGGCGGGAAGCCAAGCTCTCATGCCACCCATATTTTGCTTTTGATACAGTGGCTTAGGCCATTTCAAGCCAACTTAGCCTTTTTCTTGCCATACGAAATGACCCGTTCGGAACTGCTTCGGGACGTGTTCGTGTGGGCCTATTAACGCTCGTGCCAGAAGTTATGTCGTCATTCGCGACTCAGTTGCAGAGCCAGACCTCTTTCGCATGAGGTACCGCAATGCTCTGATTGATGTAGTCGGTGAAATCGTACGGAAACGACCCACCGAGGATGAAGTCCATGCGCTCGCCGAACGGCTCGTTGAACCGCATGACGTACCGAGATTCGTTGAATTGGTGACTCAGGACTTCCGGCGGATCAATGAGCGTAACATTGCTCGATACCGGAGCCGGCTTGCGGACTACTGGGCGTGGCTTAACGCGCTCAAGGCGAACGCTGGGCGCTGAAACTTTCATCGCGCACCGGGTACCGCGGCTTGAGATCACCCCAGAGCTTCGGCAGCTTGTGATCATTGCTCCGCTCGCGCAGCAGTTAATCGGCCACGTTGGAGAGCGCCTCGCGACGATCACCGCCGTTACGGCTTCAAGGAGTCCGCCCCAGAGCACGAGGTGATCACCGACCGTACCGACGTCCGCACGCGCACACCGCTGGTCCTGCCTCGTGGGACAACTCCGAGCGTCGGCTCGACAGTTGCGGCTCATCGCGACCCAGAACTCGACATCCATAAGCTGCCCTGCAATCCTTCGGCCCGGCACTCATAATGCAGGGGTCGAGGGTTCGAGTCCCTCCCTTTCCACCATTGAATCAACCTGGTTGGGACGCGCAGCCACGCCGTGGCGTTGTGGCTCAGCATCGCTTTG
>WNFQ01004771.1_pt1 | contig 11859 bp, 15 predicted proteins | sample 5400171 | NCBI WGS metagenome assembly WNFQ01 (sample SAMN13153356, study PRJNA577476) | soil metagenome | isolation source: 20 cm soil under Madrone tree | place: USA:California | collected 2016-06-14
CCAGTACACGGATCGCTGCAACGAGCGTGTGAGCCCACCCGCCCGATTCGCAGCTCACCTCTCCGGCTGGACCCACAGGCTTCGCCCTCAGCGCTTCGCGCTTCCCCGTGCACCTAGCATTCCCAAGTCTCAGTCACTCACACACACCACGCAACTCCCATCTTCACCCAACGAAGCTCCCACCTGCCATTTACTTCTGCTCGACTTGCTCCCAGGCACCAAGAATAGGCTATTGAAGACGTTACTACTAGTACAACATGATACGTCAAAACTGGACAAAGTCAATACAGTCATCATACAGAACTATCGGCTCAATTCCAGAGGTGCAACTTGTCCTCCTCCACACCATCAACATACCGCGCACCCTTCCTTGGATACTTCTCCAACAGTTGTCCAATTTCTGCCAATTCCTCCGTCGACAGCTCTACGTCTCCCGCACTCAGATTTTCCAGTGTGCGCTTCACATTTCTAGGGCGAACGCACAGGGGTCAACGACGAGAACGGGTGGGGTAGGCCATATACTAGTACTCACGAAGATCCGGGAAGCGGGATAATATGGCTGCCGAGAGCACCAACCCAAGCAATACTCAGCTGTGCGACCGTGATCCCTTTACGATTCGCTATATTCGTCAGACCTTCCACGAACTGGAGGTTGTGACCGATATTCTTTCGTTCGCGATAGTCGTGTGTGTCAAATCAGGTCTGGAGCACGCGTAGAACGTGAAACTCACATCATCCTGGAAACGACCAAGCCCGCGCCTGAAATCACCCTCTTCAAAGTCTTGTCGGCTCTTGATCTGACCGGTGAGTAATCCACGACCCAGCGGGCTGTTGAGCGAGTCTCAGGAGAAGGCAATGATGGATAGAGTGAGTGCGTACGAATAAGCGACGACGGCGATTCCAAGTTCTTTACAGGTGGCAATCACTGAATATTGATGAGCTTCCAAGTAACGGAGAAACGGAAAAAGCAGTGTTAATGCTTACCGTCTTTTGTTTGCTGCTCGTATGCCTGAAGGCTCACTTCAATCTCGACTGCGGCGACAGGCATGACCTAATTTGCATATAAGTAACCACACGCCTATATGGGATCGGGCAGGGCCGGGTCAAAGAAAAGGCTTCGTACCTTGCGCGCGCGGCGTACAGTCTCCGCTCCAACTTCAGACAGACCGATATAGTCAAATTTGCCTTCCTTAACCATTTCATTGAGCACCTCCGCATAATGCTCGATCTCATACTTCGGGTCGCGTCTCGCCGACTGGAATAGATCGAGTCTCTTCGTCCCACGCAGGGCCTTGAGGATGTTATCGACGCTCCTTCGTAGATTCTCTCTGCTCCCGTCTACGCTCACTTGTCCGGGAAGCAATCCACCCTTGACGGAGAGGAAAGTGCGGTCAGCGTACTCAGGGTACTTCTCAAAGAAGCGATCAACAAGTTCGAGATTCGCAACAGTGAAGCCCTGTCCGTAGAACTCGCCTACAGACGTCGTGTGAATTCGGAAAGACTGACGATATCGAATGACGAACCGCTGTTGAGGAGCATCTTCACGCCAGGAGGCAGCGCATCGATGCCTGCCTTGATCGCTGCGAAAGCATCCTCATCCGGGACAGGTGTCGGCTTCCAGGTCATCATCATAAGTCCATGCTATATAAGGAAAGGTTGTGAGTAGGTCGGTGGACCGTAGTAGGATTTATGAACTTACTGCAACTTTTCCAACAACAACATTAGAGGCTGCGCCGCCAAGTTTAGCCGTGTGATGTGCCATGATGTGGTGATGCGATGTAAATCGTTATCTTAAGCATATGGGTGAGGAATGGGCTATATATAATACCCAGGCGCTACTGCCTAGAACATGGGGATCTGTAAGCAAGGTCAACTTTGCTTATGTGATAGACCATCCGTCATTGCATGCCGGTTGGGCAGTGGACGTGTGATCTGAGTAAGTTCACAGGCCGAGTCCCACACTACCCCGGACAAGGGGTGTGCATAAATTTTCTCCCTCACTCCGGACCCGGCTAGCGCGCTACGCACGGCTGATATAATTACTCACTACGTAGCACGTTATCCCGATAACACATAACATGTATTTATGTATTTCGGCATAAAGCGCTCTCCAATAAATAAATAAAAATGTTGCATGCCGGGTGACGACGTCAACGTCAATCTCGGAATCGGCAAATTGCGGTGTGGTGGGTTACGGCGGCCGAGCGAGTGGGTCGCCATAATAAGTAATTAATTAATTATTCCCATCGGCTGCAGCTGTAATGGGTCACTAGAGACGGGCAATGGGGAGGGTACAGTATTCTCTGCCGTTCTCAGCAGTGGGAGTCGGCTTGCGTGCCTACTGTTATTAATTATTATCACGATTATATCAGGGAAGGAGCTGCTGTGGCCTCTCCTTTTTACAATTGGCAGCACTGAAATCTGCGTGCTCTCTGAGAGCTAATGATAGCTTTCATTAGGACCCCAATGACTGAATGCTATTACGGGTCTCTTCCCAGTGTGTAGACCAGGTATGGACAATGGTGGGACGAAGAATCCCTCAAGGAAAAAGGGTGATCTTTTTGGGGGGGATTTCCCAATTTGTTATTAAACGCCACTAACACGTGCAGTGGCGCTGTTTTGAAATGCGTTGCGTTCCTTCAGCGTTCATCAAACAGCGTCTATCCGGCTTTTTTAAAACGCCTCAGATTGGCCTGGGACCACGCTGAAAAAGAAACCTGACATCTCATTCGGTCAAAAGAACTAACTCAGACTTGGTCACTCGGCAACTCTTAGAGTAATAGCAATGGCGCAGCAAAACTACAGAGCGATATATACATGGTGGATTACGATGCGAATCCGAATCTCTGATTCAAGGACAGAACAATGGTAGAGGATGGTTTCGGTGGTGTGATGGGTGATATAACGTATGCAGAGGTTGAGATTGTTCGTTTCATGAATCCGAAGATACGAACCAGATATCAAAGACCCAAGAATGCGTTGATGCTGACGCCTTTTAATGATGAATATCTAGTTACAGCCGAAGTCGAAATGGTGTACAAGGTGTCGAATACAGGTGTCGATACTTGCACTTGCAATTTCAACCGGCTGTACTGCTGGGGGAATGAGGCGAAGCTGATGGTGCTGAGGTCGGGTCGAATAGCGGCCAGGCGTAGACAATCATGCCACAGCGTAGATAAGAGGCATAAACAAAGGCTAGAAACGATGCTGAAAAATGGCGGCATTAAGCAAAAGACGGGGGCTGCAGGTGATCAATAGTCAGGGTCCATCATTTCAATAGCGCCACACTGTTCACAGTGGCTCCACATTGAACGTTGCCCGTGCGAATTAGAGGCGCAGGCCATGCGTAGTTTTGGAATCTGGGTGCAATTCCTGCGGTGTACACAATCAAGCAAAAGTAAAATACACGCATCAGCAAAAAATACAGTCTCCCGACCAGTGTAATCAGAGACAATGGAGGGTACTAACCCATGATGCAGGAAATTGTTTTTCGGTTCGAGCAGACCGACAGACCTTCGTGGCGGAGGGGAGTCAGAAAATCTTGAGAAGTTATGCGAGTCGACGTCGACTGATCCATCTGAACCGAAGAATGGATTTGGGGGAATGGCGAACGAGGGGAAAGCGGTGGCTATATGCACATTACAATGAGTAGAGACAATAACGATGGTATGCAAAGACGTACCGTCGCCATAATCTGAACTGCTAGATGTGCTTGCACCGGAGTTTAGACGCATATGATGCTGCTGCTCAGAAGTGACAGGCTCAAGAGAAGAGACGTCGGATAATGCATCAGACATAGCAACATCTGTATCTGCCTGGTAGGAGGGGAAGGGGACCAGGCGTAGTTGTTTCGACTGACGATGAGACACGCGTTAATCCCGGAGTTTCAGCAACACATGCTGGAACCTACATCGCGGTCAGACTCATCGACGGGGTCCCTTTCCAACTTCCTCTTAAGAGACATTGTATGGAGGGGAGGGGACAAGGTAGATGGTAGAAGGGGACGGGAATGTGTGAGCGTTGAGAGGGGCTCTGACAGGCCTAGGACAAGTTGCTACCGTAAAGATGTAGCACTCTTATAACTTACATGTTTGTCGGTATTTGCTTACATAATTACGGAGTTTGAATAGCAGAGAATCAATGTATTCCCCAGTTGGTGAGCGGATAATATTCTGATCCTCATTGGCTCATTCCCAAATTATCCACGGAGAGGGACCAATGATCCCATATGTGGCGGGATGTGGGGTCAAAAATGGGGTCACGGAGTTTTCCGTAGCTCAAATTAGAAGACTGGCGTGATGGTTGTCACAGAGTCCAGACCCACGCGATTCATTGGGTCACAGCCCCGGACTTGCAATCTTGTCACCCTCGTATCGCCGGACCCGGCCGGTGGCGCTGCGATTGAAACCGAACCGCACAAGTGTGAGTTGTGGCTAACCCTGGCCAGCTCTTGCTGTACTTTGCAAACCCCGCTCGCCCCCTGCACATCCCTCATGGCGAACGTCGACCCCTCACAAATACCTGTCCCAGACTTTCTCAACCCCCTCTTCTCCTACGTCTCTTCGTGCCTCCCGCCACCCGTGTCCAGTGCATTACTCATCTTCATCGCACACGGGCTGGCATTCTTCAGTGCCCTGCTCGGCCTCGGCACCGCTCTGGTATCATCAAAACCATCCGACTGGGACGCTCAAAAGATCATTCCGCCCCTTATCACCCTCCTCGCTGCGTATCTCGCGCTCGCCAGCGCAGTGCGCACGGCGAGGTGGTTCGTTCGCACGACCGCGTGGTTGATCAAATGGGGAATCATCGCCGCAGCCGTGTCCGCTGTAGTAGCCTGGTCTTTGGGAGCAGGGAGCGGTGGCGGTATCGTTGTACCGAGTCTCACCGCGATGGTGTCGGACATCCTCAACGGCCGGTGGCAAGACGCCGCGGCGGGCGGCTCACGCGGTAATAACTATCAGCGCTCAAGATCTCGGCCACGTGCATGGGACTCGTTCGAGGAACACTGGGAGTGGCAATTTGAGGAAGAACAGTGGGATGCTGCAAATCCAGCGAGTCCAGCGGCCCAGGTGCAGCAGTTCGTTGCGGACGCGCTGAATCGCGCAAGGGATAGGAACTGGTTATCCATCGCGCGTGGTGCGCTGCAGAACGTTTTCGCGTACGAACAGACAGGAGAAAGTGGAGGCGATTCCCGCGACAGATGATGCGCCCAACAAAAGCTTCCGAGCAGATCATCACATCCGATGATGAGGATGGCTCTGCTCTTTGGTTCATATATTTCATTGTCTCTCAGTATTTTGCGATGTAAATTAATCCACCATGTGTACTTCTATTGACACAACTCGCACATATATATTGCCTTTGATCGTAGGATCGGATGTTCAAGTCATGTGAGGTGTACCTTTCTATAGATCTACCGTGCAAAACAAACAGAGAGGAATAGAACGAGTAGTGTAGCGTGCACGCTCTATGCCGTCGCAGCCGGTGTAGTCTCGCCCTTCTGGTTGGACTGGTACCTGTGAATAGCCGATCATTGCTTCTCAGTTTGGAGCAGAGAACGCGGAACTCACTGTGCAATACGCGCCAGCTGCCCGAGGCCAGTTGTGCCAACAATGAAGTTCACCTACACACAGGATGCATGAGAACCGAGCCGGAACCAATGCAGGAACATATATACACACCGTTGCAAGCGAATAATTGACAGGTTTGATCACAAATGAATAGCGCACCCAGATGAAACCAGTGGCGGCAAGCGCTGCAGCAGGACCCAGTTCAGCCACCATCAACGGACAATAAGAGAATTACGTACCAATGTTCTGTGATGCGGAGAGTTTGTCCGCGGGACGTCCAAGATCCTTCAGCCCCGCGGCGACAAGACACCATTTCATGACTGGAGCCCAGAAAAATACAGTCTTGGGTCCTATAAGACGATTTCGAAAGGATCGTTACGGTCAATTTAACGGGGCCCTCGTGTGAGAACTTCGTTCTGGTGGCGCACCAGCTGGATGGTTCATGAATGACTGGAATTTGGAGGCCGATGCACTTGCTGCTGCTCCAGACATTTTGATATTATGAAGGAGGAAGGGGGATGTGTGGGGGATGTAAAAGTTGACGAGAGTGAGTGGATGCACTTCCGACCCCAGCGCACCTTAGAATGGTCGTCGGACTACATCCGTGAGATATTATACCCTAACTAGGGAATCCCCCAAATTTCGTGCCATCGTCCCATTTCCGCAAACCAAATCGAAATGGCATATATATAGTACAAAACTGTGACAGCTCTGGCGACTTCAAAGCCCACGAAGGAGAACCTATCTGAAACTCAAGAGATCTTACATACATAGATATCGTAGCAACCCCAAGATGCGGCCTGTGGACACAACATCACCCAATCCCATTATCAAACATACTTTGATGTTTTAACCGTCAAGACCCATTTACTCGCACAAGGCGGTCCGCCACGTAGTTAGCGAAGTTTAATATCTGTCGTGACTTCGGTGTCTGCGGGAGTGGTGATGATGGCGACGACTATGGCGACGGTGATGACTGCTTGATGGCTGGTGGAGAATTATCGCTCCTGGCGCTGGTGTGCCGGGGGCACTGTAGCCACCCATTGGGAAACCCGCGTTCGGTAAACCGAGGTAGTCGTATCCGGGCGTGGCATATGACCCTGCATATCCGCCGCCGTACGACGCAGGATAACCGCCGCTGCCAGCATACGGAACTCCACCGCCCATAGAGATTGGCGAACCCGGAATAAGCATGGGACTCGTTGCGATTGGGCTGCCTGGAATGTTTCCGGCAATCTGTAATGGGCTAGCGCCTCCATAAACACTGCCTCCTCCATAGACACTGCCTCCTCCGTAGCCAGAAGCAGAATATGCTCCGAACGAATTTCGGCGGTCGCGGAAAGAGCCGGCCCCTAGACCCATGCCATAGCCCTGACCTTCTTCCAGTCCACGTTCACTCACTATGCGACCGGCTGTCGCCGCTGCAGCATCACACGCCATTTGTATGCCATATTGGTCGAGTGCACGGCCAGTGTCGTACCACAAGCGCTGGGCTTTGTAAGGTGGTAACACGTGAGGCGTGAGAGACAAAGGGGTTGATCATGAGAGCGACACACCTTCAGCTATTGCAAGTGCCCTCATGGCTTCGTGTTGTCGTTCGTAGTCGGTGTACACATTATCGTACACATTGGTGCTGTATTTCATCTGACGATATGCCTCGTAGGCAGCAGCAAAACCTACTTCTTGAGGCATCATGTGTGCAACCTCACCCTAAGACCTGAAATGAACCAATGAAGACTGGTCGGTGATCGATCAGCGACGTACGAGACCGGCGTAGGCACGACGATGCCACTGCCTTGCTTCATATTTCCCGACACCTCCAATCCCAGACGACATGCGTGAGATGGTGTTTTGGTATAAGTAGCTATTCATCACTCGTGATTCGTTCTTAACAATACCGCAGGGTGGACTTACGGGTCACCGCCCATGGCATGAGCAGAATAAAAGTCTAGCCCTGTCCCTGTGTGAGATATATGCTCAGCAACTCGATACTTTCAACAGTCTTTCATACACACATGATGGCTGTGGTTGATAGCCCGGTAATGGTGGGGCTCCCATTTGAAACTAGGGAAATGGTTCAGCTGGTGACAAAATAAAGTGCAAGAAGGGCCTACGGACTTGCTGGGTTCCCCAGCCAGGGTTATGTCGATAGTAGTTAAAGGCCATGGAAGGGTAGAAGGTGGGGAGAGGCCGAAAGCCTTGGTCCGTGTGTCAAAGAAATACCCTCCGCAACTGGACGTGGAGCGCTCCACAAAGGTGTACGGTGTCTGCGGAGTGTAGACCGACGTCTTTTTGATGTAGGTTTGTGGTAACACGTGACGGACTTGAGGCATGGTGCCCTAGACCCACACCACAGGGCTGATTGTTCCCGATATCCGTGTTCAGTAAATCCTTCCATCACTTAGGCCGACCGCCTGCAAAATGAGGGATTCGTCATGGGAATTTCTTCTTGACGACCTGATAAGGCCTGTGAAGAGGGCAATGTGGGAGCGCCCCAAGGCGCGCCCTTTCCGTGAGGCGTACCAGACGGGCCTGTGTGATGAAATTGGTATCTGAATTCGGCAGTGGCGCAGCGCGCTGGCAGCTGGGATGTCGACCACAAAGGAGTATTGAGTCACGGCCTCGTATATAGTCTTGGCACGAGAGATAAACGGGTGAGGCAACCGTACACGTGACATGACGCAATTGTGAATGTGCAGTGCACTAGTACTGTACATAGCAGGAATTGCACAGACTTCGTGCTCGTAAGTTATCGCAGAAACGGAAAGCCAGCGTGCCTGCCCCTGTCCGCTGGGCGCATATATCTCGTAGAATTCCTCGTGGCAAAGTACAACTCCAGTTGTCAAGCTATCAACAAATCAACATCATCCGACTTCAATGACAGGCGCGTACGTTCGCTTCGTAGACAGGTTTTCATCTCCCCTGACCTCCAGTAGAATATACTACCTTCGAATCTCCGGACTTCGACGCGAATGAATATGCCAATGCGGTCCTTGCTGGCGAATCCTACCCGCCACAGCCTGGCTCATCCAGACCTGCAAAACCTACAGGCTTGGAACCTGCTAAAGAAGACATTTCTGTAGCTATTGCAAAACTAGACTACGGCATTGACGATGTATCGAAACAGATCAAGAATGTGGTAAGTCTACGTCCTCTGCGTCCAACAGCGTCTGTGGCCATGAGTCAATATAGGTTACCACGCACCACGAGGATTTACTGGAGCAGGCTGCGGGGGTTGGAGAATTCAGTGGGTCTTTGCAGGCTGTTCGAGAAGGGCTTGATGCGCTCGATGTATCCTTGGAAAAGTGCGTATGCACGTCAGTCTAGGGCTAATGCGGTCCTCATCCTATGTTTACTCAGGCTACGCCAAAAAATTCGTTACCCCTACCAAACTATGCAAGCGAACGTGAAGCGCTTGCAACGCCTACAACAAGCGTCGGACGTTCTACGACGGACATCTCGCTTCACGATCCTTGTAAAACGACTACAGACGCAGATGGCCGAAGTCGGCGACAGTGCGGGTGGCACGACCTCACGACCCAAGGCGTCTGAATCAAAAGGGAACAATGGTGTGCCCGACGGCCAGCGAAGTGCCACTCCAGGATTGGATTACGAAGGAGAGAAGGAGCGTTCACTTGCACAAGCCGCGCTTACTATTGCGGAGCTCGGTAGAGAAGTTCATTGGCGCAACACTCGTATGGCTGCTGAATATAGGCGTGTCAGGCGACCTTTTGGAGAATTCCTCTGATACACCCGAAGTCATTTCGGAAGGGATGCATCCGGCGGACGCTCGTCTGTCACTAAGTGGGCACATTCCGCTCCGCTCCATCAATGCCGTCGCCGTGCATATTCCATCAATCGAGTCTACGCGCTCAAAAGTTACAACAGAAATGGAGTCGATGGTTTTAGAAGGGCTTGCTCAAGTCGCAAGTTGCTTTCCCGCCTTGGAAATGAGCGCCAGTTAATCTCCTTGTTTCATAGAATCAGCCATTACTGGCAACTTCACTTCAGACTGCGCATAACCTCCGACTGCTGCCTGATCTTGTACAAAATCTCGTTTCAGACCTATCGACTGCCGTCGAAGCCCGGATCAAATCGGCCTTCGATATGTCACTAATATCCAAAGAGCTGAATCCAAAAGGTGATCATCTCTCGGCGTCATCGGTATTTCCAACACTTGAGCCATGACCTCAGACCCTGCATCATCGTCAATGGTCGCATACAAGTCCCGTATTCGCCCGGAGCCTACGAACGTAACTGCGCCACAGTGGGGACATGCACTCTGGTCCCGATTGACATCTCTTGTCGAGGACATGGCCGGCGCATGTGTCAAGGTAAGCTCGCCTACGTAATATACGCATTTGACCTTAATGGCTATGATGCTCAGGTCTACACCTTGGAGAAAGTTTTGAAGTTGAAGAAGGATCCAATCTCACAGATTGTTTTTCTCGAGGAGGCCATGAAGGTGGGCTCGATCGTACCATCGCACCCGTAACTCTGGTAACGTTCCACAGGTGCTGGAAAATAAGCCAAGCACAACTTTTTGGGCTGCATTGGCCCGGGCCTTGGAGAAGCAGACCCGGGACGGGGCAAAGAGTAAGATGTTTCCCAAGGCTACAATCCACTCTGAAACATCTCCTCAGACTCAACCTTTCTGCAACAAACTTTAAGTTCTGGTTATCCAAAGCTTTTACGCCTCTTCCACGACTTCTTCTCAAAAATCGCGGCGCATACCGACACTGTATATACCCAGGAGCGACAAAGGTCTTTACATATCTCATGACGTGCTCAACGATATATCCTTAACCCCTCTCAGCCCAGAAACCGTTCTCGTTCTTCGAGCACTCTCAACCTTTGAAGCGCTCTACCTGTCTCGCACGTCAAATAAGATGAACGAGTCTGTAGGACAAGCTTTCCAGGGTGGTGCCCATGCACCTCCTTCCTCAACTGAAGGGACAAATGTGGCGCGGCTGATCGCGAACGAACTTGATGCAGCCAAATTTGATCCCCTGCTTGTACGTTCCGTCGCCCGCAATGCCAAGGCAAGCCTGGACATGCTGCTTGGACGTGCTGATGGCCTCGTCGTGCGAGATCGGACCGCAACGCTTCTTAGTGGACAGTCCGTTACACCGCAACAAGGGCAGAATCTTTCACTGGCGACATTTCTATACCATTGTGGGACGAGGATACAAGCTCTCGAGGTAGAACATTCAAGTCATGTGTATGCGATCTTGCATCAGTCCGTGTCGGTAAGTGCTCGTCCTCGTATGGACACTAGCCTTGCCAGTAACCAGCCTACAGAACATGGTGGAAACATATAGGCATATCGTAGACCCGCTCTTGGCTGTTATCAAGTCCGACTCTGGCGCGATCATCGCTAAACTACATCGCGATCCAATACGATCGGCCGACCCTCTTGCGGATATGGGTGGTTCAAGTGCATATATCAAGGAAATCACGGAGAAGCTAGCGTTTGTGAAGACAGAGATACTCGCACGCCTCTCGATTGAGGGGGTGACACGAGAATGGTCCGTATTCTTTGAGCACGTAAACGTTCGAGGAAGAAAACATTTATCTGCAGGTCGCTGGACATTGTGAGACATATTCTCAGGGCTTTCGTGATACACGCCTCGATCGTTAAACCGCTCGACGAGACGACGAAACTGCAGCTCACACGCGACATGACCGAGCTCGAGTTCTCCTTGGGCGCCTTTATGTCCGAGAGCAAGGGCAAACGCGGCAGCGGTGGCAGTGGCGGGCTGGACAGCGCCGGCTCGGAGTACCGTGCCCTCCGTGCTCTACGCCCATTGCTTTTCTTAGAGACTCCGCGTCTCGCGGAACCAAGTGCGACTGCGGGGCTGCCACCGCTCGTGGTACTGCATCATATCGTCGTGCGCTCCTCCATCCCGCTGCCGCATACGTTGCATGGGTGGCAGGCTGCGGAATATGTGCGCTGGGTCGAAGAACATTCTGAGGAGGAAGCGCTCACTCTTATCGATGGTGGGCTGACGCATTGGGAAAAGACGTGTGAAGCAGAGGAGATTCGCGATTCGGCGGCGGGGTACGTGGTGCTTGCGCGGAGCGTGCTGGCAAACGCTAGAGGGTAGCAGCAGAATTGATTGATTATCAGTTGGGGATAACTCAGTTAGGCTGCGGGGAAATGCGTGATTAGTCCCTTATTGGAAGAGTCTCGTCGTACAGTCTAACTCAATTACAAGACCTCCATGTGCAGATTTACTGAAACATACCCATCCTCTCCGGACCGCAGCGGGCCGAGGTCGACCTCATA
>WNFQ01005127.1_pt1 | contig 11855 bp, 7 predicted proteins | sample 5400171 | NCBI WGS metagenome assembly WNFQ01 (sample SAMN13153356, study PRJNA577476) | soil metagenome | isolation source: 20 cm soil under Madrone tree | place: USA:California | collected 2016-06-14
ATTGTCGCGCCAACACAACAATCAAATCCCGCCGAAGAGGCCAATTGTTGGAAAGATCGATGCTAATTGTTGGAAAAGATACCAATGCAACGCAACGCAGCAATGGTATAGGATTTTTTTATCTGGCAAAAGTCCGCTGAGTGCGTGCGTCCACACAGGGCGGTGTCGAAAAAGCAGGGGGAAATTCATGAGGTTGTCCATTTGCTGCTGTGGCATCGCTCTTGTGTCGGTTGCACTCGGCGCGCGCGCCGATACGGTCGCCGATTGGGCGGACAGGACCACGGAGATCGCGACGGATGGTCCTAATACGATTCGGACCATGGCATTGGTCCAAAATGCAGTGTACGAGGCGGTGAACGCGATCACGGGGCGCTTTCCGCATGACCGCCTCGACCTCGGACCGGCGGAGGGTGCCTCGATCGATGCGGCCATCGCCGCCGCGAGCCGCGCTGTGCTTCTTCATGAGGCGCCCGCGCTGCAGGCGCGCATCGAGGCTGTTTACGGGCAGGTACTCGGGACGATCGCGGATGACCAGGCGCGAATGCGCGGCGTCGATATTGGCGGGCGCGCGGCGGCGGACGAGCTCGCAAAACACACCGACGACATCGGGAAGATCGAACCCTACCGCCCGCTGACGGCGCCGGGCGTGTATGTCCCGACGGTATTTCCGCTCGGATACGCGGTCGCACAACACCGGCCTTGGATCCTCACGAGCGCCGCACAGTTTCGTCCAGGACCTCCGACCCCACTCAAGAGCGCGCTATGGGCACGAGACTACAACGAGATAAAAGCCATCGGTTCTGCGACGAGCACGGTACGCACGGCGGAGCAAACCGAGATTGCGCGCTTTTGGGCCACTGCACTGCCCGACGTCCATATGGGCGTGGTGCACTCCGTCGCCGCCGCCTCCGGGCGGGAAGTGACGCGCAACGCGCGGCTCTATGCCGCCGTGACCACCGCAATGAACGACGGCGAGATTGCCGTGTTCGAGGCCAAATACCACTACCAGTTCTGGAGACCGGTCACCGCCATCCGCAACGGAGACCGGGATGACAACGCGGCGACCGAGCGCGATCCCGAGTGGGTGCCGATGATCACCACGCCCGTCCAGCCAGAGTATCCGTGTGCGCACTGCCTGATTGCCGCGATCGTCGCCACTGTCATTCGCATCGAGGCCGGTCATGATGCGTTGCCGACCTTGAGCACGACCAGTAATACCGCCCCCGGCGTGACTCGCCGGTGGACACGCCCCGAGGATCTGGAGCGCGAAGTATCCGAGGCTCGCATCTATGACGGCGTGCACTACCGGTACTCGACGGAGGTGGGTGCCCGGATGGGGGAGCAGATCGGCACGCTCGTGGCGGCTGCTTACCGGCTCCCGTAGGAAATGTCGCCGACCTTGATCTGCGTCTCTTTCAAGTCCTTGTGCGCCGCGGAATTGTTGCAAAGTAGCAACACGTATAGGCGACGGAATGTCTGTCCCTTTATTGTGTTGTTGTGGCTGCAGAAAATCGTATACTCACGGGTACTGACAGAACTTGTCGCTGGCTTGACACATATCTGCACAGGATGTGCATTGTGAATTTTGCGAATTTCCCACTATCTATGTTTAGGGGAGCAAAACACCAATGCCAATCGAACACAATCTCATTCTCAGGCGATTCGTGCGCATGGCGCTCTTCGGCGGCGGAGCCTTAGCGGCGGGAGCCATGACTCATTCATCGATGGCGCAGGCGCAGGTCGCTGCGGCGAACACCGCCGCGCCGTCTCCTCTCTTGGAAGAAGTCGTCGTGACTGGATCACGCATTGCGACGCCGAATCTAGATGCCATCAGTCCCGTGACCGCGATCACCTCTGAGGAAATAAAATCCACGGGCGTGACCAAGATCGAGGATCTGCTCAACAGTTTGCCGCAGGTCGTTGCCGACCAAGGATCGGGCTTGTCGATGGGTTCGACCGGTGTCGCGACCATCAACCTCCGCGGACTCGGTGTACAACGCACTCTGGTGCTGGTCAACGGCCGGCGTCTGATGGGTGGTGATCCCGGCGCTGGTGCGCCTGCTTCCACGAATCTGGGCTACGGCTCCGCCGCGGATATCAATCAGGTTCCAGTTGCTCTGGTCGAGCGCGTGGATGTGCTCACGGGTGGCGCATCATCGACGTACGGCGCGGACGCCGTGGCGGGCGTCGTGAACTTCATCATGAACGACCATTTCGAGGGTGTGCGCCTGGATGTCAACGCCGGCATCTACAACCACTCCAACCATGAGGGTTGGTTCAACCCGCTGCTGGCAAAGCGCAATTTCCCAACTGTCAGCGGTACCAACTGGGACGGTGAAAACAAAGACTTGACCCTCGTCATGGGGCACAATTTCGCGGACGGCGCGGGTAATTTCGAAGGCTATCTCGGGTATCGCCGAAATTCGCCCATCACGGCCCGGCCGTCATTTTCGGCTCAGGCGGTGCTTTTCAAGTCTCAGACGGGAGTGCAGCGGCAGGCGCTCCGGCCGGCACGTTGGTCGGCCACCGCTACCAGCGATACAACTACGCGGCCACACACTATCTGCAGCGCATCGACGAGCGCTACACGGCGGGATTCTTCGGACATCTGAAGTTCAATGACCACGTCGAGGCCTACACCGAGTTCATGTTCATGGACGACGAAACGCGCGGCAACTACGCTGCGGCGGGCGCGTTTATCGGCAGCGGCTTCGCCAACGATCCGGTGACGGGCTTTCGAGACGGGAACTACAATGTCAATTGCGGTGTCGGCGCTTACGGCAACGCCGGGATGAACCCTTACCTCACGACCGACGAGTACAGCAAGATCTGCAGCCCAACCTCGACCGTGGCCCAGCATTACAACGCTGCGACGGGGCTAGCTCAGCTCAACATGGGGCGTCGCAATATCGAGGGCGGCCCGCGCGAGGACCAATACGCACATACGACGTATCGCGGCGTATTCGGGGTGCGCGGCGAGCTGGTCCCGGACTGGAACTACGATGCGTCCATGTCCTACGGCGGAACTCGCTTCACCGACACCCACCAGAACGATACGTCCTCGGCGCTGATGCAAAATGCCTTGCTCGCGGTGCTGGATCCGGTCTCAGGGCAAATCATTTGCCAAGGCCGCCCGACGGGTTGCGTGCCCTGGAACATCTTCAATCCGTCGCTGGGTGTTGATCCGAAGTCGACGGCGTACTTCTCCGTGCCTTCGGAGGTTGCGGGCGAATCGCAGGAGGACATCTTGACGGCGTTCGTGAGCGGGGACCTGACGCATGCGGGCGTCAAGCTGCCCACCGCGGATGAGGGTCTGAAGGTCGTGTTCGGTAGCGAATACCGTCGCGAGACGACCGCATTCCGACCGGACCAGGAATTCGTCTCGGGCGACCTGTCGGGTATCGGTTCTCCGACCACGGGGTTCGTGGCGGGCTACCACGTCTGGGAAGGTTTTACCGAGGCGCGTATGCCTCTCGTGAGTAATCTACCGTTCGTGAAGACGCTTGATCTCGAAGCCGGCTACCGCTACTCGAGCTACTCGGGCGGCTTCAATACGAGCACCTACAAGTTCGGTATCGAGTGGGCGCCAGTCGGGGATGTTCGGCTGCGGGCGAGCTACAACAAGGCCGTGCGGGTGCCCAACCTCGGCGAGACCTACAAGAGCGCGTATGTCGCGCTCGATTCCGGTGGGGATCTTTGCGCGCCTGGAACCAAGTACACAGCTGCGCAGTGCGCGCTCACGGGCTTGAACCCCGCTCAGTATGGATCGCCTTTGTTGACGTCAGCTGCCGGGCAGTACAACGGCCAGCAGGGCGGGAACTTGGCCCTGAGGCCGGAAGAAGGCAAGACCACGGCCGTCGGCCTGGTATTCACGCCGTCCTTCGTGCCAGGGCTCAGTGCGACGCTTGATTACACAGACATCAAGATGACGGGCGTCATCACGTCATATGGCCCCAATATAATCCAGGCGAACTGTATCGCCAGCGGCGATGCGGCCAGCAGCTGGTGCCAGGCGATCCACCGAGACCCGAATGGAACGCTGTGGGCGAGCCCTCAGGGCTACACGGTCGATCCGCTCGTGAACCTCTCTGGACTCGAGAACAAGTCGGTCGACGTGTCCTTGGCTTACCGGTTCGATATGGGAAGCATGGGCAAGCTGCGCTCACGGATGGATGGCACGTATCTGTTGAAGCTGCTCACCACACCGGGTGCGAATGCGGCCTTCGACTGCGCCGGCCGGTTCGGATCCACCTGCGCGCCCGTGACCCCGAAATGGCGGCACCGGCTTGCCCTGGATTGGGATACGCCTCTGACCGGCGTCGGTGTCGGCGCGACGTGGCGTTTCTTCGGCAAGGGCAAAAATACACTCACCGATCCGGGGAATCCGGATTACGTGGGGGCAGCGACTATTGCCCTCGCCGGTCCGCCGGTAGACTCCAACATTCCGACGATCAGCTACCTCGACTTGCGTGCATCGTATGCGTGGAACAAGGTCACCGTGCGCGCCGGCGTCAATAACGTCCTCGACAAGGATCCGCCGCTCATCGACACCGTCAACTCGGGCGGCAACTCGAACTACGCCGAGAGCAACACGTATCCGTCGCTGTACGACACAGCCGGCCGGTTCCTCTACCTCAGCGTGACGGTCGACTTCTAAGAGCTCCGGTCAAGGAGCTTTTGCGACGACTAGGACGGCGGGCGCGAACCCGCCGTCTTTTTGCGCCCGGCAGGGCGCACTCACTGCTCACCCCCTACCCGACGGGATGTTTGCTGCCGCGAGCGTCCCTTGGGTACGCGTTTCGAAACGAAAATATGCAAGACCTCAGGGCGAATTCTCCAGGACGAGCTGCAGGGCAAGGAGATGACGACACGCGCCCAGCGATCCGGTATGGATCCGATGTAGTGATTATGTGAGAGAATAGCCCCAGCGCTCGATCCAGGGCTCTAGGATGGTCAGCACGTCTTCCCTGAAGTGCCGCTCGTAGTGCTTCCATCGGCCCACGGATCGGTTACTGACCGGCTCGATGACCTGAGCGTAGCTCGGCGTGCCGATGAATCCTTTGGCGCGGGCATGCTCCCCGGGGGCCAGCATGGCCTCGTGCCAGGGCAACTCCAGAAACACGCTGAGCTTTTCGACCTCCATCGCGAAGTTCGCGGCGAGCCGTTCGTATCGCAACTCGCAGCTAAACGGGCGCGACAGGGGCCATTGCGAATACCAGAAACCGAAGGCGCGGGAGTAAGTCTTGGCCAGAGTAGTCAGATCACGGCACAGGAGCGCTAGATCCGAGCGGAAATGCTGCAGAAAGCAGCTCAGCACGGTGTCGCAAGGATGACGGATGGTGAGAATGATGCGTGCATTGGGAAACAACCGTCGAATCAATGGCAGCAAGATCATGTTCAGCGGGTTCTTGTCCACCAGTCGCCGTCCTGGAAGCAGACGCGCCCTTTCTCGCGCGCCGTCCCAGTAGTGAGCGCGGATGTCATCGAGGGCTTCCTGCGTCAGCTTATTGAGCTCGGCGGGATAATGGATACCGCGATTCGTGACTTCAACGACGGCTCTCAGCAAAAATGGCTGCTCGTCCATGGACTGGAGCAGGGGATGTGCATCCAGCACCTGCTCGAGCAGTGTCGTCCCCGAGCGCGGAAAGCCCACGATGAAGATCGGACTGTCTTCCATTGCGGGCCCGACGCCTTCCAAGGCCGCGATATCCGCCAGGTCGCATCCGTTCGCAGTGAGCGACCACAGCTGTGAGTCCTCTTCGGACGACTTGCCCCTCACGACTTCGAGAAATGTCTGCTGCGAGCGGTGGGCTTCTTCGGCCGCGGCGTACGCTTCGTCGTAGCGCCCAAGCGCGTCACAAGCCTTGGCAAGCGGGTAGAGGAGATTGTACCGGTGCACGAATTCCTGCTGGTTCTTCAGCGCCAAGCTCAGGTGCCGGTAGGCTTCCTCGTGCTGCCCAGCCCTGTCGGCCAACACGGCGGACATCAGCAGCCTCTCGGGATCTGCGTCGAGACTCCGATCATTGAGCTCGAGGCGCTCCATGACCGCACCCGCCTCGTCGAGGCGATGCAGCCGTTCAAGGATGAACGCAAAGCCTACCGCCGCGCGCCCCTTCTGCGGAGGATTCGCCAGCAGCCGCTGCACTGCCGCCTGTGCCTGGTGCTGTGCTCCCGCCACAACGAGAAGAAGGGCAATCGGTACGGTGAGTTCGACGGTCAGTCCTTCGAGAGTTTCCCAGTCTTCCACGGCGGCCAGGGCTTCCTCGCGCCGCCCGAGATCGTAACAACACTGTGCGAAGGTCAAACGAATCCTTGCGTCGCGCGGCGCAATTGCCACGGCGTCACGCAGCGCGAGGTGGCCCGCCTGGTAGTCAAAACGGTCCATTTGCAACGCGCCCAAGTTGTACAGCAGGCCTGCCGATGGCGGAGCGAGCTGCAACGCGCGCTCGAATGCCGCAAGGGCTTGCGCGTAGCGCCGGGTCGGGCGCAGGACGGTGCCAAGATTTTGCCAATGTCTGGCGACCGTCGGCTGCATCAGCGTGAGCGAATTGAAGACTCGTATCGCGTCGTCATGTCGCCCTTGAGAAAGGAGGATCTCCCCGAGCACCTCCAGCGCGCCTAGGTGATGGTGGCGTGGACCGAGTACCTGCAGGCATTTCGCCTCTGCGGCTGCAAGCTGGCCGCTTGCCAGGTCCTGCCGTGCAAGATCCAGCAGCACTTCGGGATCGGAGGAGAGCACAAACCAAGTATGACCCGAGTGGCAGCGACGGGCAAAAGTATTGGATACTGAGGCATGAGCGCCATCGACCCAACCAAACGCCGCGAGCTGGAGTCGGCCGTACGCGACCATCGCGCAGGGCGCCTTCGCGAGGCGGTGGCGGCATATGAGAATTTGCTGCGCCGGACCCCCGAAGATCCAGATCTGACGCAACTTCTCGGCGTCGCGCTCGGACAGCTCGGAAATCATCTGGACGGCGCCCGACTCCTGGCGCGTTCGCTGGAACTCAAGCCCGACCGTCCAACCGTTCTCCTGAACCTCGCCCAAGCACTGCGCGCGCTCGGACGGGAAGAGGAGGCGCTGCGCTGCTGTGATCGTGCGCTTGCGCTGGATCAATCCCTTCCCGGTGGATACCGTACGCGAGGGTCCGCGCTTGCGGCGCTCGGACGGCGGCAGGAGGCGCTGGCGAACTACAGCCAGGCGGTACGCCTCGCTCCCCGAGACGCCGCGGCACACGCGGACCTTGGCGTGGCGTTGGACGCGGTCGGGCGTGCCGGGGATGCACTGGTGTGCTTTGAGCAAGCGATTGCCCTCGAGCCCAGCCTCGCAGCCGCACTTCACAATCACGCCATGCTTGCCGCCCGCCTTGGCGACCATGAGCGCGCGCTCCAGAGCTTCAATCGCGCCCTCGCGTTGCAGCCGCATCACGCGGCGCTGCACAACAACCGGGGCAACACCCTCAAGGAACTCGGACGCCTAGCTGAGGCCCTGCAGAGTTACACACTTGCACTCGCCATCGAGCCGGGCTACGCGGAGACGCTGCACAATCGCGCTGTGGCGTACTCGCTGCTCGGCCGGCATATCGAGGCCTTGCGCGACTACGACGAACTGCTCGCCATTCGTGGTGAGCATGCACCGGACATGATCGGCCGGGGCGCTGCGCTGGTGGCCCTGCATCGCAACGCCGAGGCGCTCATACCGCTGCAGGGAGCGATTGAACAATTGCCGCGCGACGCCGAGGCGCATATTCAATATGGGGTCGCATTGCTGCGACTGAAACGTTACGAGGAGGCCCTGGCAAGTTTCGACCGTGCTTTGGCAATCCAGTCAGATCTTCCAGATGTGCTGAACAATCGCGGCGCCGCTCTAGTAGAACTCGATCGGCTGGAGGAAGCGCTCATCACCTTTCAAAGAGCGGTGGCGCTGAACGGGGTACCAGCCGACACTTACAACAACCTTGGTCTCGTACAGAGGGCCCTCGGCCGCTACTACGAAGCCATGGGGAGTTTTCGACGAGCACTGTCGCGCAAGCCCGCCGACCCGGCTGCGAGCTTTGCGCTAGCTTTTGTCCATCTCACGGTGGGGGGGTTCAAGGTGGGGTGGCCACTCTATGAGGCGCGATTTCAGGAACCGACGCTGGCCGTTCCAACGCGCGACTTCGACGTGCCACGCTGGTACGGCCGGGAATCGCTGCTCGGCAAAACGATTCTCGTGCACGCAGAACAGGGCCTGGGCGATGCAATCCATTTCTGCCGCTACTTGCCGCTGCTTGCGTCGCAGGGAATCAACATCGTCTTCGAGGTCACGGCATCGCTCAAGGCTCTGATGCGGTCGCTGCCGGACACGGTTCAGGTCATCGCTCGCGGCGAGCGGATTCCATTGGTGGACTATCACTGTCCGTTACTCAGCCTGCCGCTGGCATTGGGCACCGATCTGGCCACGATTCCGGCCGGCGTGCCTTACCTGAGGGCGGATCCAGAACGCGCGGCGAGATGGGCCGCTCGGCTGCAGGCAATTCCCGGATTGCGCGTTGGGATCTGCTGGCAGGGCAATCCCGTCGTCGAGCAGCTGATGTGGGCGCGGGGGCGTTCGATACCGCTCGCGGAGCTCGCGCCGCTGGCGCAGGTCCCCGGCGTCAGCCTCGTTTCACTTCAGAAAGGACCGGGATCGGAGCAGCTAGGTGATGTCGCCTTCCGTGACCGTGTGCTCGACTTGGGCTCGGAGCTTGATCACGGGCCGGATGCGTTTCTCGATACCGCGGCGGTCATGGCGAGCCTCGATCTCGTCATCAGCACCGATACCTCCGTGGCGCACCTCGCCGGAGCACTCGCGCGACCAACGTGGATCGCTCTTCCCGCTGTCGCTGAATGGCGATGGCTCCGCGATCGCAGCGATAACCCGTGGTACCCAACGATGCGCCTGTTCAGACAATCGCGAAGGCGGAATTGGCGGTCCGTCGTGGCTGAACTCGTCGCGGCCCTTACACCGCTGGCAGCGTAGGGGTTAGCTGATTCGCTTGACGCGGGTCTTGCGTTCGTGGTCAGCCGTGAGCCAGAGCGAGCTCATTGCTCCGTGCTCCAAGCGAACGGTATCCCCCACGGCAAAGCGAATGCCCGGGCGGGATTCGACTTGAACCCATGCCTGGCCATTGTCGAGCGTGAATATCAACAGACCCTGGGCTCCCTCGCGCAAGGCGACGATCTTCCCCGTGAGCGCCTCGTGCAGTTCTGGGCGGAAGGCGCCCGGTCTGTGTTTCTGCGCAACATCGGCAGTCATGCCAAACTGATCGGCCTCGATCTTCGGCAGCGAGCTTGCGAGAGCATCGAAGCACGCGAGCCGTTGTGTCTGCTCGCTCTCGCGGGCGCAACGACGTAAGCCATCGCTGAGCGCCTCGGTTCCGCCGAACGCCGGCAGGCATATCGGCGCGACTAGGATCAACACCCTGCGGTACCGAAACCAACTCATCGAGATCCCAACTGCGGCGCGTCCGCGCCGTAGTAGCGGCCCACACCTATGGTCAACGCACGCACGAGATCGCGCTCCGCCGCCGTCAGAAACGGGTTCCAAATGTCGCAGATCAAGACGATTCTCGTCTCGTCGCTGTCGTTCCACGCCTCATGTTCGATCGTGTCGTCGAATACCCAGGCCTCGCCTCTCTGCCAGACACGCACCTGCGAGCCAACCCGAAAACCACAGCGCTCCGGAATGACCAGGGGGAGGTGAACGATGGAGCGTGTGTTGGTAGTCCCGGTATGAGCCGGAAGCCGGGTACGGGGCTGTAGCACTGAAAAGTAGGCGCCAGGTGCATAACCAGGGAGGTCACACAGGGGCAAGCGTGCCAGCACCGCGGCGGTCTTTGGGCACTTGGCGATATGGTCCTCGACTGGTGTTCCGTCGTGCCAGAGAGTGTAGGTGCTCCAGTCCATTGAGCGGTTGAGCGGTGCCCATTGGTTGATCGGCGTACCCGGAGGGAAGTCGACATAGGGGGCAAAGCCCGCGCGGTCGGTGGCCAACACCGACGAGGCTTCGGCGGCGATATCGTCAGTTGCTTCTTCGAGAGCATCCAGCCAGGGGAAGTCCTCGCGACGGAAGAATTCGATGGCCGGCAGATACGGGAAGAGCATGCTTTTCGGTTCACTCGTATACACACGGCGCTTGCCGAGGATAACGTCGCGGCAGGCGTTGTAACGATGTTGGTCCGCCGCGGCATGCTGATGCACCATCGGCGCAACTTCCTGATCCAGGAATGTCTCCAGGTCGCGATGGTTTGCGAGCACGGCATCCCGAGCGTGCGCCAGTGCGGAACTCAGTTGTTGCGGGATGGGGGCACGCATCGCTGCAGCGAGCGCGCCCTCGTAGACCATTGCCGCCGCCTTGGGCTTGCCCAGCCGTTCCATGAGGTCGCCTTTCTGCAGCAAGGCAAGTAAGTAATACGGCTCGAGGGCGAGCGCCTTTTCGAGCGCTTCGCGCTCCGCCTTGACGTCCTGCAGAGCGCGACACGCCGCAGCGAGGTTGGCCCAGAGCACTTTGGACTTCCCGTCGCTCACCAGCGCCCGTTCGTACAGTTCGCGGGCACGCGCGGCATTGCCTGTTCGAAACATGTGGCCGCCCGCCGCGTTGAGGACGATGGGTTGGTGGGGGGCGCGGGCCAGGGCCATTTCGACGAGCTTCAGTGCCTCCGCGGGCGCCTGGCTGTTAGAGACCTGGTTAATGGCGTCCGCCAAGGCACGTGCCTCGGGCTCTGTGATCGATGTTGCGTTCACGGTGTTTGGGCTTCTCGGAACTGCGGATCGCGGGGATCGCGGTAAGTATTGGGTGTATAATACCCGATGCAATATGGCGCCTTCATCCCACCACCGATGGAGCAATGTGTGCTTGCTGGGGGTGCTGCTCGGGGGATGCCTCCCTGCCGAAGCCTCGCCGACCACAGCACCGCTGGATACCGTGCGGCCCGAAGGGGTGGAGCCGGGACCGATCGCGCCTCTCGGGAGCGAGGCGCTGCTGTTCGCGTCGCCGACGACGCGTGACCACATCGGGCGGGTCGTCGTTCCGGTGATGATCAACGGCCGTGGGCCCTTCCGATTCATCGTCGATACCGGCGCCAACCATTCGACGATTTCGCCCGGACTTGTGCGCGAGCTCGGTCTCAAACCCGCCGAGGTGCCTTCGATCATCCTTGACGGCATCACCGGCACGGCCCAGGTGTCCTTCGTGACGATCGACCGGCTGCAGGCCGGCGAACTGACGATCGAGAGCACCGTGCTGCCCGTGGTCTGGGGGTCGGTGATGGCCGGGGCAGACGGAATTCTGGGCGCGGCGGCCATCACCGAGAAGAGTCTGCTCATCGATTTCCAACGCAATCGCGTCACCATTTCCCGAAGCGTCGAGACCGCGATGCGCGCCAATTCGATGAAGGTCCACGCCGTGCGTCTGGCCGGGGGTCTGATGACCCTGGATACTCGGATCGGTGGGGTCCCGGTGCGTGCGGTCATCGATACCGGGGCCGAGCGCACGCTGGGGAATCTGGCGCTGCGCGATGCACTGCACGCGCGGCGGACCCACGGGGTCTTGGCCGTGATGACGACGGTTTACGGGGCGACCCAGGACACCGAATCCGGCGAGATCCAAATCGTGCCGCCGATCGTCATCGACTCGTTGCGGATCACCGATGTCGCCATGGTGTTCGGCGAGTTTCATATATTCGACGTCTGGGGAATGCAAGACCAACCCGCCATGATAATCGGCATGGATGTGCTAGGTACGGTCGCCTCGCTGTCCATCGATTTCAAGAACCGGGATGTCTATGTCGGCACCGTCCGGGCAAGGAGTGACGCGTTCTCGGTGATACACGGGATGA
>WNFQ01003244.1_pt1 | contig 11852 bp, 7 predicted proteins | sample 5400171 | NCBI WGS metagenome assembly WNFQ01 (sample SAMN13153356, study PRJNA577476) | soil metagenome | isolation source: 20 cm soil under Madrone tree | place: USA:California | collected 2016-06-14
GGATTGAGCACGCGCACCAGGCGCTGTGCGAGCACGCCGATCAAGCTCGACGACAGCAGGAACGGCTCGATTCCCATGTCGCGCAATCGCGTGACCGCGCCCACGGCGGTGTTGGTGTGCAGAGTGGAGAGCACCAAGTGTCCGGTCAAGCTCGCCTGCACGGCGATTTGCGCGGTTTCGAGGTCGCGGATTTCACCGACCATCACCACATCGGGATCTTGTCTCAAGATGGCCCGCAGGCCCCGCGCGAAGGTCATTTCGACCTTGGTGTTCACCTGGGTTTGGCCGATGCCGTCGATGTAGTACTCGATGGGGTCCTCGACGGTCATGACATTGCGCGTATTGTCGTTGATGCGCTCGAGCGCCGCGTACAGCGTCGTGGTCTTGCCCGAACCGGTGGGTCCGGTCACCAAGATGATGCCGTGCGGCTTGTGGATGATCTCGTCCATCGTCGCCTGGGTGCGCGGATCCATGCCTAACGAGGTGAGCTCGATGCGCCCGGCTTGCTTGTCCAGCAAGCGCAGCACCACGCGCTCGCCGTGCCCGGAGGGCAGGGTGGAGACCCGCACGTCGACCGCGCGCCCCGCGATGCGCAGCGAGATTCTGCCGTCCTGGGGCAGGCGGCGTTCGGCAATGTCGAGCTTGGACATGACCTTGATGCGCGAAACCACCAGCGGCGCCACGGCGCGCTTGGTCTGCAGCACCTCGCGCAGCACCCCGTCCACGCGGAAACGGATCACCAGGCGGTTTTCGTAGGGCTCGATGTGGATATCCGATGCGTTTTCCTTGACCGCCTGTGTGAGCAATGCGTTGATCAGACGGATGATCGGCGCCTCGTCATCGCTTTCCAGGAGGTCCGAGGACTCGGGAATGTCCTCGGCCAGATGCGCAAGGTCGGTATTGTCGTCCAGACCCTCGAGCATCTGCATCGCGGCTCCGGAGCCCGCTTCGTAGGCGATGCGCAGCATGGAATCGAAGGACTCGACGGATACGCGCGCGAGCTTCAAGGGAACTCCGATGAAGCGCCGCACCTCCGCCAGGGTCTGCGGCGTCACGCCGGGACGGCACACCGTGTCCGCCACGCCATTGGCGATGGCTCGAATCAGAACCCCGTGCCGCTTGGCGAAAGGAAACGACAGTTTCCTCTGCTCGCCCGGGTCGTCGAGTTCGGCGTTCATGGCTTGGGCGGCGTGGGCGCCGGCTGGGGCGCGGCGTCATCCGGCGGCGGTAGGATCGAGGCCGGCGGCAGCGGCGCCGATTGGAGCGGCGCCGATTGCGGCGCCGGTGCGTTGGGCGTAGCCCCTTGAGCGTTGGTGCCGGCCGGCGGCGGCGCAGGCAGTCCCGCCCCCGGCGGCATGGGCGGTACGACGGGCTGCTTTTGACCCGGCAACAGCGTTATGTGTCCCTTGTTCAAGGATTTCTGTTGCTGGCGCAAGTCATTGTATTGCAACTCGCTGGTGGTCTCGGTTGCGTCCGCATCGCGCAGTATCTTCGGACGGATGAACACCAGCAGGTTTTTCTTCTGGCGTGAACCGCTGCGCGACTTGAACAGGTGGCCGATCAGAGGAATGGCCCCCAATCCGGGTACGCGGTCCTCGCTCTCCGAGACGGTATCGGACATGAGGCCGCCGAGCACGATGACTCCCCCGTCCTCGATCAGTACGGTGGTCTTGATGGACCGCTTGTTGGTCGAGATGTCCGCCGAATTCGCGAGCTTTGCGCCCGGCGAGGAGTCTTCCTGCTCGATCTTGAGCTGCACCGAATTGCCTTCGTTGATGTGCGGCGTGACCTTCAGAATCGTGCCCACTTCCTCGCGCTGAATCGTCGTGAACGGGCTGGTGTTGCCCGCGACGCTCTGGGTCGAACTACTGTAGGAACCGGTGATCAACGGAATCTCCTGCGTGACCTTGACCTCGGCTTCCTCGTTGTTCATGGTGATCAGCGAGGGCGTGGAGATGATGTTGCTGCTGCCGTCGCTGCGTATCGCCTGAATCAGGGCGGCGAAACCCTTTTTGGTGTTTGCGTTGTATCTCCCCAGAGCAAAGGTGGCTCCGGTGCCGATCGTTGAGCTGCTGAGGCCGCCCGTCCCGATACCGTTGGTGCCGATGCTGGTGGTGCTGGGGATGGTCGCGGTCGTGCCCGTGGCGCTCAGCACGGCTGAGGCCAGGTCGACGACGCTCGTGCCGCCGCTGGTGGGCAGATTCGTCACGCCGTAGCCATAGCTGTTGCCGCCATCGAGGAGCCATTGCACGCCGAGACTGGAACTCTTGTTGACGTCGATCTCGACGATGATGGCTTCGACCTGGACTTGCGCGCGGCGGATATCGAGCTTGTCGATCACTGCCATCAGCGACTTCATGATTTTGGGCGGCGCCGTGATGATCAGCGCATTGGTCGAGACGTCCGCCCAGATGGTTACGCTGGCATCGACATTGGACGCGCCGCCGCCGGTGCCCGCCGTGGGGGGGCCGCCTTGCGCCTTGGCCGAGGCGGTGGCCTGGCCTTTGAGCTTATCCGCGATCTTATCGGCATCCGCATAGCGCAGGTATCTGACCTGAGTGTCCCCGCCGGTCGCCAGGGGTGTGTCCATATTGATGATCAGGGCCTTGAGCTTCAGGCGCTGCGACTTTTCGCCGGTCAGCAAGACGCTGTTGGTGCGCTCGTCGGCGACGATTTTGGCGGCGGCACCGGCTCCCTCGGCCCCTGCAGCGCCCTGACTGAGCGAATTGACGATGCGCACCACATCGGCGGCGCTGGCGTTGTGCAGCGCGATAACCTCGATGGGTTCATCGCCGCTTTCATCCATGCGCTGGACGATACGCACGATGCGGCTCACATTGCTGGCGCGGTCGGAGATGATCAGCATGTTGCCGGCGGCATAGGCGGCCAGCTGCCCGTACTGGGGGATGAGCGGCCGCAGAATCGGCACCAGCTGCGCCGCGCTGACGTTTTTCATGGTGATGATCTGCGTCACGATCTCGTCCGACGTCTTGCTGACGTCGTTCGGCAGATCGTTGGCGGGCAATTGCCGGGCATCGGTGTTCGGAACGATCTTGATGACCTTGCCGGCCGGCACCGCCACATATCCATACACCTGCAGCACGGACAAGAACGCCTCATAGAACGCCGCAGGAGACATGGGCGTCGCCGACAGCATGGTCACCTTGGCGTTGACGCGTGGATCGATGATGAAATTCTTGCCGGTGACTTCGCTCACGGCCTGGATGATCTGGCTGAGATCGGCATCCTTGTAGTTGGGGGTGATGGTCGGCCCCTCCTGGGGCTTCACCTGTGCCGTCGCCAATGACGCCAACGACACTGCGAGCACGAGGGCGGCGGCGGCGCGCGCCCTGAGCTGCGGTTTGGTTGAATTCGACATCATGGGTACTCGTGTGTTGACAGCATTCGACCTTCGCTCTGGCTATTCGTTTGGATTCGTATTGCTGCCATTCGGGTTAGGGTTGCCCCCGGGTTGAGGCGGGCCGCCGGGAGTTCCCCCTGCGGCAGAGCTCGCCTCGCCTTCAAGGTCCCGGGTCGCCTGCGCGGCGACCTGGGCGATGTTCAGCGTGATTTCCTGCTTTTGACCGCCTCGTTCAATGGTCACCGTCGCGTGGTCCGATGTCTGAATGGTGTTGAATACGTCCTGGCTGCGCTGTGGATCATCGAGCGGGGTGCCGTTGATTGCTGTGACCAAATCGCCAGGTTTCAGGCCCAGTTTATTGAATATCTGCCGATTTCTGCCCGGATAGGCGCGAAAGCCGCGAAGCTTGCCGGCGGCGTTGTCGTACGAGGGCACGGTACGCATGACCTGATCGAGAATGCTGGGATCCTGCTGCACCAGGCGGCGGACGCTGTCGACCGCCGCCGCTGTGCGCGGATCGACCCCCGTGCGGCGCACCACCGGGGGCGCACGCATACCGGGACCCAGCAATCTGGGCAGCAACAAGGTTTCGAGCACACCGCCGCGATCGAGAATGACGTGATCGAGGTACACAGAATGCAGAGAGGCGCCGCCGACGTTGTCGCCGACCGAATAGACCTTCGATGGGCCGCCGTCGCCGATGATGGCCACGCCGCGTTTCGGGTCCCGGGTTGCAATCGTCCCGGCAAGCACCAGATTGGCCGTCGACTGCGGCGCGTTGGCCGGGTCTTGAGCGCTGAGATCGGCGGCGGCGATGCCGAACAGATGGGCCGAGACGACGCTTTGAACGTCGAGTCCGGGGCGCTCCGCGCGCGGCGCGACGCTGGCCACGGCCGGGTGAGGGGATTTCACCGGGCCGCCGCCGACCAGTGAAATGGTGCTCCGCGCCAGTTCCACGGCGATCAGTGCCGTCAGGCCCAACGATACCGACCGAGGGCCGTTGGCCTGTAAACGGGACAGCCATTTGTGTGTGTGCGAATCGAGCATGGTGTCCAGTGAATGCTTACCGTGACCAGCAATCATACGGGCTACTCGCTTGGCCGCTCAAGCATTTGTTTTTTAAAGTAAAGTGACACTGATCGGCGACAGGGCAATTCCGGAGGGTTTAGTCTAATGTCTTGTAAACGGCGAAAACGCACCCTATAAACTGATTACTCATGAGTGACATCGAACGTGGACGTGATGGAACGGGCTTGGTCGTCGAGGAAACGGCGCCGAAGCTCAAGCGCCCGCCACTCTATCAAGTTGTACTGATCAATGACGACTACACTCCCATGGAGTTCGTGGTCGATATCCTGCAGCGCTTCTTCGCGATGGACCGCACGAAAGCAACTCGCGTTATGCTGGAGGTGCATACCAAGGGAAAAGGTGTGTGCGGGGTATTTACTTATGAGATTGCGGAGACCAAGGTGGCTCAAGTGATCGCGTACGCGCGACAACATCAGCATCCGCTGATGGCAACGCTAGAAGAGGCGTAACGTAAAGTGCTAAGTCAAGAACTCGAATTTTGCTTGAATGACGCGTTTGCCGGTGCCCGCGAGGCGCGGCATGAATTCATGACCGTCGAGCACCTGCTCCTCGCCATCGTGGATACTCCCAAAGTCAGGGAGGTCCTGAAGTCCTGCGGCGCGGACACCGCAAAACTCAAGACCGAACTGAAGCAATTCATCGACCAGACCACGCCGCGTTTGCCGGCGGGCGAGGATCGCGACGTGCAGCCGACCCTGGGGTTCCAGCGAGTGCTGCAGCGGGCCGTGTTTCACGTGCAGTCGAGCGGAAAGAAAGAAGTCACCGTGGCCAATGTGCTGGTGGCGATATTCAGCGAGAAGCAGTCGCACGCCGCATACCTCCTCAGCATGCAGGACGTGTCGCGCCTGGACGTGGTCAACTTCATCGCCCACGGCCTGTCGAAGGCCGGCGGCGAGGAGAGGGGCGAGCGTGAGGAAGGCGGCGCCTCCCCCGACGCCGAGCGCGAGGGCGAGGGCGGCGGCAACGCCCTGGAAAAGTATGCGACGAATCTGAATGAATCGGCGCGCAAGGGCAAGATCGATCCTCTGATCGGCCGCAAGCTCGAGGTCGAACGCACCATCGAGATCCTGTGCCGCAGGCGCAAGAACAACCCCTTGTACGTGGGCGAAGCCGGCGTCGGCAAGACGGCGATCGCGGAGGGCCTCGCCCGCATGATCGTCGAAAACCAGGTGCCCGACGTGCTCCTGGATGCAACCATCTATTCGCTCGACATGGGCTCGCTCGTTGCCGGCACCAAGTATCGGGGCGATTTCGAAAAGCGTCTGAAGGCGGTGCTCGCCGAGGTCAAGAAGCAGCCGGGCGCGATTCTCTTCATCGATGAAATTCACACCGTCATCGGCGCCGGCGCTGCATCGGGCGGCGTGATGGATGCCTCGAACTTGATCAAGCCCGCTCTGGCCAACGGCGATCTGCGCTGCATCGGCTCGACCACCTACAACGAGTACCGCGGGATCTTCGAGAAGGATCATGCGCTGGCGCGCCGCTTCCAGAAGATCGACATCAGCGAACCGTCCGTTCAGGATACGGTGGACATTCTCCGCGGCCTCAAATCGCGCTACGAAGAGCATCACGGCATCAAGTACGAGGACGATGCACTGCAAGCGGCCGCGGAGCTCGCGGCCCGGCATATCAACGATCGGCACATGCCGGACAAGGCGATCGACGTGGTCGACGAGGCGGGCGCCAATTTACGTCTGCAGCCCGTGGAACATCGCGCCCCATCCGTCACCGTCATGCAAATAGAAAACGTGGTCGCACGCATCGCGCGCATCCCGCCGAAGAACGTGTCGCTGTCGGATCGCGATGTGCTCAAGAACCTGGAACGCAATTTGAAGCTGACCATATTCGGCCAGGACAAGGCGATCGAGGCATTGTCGGCCGCCATCAAGATGTCGCGGTCGGGTCTTGGCGATCAACGCAGGCCGGTGGGCTCGTTCCTGTTCTCAGGTCCCACGGGTGTCGGCAAGACCGAGGTGACACGGCAGCTCGCCATCGCCATGGGCGTGGAATTCGTGCGCTTCGACATGTCGGAGTACATGGAGAGGCACACGGTGTCGCGTCTCATCGGCGCGCCGCCCGGCTATGTCGGATTCGACCAGGGAGGATTGTTGACCGAGGCGATCGCCAAGCACCCGCACTGCGTGCTGCTGCTCGATGAGATCGAGAAGGCGCATCCCGATGTGTTCAATCTGCTGCTGCAGGTCATGGATCACGGCACACTGACCGACAACAACGGCCGCAAGGCGGATTTCCGCCACGTCATCATCGTGATGACCACCAACGCGGGGGCATTCGAAATGAGCCGGCCCAGCATCGGATTCACGCAGTCGGACACGACGTCGGACGGAATGGAGGCAATCAGGCGCTTGTTCTCGCCGGAATTCCGCAACCGTCTGGATGCCGTCATTCAATTCGGCAGCCTGGATCAGGACACGATCGAGCGGGTGGTCGACAAGCTGCTGGTCGAGGCGGAGGCGCAACTCGAGCAGAAGCGCGTCTCGATCTCCGTGGACGAGCCGGCGCGCCGCTGGATCGCCAAGCGCGGCTACGATCCGAAGATGGGTGCGCGGCCGATGGCTCGAGTCATTCAGGAGTTCATCAAACGGCCGCTCGCCGAAGAGCTATTGTTCGGCAAGCTCGTCAACGGCGGGCACGTGGAGGTGACCTTGAGCGAGGATGGCGAGAAACTCAAGCTCGACACCCGCGCCACCGACGAGCCCGCCAAACTCCTATCGCACGAGAGTCAGTAAAGCTCTCTCAAAATAATCAATCTAGGACGGGGTCGCTTCGACCCCGTTGATAGTTGCGCGAAGCGCATGGAAATCCGATGCGACCCCGTCCTTTACCTCCCGCGGTAGACGATGCGGCCCTTGGTCAAGTCGTACGGGGTCATTTCGACGGTGACCTGGTCCCCGGTCAAAATACGAATGTAGTTTTTACGCATCTTGCCTGAAATATGGGCGGTGACGACGTGACCGGTTTTGAGTTTGACGCGAAACGTCGTATTGGGCAGGGTCTCGACGACCTCGCCCTCGAATTGTATGGCCTCTTCTTTTGACATGCGTCCTTGTAATGCGTTGAGATGAATCAGGCGCGCGCATTGTGCATAAAGCCCTGTGTTAATGCAATTTACGCAGCGGATGGCGCACCATTGGTCAGACAGGCTCCCAGCTGCCGGTCGGGCTGCGCCGCGCGTAACGGCGCAACAGTGCGACGAATTGACTGCGGGAGACCTCGCGGGCGCCCAGGGAAGCCAGGTGAGTGCTCGCCACCTGACAGTCGATGAGCTGGATGTCGCGCGCGCGGCACTCGTCGATCAGACGCGCCAGCGCCACTTTGGAGGCGTCTCGGCCGAGGCTGAACATCGATTCGCCGAAAAATACCTGGCCGAGCTGTATGCCGTACAAGCCACCCACCAGGCGGTCGGCATCGTAGGTTTCGACGGAGTGGCCAAATCCGAGTTCGTGCAGTTGTTCGTAGGAAGCGATCATGTCGCTGTTGAGCCAGGTGTCGGGCCCGCCGCGGCGCGGCGCCGCACAGGCGCGGATGGTGGCGCCAAAGGCATGGTCGACTCGCGTCGTGTAAGGACCGTTGCGCAGCGTCTTGCGCAGGCTTCGCGAGCAATTGAATTCCTTGGGGAACAACACCATGCGCGGATCCGGCGACCACCACAGTATCGGCTGCTGCGCCGAATACCAGGGGAATACGCCGCGTTCGTACGCGGCGAGCAGGCGTGCCGGACGGAGGTCGCCCCCCGCCGCGAGCAGCCCGGGAGGTTCGAGCAGAGCATGCTCCAACGGCGGAAACCAGTCGGGATCAGCCTGCTCGCCCAGCCATACCAGCCTGCTCAGAGCTGCAACTCCTCGTCGGGTGCACGGTGGTAGGGCACATGCTCGTTCACGGCGGCCGCATAGCTGTCGACACCTCGCGCCTCGCGTGCCGCGAAGTCGCGGATGGCCGCGGCAAAGCGCGGGTCGGCGACGAAATGCGCCGAGCTCATCAGCGTCGGCACGAAGCCCCGGGGCACCTTGTGCTCGCCCTGCGTGCCCGGCTCGAAACGCTGCAGCTTCCTGTCGATGCAGTACTCGATTCCCTGATAGTAGCAGGTCTCGAAATGCAGGCTGTGGTAGTTGCCGCCGGCGCCCCAGTAGCGGCCGAACAGGGCATCACGGCCCACGAAAAATATGGCGACGGCGATGGGCTCGGAGCCGAGCCGCGCCACCTTGAGCATCAACCGGTCCGGCATGGAGGCAGCCAGCCGCTTGAAGAAGTCCAGATTCAGGTAGGGTTCGTGGCCGTGGCGGTAGAAGGTGTCCGCGTAGAAGGGATAGACGGTGTCCCACAGCGCATCGTCCATGTCGCCGCCGTGCAGGGTATCGAATTCGATGCCGGCTTCGGCGACGCGCCGCCGCTCGCGCTTCGCCTTCTTGCGCTTCTCGGCAGTGAAGGTCGCGAGGAAGGCGTCGAACGACTCATAGCCGTGGTTGTACCAGTGAAACTGGCAGTCGCGGCGCAGGATCAACCCCGCCGATCTCAAGCGCTCGGCCGCATCGTCCGTGGGAAACAGCACGTGCCAGGACGACAGCCGTTCGCCGCGCGCGTACTCGAGGGCACCCTCGATCAAGGCATCGGTCATGAGCTTCAGGTCCGCCCCCGGCCGGACCAGCAGTCGCGGCCCGCGCACCGGAGTGAAGGGCACCGCGGACAGCAATTTCGGGTAGTACGGCAGACCATGCTGCGCATAGGCGTTGGCCCACGAAAAGTCGAACACGAACTCGCCTCGCGAATGTCCCTTGCGGTACAGGGGCATGGCGCCCACGGGGCGGCCCTGCGCATCGTCCAGAACCAAGTGCCGGGCTGTCCAGCCCGTGCGCGGCACCGCGCAACCGGATTCCTCGAGCGCCGCGAGGAATTCGTGGCGCAGGAAAGGCTGATCGTCTCTGAGGAGAGAATTCCAACTCGCCGCGTCAATCTGCGAGATGCTGTCGAGAATCCGCGCGCAGCGTAGGGTCACGCGTGTTGAACGCGCGGTGCGATAAAAGGCTCCGCCTCCGCCCGCTCCAAATATTTGTCCGCGTCGAGCGCGGCCATGCATCCCGTTCCGGCCGAGGTGACGGCCTGGCGGTAGACGTGATCGGCCACGTCGCCGGCGGCGAAGACGCCGGCGATGCTCGTGGCGGTCGCCTCACCCTCGCTGCCGCCCTTGACCACGATGTAGCCGCCGCGCATGTCCAATTGGCCGTCGAAGAGCTGGGTATTGGGTTGATGGCCCACGGCGATGAATACGCCGTCGACGCGAAGAGTGCGCGCCGCCCCCGGCGAGGCGCCGCGCAGACGCACGCCGGTCACGCCCGCCTCGTCGCCCAGAATCTCCTCGACCGAGTGGTTCCAGGCGATGCTGGCCTTGCCCGCCGATTCGAGCGCGAACAGCCTATCCTGAAGTATTCTTTCCGCGCGCAGCTTGTCGCGGCGATGAACCAGGGTCACGTGCGAGGCGATATTGGCCAGGTAGAGAGCTTCCTCCACCGCGGTATTGCCTCCGCCGACCACGGCCACGGCCTTGCCGCGATAGAAAAAGCCGTCGCAGGTCGCGCACGCGGATACGCCCTTGCCGCGAAACGTCTCCTCGGACTTGAGGCCGAGATACTTGGCAGAGGCACCGGTGGCGATGATGAGCGCGTCGCAGGTGTACTCGCCGCTGTCGCCGAACAGCCGAAAGGGACGCTGGCGCAATTCGACGCGATTGATGTGGTCGAACACGATGTCGGTATTGAATCGTTCGGCGTGACGGCGCATGCGGTCCATGAGAGCAGGCCCTTGGAGGTGCTCAACGTCCCCGGGCCAGTTGTCCACGTCGGTGGTGGTCATGAGCTGGCCACCCTGCTCCAGGCCGGTGATCAGCAGGGGATGGCGGTTGGCTCGCGCCGCGTAGACGGCGGCTGAGTACCCTGCGGGACCCGACCCCAGGATGAGGAGTGGACTGTGCCTGTGGGCGGTCATGTATAATTTGCCTCTCTTCCGAATATCATTTGCCGGCTCATGGTATGTAAATCTGTGGGCGTCAGCCAGTTCAATCAAGGCAGTTCACTCCATCGCCCAAGCGACCGGAGCGGTGTTGGTGCCGGGCGTTGGACTGGGTTACTATCACATAGTATTCAACCAGTTAAGAGGTGAATATCACTAAGGGTCTAGATTTGACGGACGAAGCTGCGCGCAAGAATCCCAGGCAGAAGAGCACTCTTTCTGCGGCCGTCGCGCGGTCCTTGCGCGAGGGCACACTCTGGGTGCTGGCAGCGCTCGGGCTGATCCTGTTGCTCGCGTTGTTGTCCTATCACCCGGACGATCCGACATTCGCGGATACCGGAGGACCCGGTCCGGTCGGCAACTGGATCGGCCCGGTGGGTGCGCGGCTCGCGGGATTCTTTCTGTTCCTCTTCGGGCGACCATCCTATCTATTTCCGGTGATGCTGGCCTACGCCGGTTGGCTGGTGCACAAGGAGCAGCCGCTGCCCGAGGCGCGCTCGCGTCTCAATACCCTGCTGCGTGCGGCGGGATTCGTACTGACCCTGGTGACGAGCTGCGGCCTTGCGACTCTGCACTGGAGCCGCGCAGCGCTGCCCAACAGCGCGGGCGGCGCGCTGGGCAACTTGGTGGGCGGCGACGATGGGCATGGTCTCGCGCATGCCCTGAGCTTTCTCGGCGCGACCCTGCTGCTGCTTGGATTGTGGCTGGCCGGCGTGGCGCTGTTCCTGGGGGTGTCCTGGTTTACGGTCATGGACCGGCTCGGCGCGCGGGTCTTGAAGACGATCGATTGGATCCAGACGCGGATCGAGCAGCGCCGCGAACTGGCCTCGGGCCAGCAGCGCAAGCAAGCGCGGCAGGAAGTCGTGCGCGTGGAACAGAAGAAAGTCGCCAACCGGCCGCCGCCGAGGATCGAGGCCGCGGCCCCCGTTCTCGAGAAGAGCGATCGCGTCGAGCGTGAACGGCAGGTTCCGTTGTTCGATGCTCCCAAGTCGAGCGAGCTGCCGGCCTTGTCCTTGCTCGACGAGGCGGGCCAACGCGAGCAGTCGTACTCGGACGAAGCGCTGGAGGCGATGTCGCGCCTGGTGGAACTCAAGCTGCGCGATTTCGGCGTGGAGGCCGAAGTGGTCGCGGTGCAGCCGGGTCCCGTGATCACGCGCTTCGAATTGCGGCCGGCGCCCGGCGTCAAGGTCAATCAAATCAGCAATCTATCCAAGGACCTTGCGCGCGCGCTGTCGGCCATCAGCGTGCGCGTGGTGGAGATCATTCCCGGCAAGTCGGTGGTCGGCTTGGAGATTCCCAACGAAAAGCGCGAGATCGTGACCCTGGGCGAGATCATCAAATCCAAGCCGTATGACGATGTGACCTCGCCGCTCGCGCT